>Ga0265297_10010148_pt1 | contig 11910 bp, 10 predicted proteins | sample Munlanlwell13791_FD_192502 | JGI IMG/M metagenome (GOLD analysis project Ga0265297, IMG submission 192502) | Leachate microbial communities from a municipal landfill in Southern Ontario, Canada - Leachate well 137-91 | ecosystem: Engineered > Solid waste > Landfill > Unclassified | place...
CTATCGAGATTACTCCAGACGCGTCGGGCGTTATTTCTTCAGGCAACGACATGAATGAGAACCATACGCGGCCGAACCATGCGCTCCACCGAATGGCGGCCCCGGCACGCAACTTGGCAATTCGGCAGTCGCAGAGGGACCGCCATCGGTGAGCTAAACTTTAGGCATCATGAAGGCATTGCAGATGCGCGAACCACTGGGCGAATTGGAGCGTCTTCAACGAGTCGCCGCGGTTGACTTAGGGCAACGTAACACGTTTTTCACCCGCTTACTGCAATCCGACATCTGGCTTGTTGCGGATTGGAAAAGCGAGAGCAGGGCTGTCCTTCACACGTGGAAGCAGGGCGAAGAAACCTGTCCACTCTTCACGTCCGAAGCCTTGCTAGAAGACGCCATGGAACCAGGAACGCCGTGGATAAAACTCATCGGACGCACGGCCTTCGAAATGATCGCCGCAGAGGGGCTCGGCACGTTTATCAATCCGCGCTACGAATTTCAGGTGCGACTGCGTGCGTCTGAGGTGAAGGCCCTCCTAGCCGGCCGGCTTGAGGCAGTGAGAGGCTCTGATGCCTAACCACGCGCTCCAGCCGTCGGTCCTCGCGCGTGCGCTCGACCCGCATCTGACCTTGGTCGTTCTGCTAACGATCGAAACAGCAAGATGACAGACTACGAAATCGTAGATACCAACGCCGGCAACATCGGCCGTTGCAGCTTCTGTGGCTACAAAGACGCCAACAACCTGGGACATCGTCGCAAAACGGATTGGCTGAAGGAGCGATACACGGAAGGCCTGAGGTTCAAGGTACTCCGCTCACGGAGATTCGGTGATGTTGGGATGATCGAGTACGCGCTTGGCAATCATGCCTGGAGACCTGTGGAGGCGGAGGGCTACCTTGTCATCCATTGCCTGATGGTCAACGGCAAGCACAAGGGAAAGGGGCTGGGCACTCTCCTGTTGGACAGTTGTCTCAGGGACGCAAGGAAGAGTCAGTGCCGAGGGGTCGCCGTTGTGACCAGTTCCGATAGTTTCATGGCCGGAAGCGATTTCTTCATCAAGGCTGGTTTTGTCCCGGTGGAGTGTTCACCGCCTTACGAGTTGCTCGTCAAGAAACTCAAAAAAACAGCCCCGGATCCTCGTTTCATCGTCAAGAAGGAGCGACTATTGAAGAGGCACAAGAAGGGTCTCACGATTCTGGCTGCGGATCAGTGCCCTATGGTTCCAAAGTGCGTGGCGGAGATTGCGGAGATGTCCAGAGCCTTGGGACTGGAACCGAAAGTAGTTCGAGTCAGGAGCGCCAAGGCGTCAAGGGAACTCCCGACGCCCTATGGCATGTTCAGTATCCTTTACGATGGGAAGCTGATCGCAGACCGTCCTGTCAGCGCAACGAGATTCTCGAACATCATGAACAAGACACTGTCATGCTTCAGACGGAATTGGAAAAATTGGCGGTCTGACATAGAGAGTGGGGCTTCAAAAGCCAATGGAGCGGCCGGCTGATCGCCGTCGCTCACCCGCAACGTTTGTACCCCCGAGATGCGCGCGGCAAAATCTCCGTGACCCGCACACTCCCTGCGCCTACACTGCGCGACATGGCTAAGAAGGAGCCATCATATCGTCCCTGCCAAAGACAAACTCACTTTGTCCTTTCGACGACCGGTATGCGCTCCTTCAGCGCGCCCAACCCGCGCGCCGCCAATCACCACCGTCCAAGCCAGCCGCTTTGTTTTTTGCCGGCGAGTCTAGGTGAATTATACTGTTGGCCATCAATATGACGCTTCGCTCTATCAACAACCGCTACCATGCCATTGCACAAAAATTGGCTGCCCCGGCGAAGCACGTGCGTTTCTTTACGACACCGCAGCACGACGGGAGCCCGCACATTGAGTGCATTGGCGGCGAGTTCCATTACGTGGTCACCGAGCGTGGCAGCGAGTATGAGCGCCGAAGAACATCCGACCCGGAGGAGGTTGTCTTTTGGCTGGTTTCAGACCTGACCTGGGCGATGGCCTTGGAGTGGGAGGTTCAGCACAGGATTGAGGGTGAGGATTGTCGCCGACAGATGTTTCGGAAGGACATAGATTTGATGTCGACCGTTAGTGAGGTTTGGTCAGCTCGGAAGAGACAGAAATATGAGCAGATTCTTAGTGAGCACCCTTTTGACGATCAAAAGGCCAACAAGCGGATGCAGCAAACCCCGCGATAGCGCTCCGGTTTCACACGATCGGCAGTGGCGCGGGGTTGCTGATCCTGACCATTCGGTTGCAAAATGAATACCCATTCCACATCCGAACGATTTCCGATGCTTGACGCGGCTTGGAACGCCGCGATGAGGGCGGTGGATGACAGAGGGAACTTGCGCGGTGGTCTAGCCGAGACAGAGACGCGGTTTCTGAAGCGGAGGTCTTGTCAGGAATTGCCGGAGGATGATTGCAGAGCAGCGTTTCATGCGGCAGTAGAGATTGCACAGGCGGCCATTCACTTTCGCCGCTCCAATTGCGGGTCACTTTCGCCCAAACCTGCCAGACGGTATGAGTTGCTGCTTTCCCTGGCGAAGGACTTGGAGTCGAGATTTCCTCAGAGTGACGTTTCACTGATCATGGCCGGTTGCAGGATGGTCGAGCTTTACTGGGACCGCTGAGGATATGACAAAACCGAACAAACCGGATGCAGTGAACCCCGCGATTGCGCCGCGGTTTGCAGTCGGTTGTTGCTGGCGCGGGGTCACTGATCCGGAGCGTTATGCTAACAATTCACGGTAGGCAACAGCCACCACCCTTTCAGTTTTAACCGTGACATGAAATTTGAACATCGTCATTCCATTGCTGGCCCAGCCGCCCGGTGGCTGTGCCTGAACTCTGGACGTTAGGCGGAATCACGCGCATGGATCGTATTTGCATCAGTCCTCACTCAGACATCGCGCATCGCGCCGAGGTCATCGCACTTTGGCAGACCGTGTTTGGCTACGAGGCAGCTCACAACCAGCCGGAGCTTGTGATTGACCAGAAGGTTGCGTTCGGTGATGGTCTTTTCTTTGTCGCTACCGTGGGTGAGGCAGTGATCGGCACGGTGATGGCGGGATACGATGGGCATCGCGGTTGGATCTACTCTGTCGCCGTGTCCCCTGCGCATCGTCGGAGAAACGTAGGTTCGCAGTTGGTTCGGTTCGCGGAGGGCGCGCTGGCAAGGAAGGGCTGCATGAAGGTGAATCTGCAGATCCTCGAAGGAAACGAGAGCGTCATTGCGTTCTATGCCTCGCTCGGATTTTCGGTGGAGAAGAGGATTAGCATGGGAAAACGAATCAAGGAAAACATCCCTGCCGCCTGACCATGCACGACAGCGAACGGCGGCGGGCCATCGCTGAGATTGGGTTGTTATGCTTAGTCACCATAATAAGGCCGCACTTTTTCTAATTCTCACTTATCTGGTCAGCTGGACGCTGGCGTTTGCATTCTTTGGCAGCGGTGGGCGCACGTATTCGGCCTCGTGGTTCGTCGCGGCGATCCTCTTTATGTTCACGCCGATGGTTGCCGCCATCGCCGTGCAGAAGTTCATCTGCCGGGAAGCGGTGCTGGGGCCACTGGGAGTTTCATTTCGGCCAAGCCGCTGGATGGTGATCGGCTGGGTGTTCCCAGCATTGCTGGCGGTGGCGGCGACCGGCGTCAGCCTGCTATTCCCGGATATCCACTTCACCCGCGACCCGGCGTCGGCGAATGCCTTCCAGTTCTTTGGCAAAGCCCTGTCGGAAGCCCGAGTTGGCGAACTGAAGCAGCAGATGGCAGAACTTCCCCTGCATCCGTTTTTGCTTTCCGTTTTGGGAGGCTCCTTCGCAGGATTGACGATCAACGCCGTGGCCGGGTTCGGGGAGGAATTAGGCTGGCGCGGCCTGTTGCAGCGGGAGTGGGCGGGACTCGGTTTCTGGAAGTCGTCGTGGTGTATCGGTTTCGTTTGGGGTGTCTGGCACACGCCGCTCATCCTTCACGGTTATAACTATCCCGGTCACCCCTTTGCTGGCGTGGTAGTCATGACGATCTGGACCATGCTGTTCAGCCCGTTGATTGCGTATGTGCGGATTCGGTCCGGTTCGGTGATCGGAGCGGCGATCATGCATGGGGCGTTGAATGGAACCGCAATCGCGCCGGCATTGGTGATTCGTGGTGGTGACAGCCTCATCGTGGGGGTTATTGGCATCGCGGGTTGTCTGGTGCTCGTGTTCTGCAATTGCCTGCTGTTTTGGTTCGGCAAGAAGGACGGCTGGCATCACAAATCGCTGGAGGCAACGGGGGCCTAGCACCGTACCTCAGCTTTCGCGTTGACGGCGAGACCGAGTGATTGCACAGCGCTGGTGTGGCGACGGGAAAGGCGGGCATGGATTTTCTTGTGGCGCGCGGTTGGCGGGTGGTGGCACGCTACGGCTTGGCATGAAGAAGCGCATTATCCCCGCCCTCGCTGCGCTGCTGCTCGCGCCGCTGTCTTTGCTTCACGCCGCCGAAGCTTTCCTCGTTGAGAACGGCCAGCCGCGCGCGGAGATCGTCATCGCAGAGACGCCGTTGCGCACGGTGCGGCTGGCGGCGCAGGAGTTGCAGAACTACGTCGGAAAAATCAGCGGCGCGCATTTGCCCATCGTCACGAAGCCATCGGAAAGGGCGGCCAAACTCTTTGTCGGCCACAGCGAATACACGGATAAGTTAAAGGCCACCGTGGATGGCTTGAAGGACGGCGCGTATCGCCTCGTGTCAGGCGACGGCTGGCTCGCGCTCATCGGCGAGGACACGGAGTTCACGCCGATCGAGCCGTGGGCGAAGAGCAACGCGGAGATCGTGAATCGCACGGCCCAACACGAGTGGGACAAGATTACCGGTGCGCTGTGGGGCATGCCGAATCTCTTGATGTATAAGGACCGCTTCACGCTGCCGGGCGACACCGGTTTGCCGGATGACCAGCGCAAGGCCGGGCAAAAGCTCGCGCCGCTTCGGCTGTGGACCTTCGACGAACGCGGTTCGTTCAATGCCGTTTGCGGCTTCCTTATGAAGCTCGGGGTGCGCTGGTATGCGCCGGGCGAGCTTGGCGAGGTGGTGCCGGCGATGAAGACGATCCCGCTGCCGAAGATCAACGAGACCGTGCGGCCCGACTTTCCGATTCGTCGCGTGAACGTGCGTTTCGGCGTGCATGGCTTGAATCTCGCCATGTGGGCGATGCGGCTCGGCAGCCGCGATCCGTATGACGTGCAGTGCGCGCATGGCATGGATGACATGACGCATCGCGACGAGATCTTCACAAAGCATCCCGACTGGTTTGCGCTCTACGGAGGCAAGCGCCAGAACCAGCCCGGCCAGCGGCTCAATCAGCTCTGCTACTCCAACGAAGAACTCTTCCAGCAGACCGTGCGCAACGTGCGGATGCAGTTTGATCATTACAAGATGGAGATGGTTTCCGTGATGCCGCCCGATGCCTACACCGCCATTTGCCAGTGCAAGCTCTGTGAAGGCAGGGATTCCCCTGAACGCGACCAGCGCGGCCTCTTGTCCGACCACGTTTGGGATTTCGTCAATCGCGTCGCCAAAGAGGTGCGCAAGACGCATCCTGACAAGAAGGTCCTCAACTCTGCCTATGGCACCTACACGCTGCCGCCGCTGAAGATCGCCAGGCTGGAGCCGAATATCGTCGTCTCCATCGTCGGCGGACGACGGCCCATGAATAACAAGCCCGCCGATCAGGAGGAGTGTCGCAAGCTGCGCGAAAGCTGGCTCGCGAAAACCTCCAATCCCATCATCATCTTCGAGAACTATCCCTTCACCGACCGCGGCTGGTATCTGCCCGCGTTTACGCCGCACGCGATGGGCGCGAGCATCAACGCGACCAAAGGCGTCTCGCAGGGTGAGGACATCTGGCTCAGCGTGCGGCAGGATTTCGAGAAGACCGGCATGGGTTTCAATCACTTCCTCGTCTATTTCACGCAGCGCATGTATTGGGGCGGCAAGGACACAAACATGGACGCGATGTTCCGTGAATATGTGCGCTTGTTCTACGGTCCGGTTGAAGCCGAGATGAATGCCTTTTTCGACTACTGCGAAGCAAACTGGCAGGCGACGGAGAAGGAGAAGGACAAGGCCGACACCGCGCTCGCCCTTTTCGACAAAGCCAAGTCGAAAGCCGGCGCAGCGGGCATTTACGGCCGGCGCCTCGCGTTGATGGAAGACTATCTCAAGGGCCTGCGCAGCAAGAGGCAGCAACTCGGACGGCTGCGCGGCCCCGTACCCGTGCTGCGGCTCGTCGGCGACCCACGCGGCAAGATCGTGATCGACGGCAAGCTCGATGACGACGCGTGGCAGAACTGTCCCATCGCCTCGACATGCAAGCTGCGCGAGCTGCAAACCGGACGGCAGCCCATTTTTGGCACCAGCGTGAAGTCGATGTGGATCGGCAACAATCTCTACTTCGCCATCCGCTGCGACGAGCATCCCGGCGAGAAGCTCAACATTGGCTCCACAAAGAAGGACGACTCCGCGCTCTGGTATGGCGACGCGATCGAGGTGCTGCTCGAAACCGAATCACACTCCTATTATCAGATCGCCGTCAGTCCCTCCGGCGCTGTTGCCGACCTCGACCGCTCCGCCGCGCGCAACGCGTGGTTCAGTTGGGACTCGCAGGCCGAGGTCGCCACGCACATCGCCGACGATCACTGGGCCGTCGAGATGCGCATCCCCGTCACGCAGGACGAAAACGACCCGTTGCATCAGGTTATCGGCCATAAACCCACCCGGAGCCTGCCGTGGCACATCAACATCTGTCGCCAGCGTATCCGCGAAGGCGCGCAGGAGCACAGCGCCTTCTCGCCCGCCGGCGCCGACAACTTCCACAACGCAATGAAGTTCGCGACCTTCTTCGACGGCAACCACACCGAGTTCGACCATGGCCCGCCCGACAGCGATTTCCTCGAAGCCTTGCGCATCGCCGCCGAGTTCGCCCGCACCGGCAAGCGCGAAGAAGCCCTCGCCGCCTGCATCGCCGCCGCCGAAGGCAAGTTCACCGACCTGCAAAAGTCCCACGCCCTCGAACTCGCCGCCGCCACCGCTCGCGGCCTGCGCAAGCATGACATTGCCGATCAACTCGCCGCACGCATCCCCATCGCTGCCGTGAAGAAGACCGTCCTCATGCAAAATCTGCTCGGTCAGGCCAGAGCGCCGCAGCTCATCGCGCAGTTTACCAGCGAAGACATCGCCGCCTGGCCCTTTTGGAAACGCGGTGACGGTTACTACCACCGTGGTCGCGCCCGCGTCATCACCAAGGCCGGCAAGGAAGCCGAGGCCGACCTCACTCGCTCCCTCGAATGGACGAGCGACTCGCGCGTGCGCGACAACATCCTCCTCAGTCTCGCCCAGAACCGCGAGACCAACCTCCACGACGACGACGGTGCGCTGGCCCGGTATCACGAGATCATCGCTGCTCAAAAACGCCTCGGCAGCGCCGACCAGTTCTACGCCGTGCAGGGCATCGCCCGAATTCTCGCGCGCCGCCGTCAATTCGACGAAGCCATTGCCACCCTCAACAAAGCCGACATTGCCAACCTGCGCGGCGTCTGGCGCGGCTACATGCTCATTTCCCTGGCCGAAACCCAGGAGGCTGCCGGACGAAAGAGCGAAGCCTTGGCGACCTATAAAACGTTGCTCGGCGACCCGACCGTGGAACCCCGCCAGCGCAAGACGGCGGAAGAAAGAATTGGGAAACAGTAACTGACACCGATCACCACATGAAACTCATCCTTCCGACGCTTCAAATCTTGATCACGGTTCTGCTCGCGCTCCACGACACTCATGCCGCCGAACCGACGCCAGTGGATTTCACCGTGAAGCTGGAGACGGTGATGAAACACGACGACGGCAAGTTCCTCTGGTTTCATCCGCGCGCGGCGGCGATTCCGGGACGGGGCGATGGCGGGCCGGCGGTGGTAATGACGATCCAGAAGCACCTGAAGATATCGGACTACTACTCCGGACTTCATGTGATGATGCGCAAGTCGCCGACGGCGGCGTGGACGGGGCCGGTGCTGCCGCCTGAACTGGATTGGCGTCCGCAGCCGGACGGCGTCACGATCAGCGTTGCCGATGTCACGCCCGGCTGGCACGCGCCGACGGGAAAGCTGCTCGCCATTGGCTGCCAGGTCCGCTACAGCCCGAAAGGCCAGCAACTCGACGACACGAAGCGTGCGCATCAGACGGTTTATGCGGTCTTCGATCTAAAGACAGAGCGGTGGACACCGTGGCAGGTGCTGGAGATGCCGCCGGATGAGGAGTTCGACTTCGCGCGCAACGCCTGCGCCCAGTGGCTTGTCCGTCCCGACGGCCGGCTGCTTGTGCCGCTCTATATCGGGCGCAATTCCAAAAAGCCGTTCAGCGTGACCGTCGCCGAATGCCGCTTCGACGGCGCGAAGCTGGCCTACGTGCGACACGGCACGGTGCTGCGGCTGAACGTCGTGCGCGGGCTTTGCGAGCCGTCGCTGATCGCGTTTTGCGGGCGTTACTTCCTCACGCTCCGCAACGACCTGCGCGGTTACGTGACCGCGAGTGACGACGGGTTGCAGTTCCCCGAACAACAGCCGTGGCTCTTCGACGACGGCGCGGAACTGGGCAGCTACAACACGCAGCAGCACTGGCTTGCGCACAGCGACGGGCTGTTCCTCGTCTATACGCGGCGTGGCGCGAACAACGACCACATCATCCGCAACCGCGCGCCGCTCTTCATGGCGCAAGTGGACCCGGCGACGCTGCGGGTGCTGCGCCGCACGGAGAAGATTGTCGTGCCTGAGCGCGGCGCGGAACTCGGCAATTTCGGCGCATGCGCGATCAGCGAAACGGAGTCATGGGTCACGGTCTCCGAAGGCATGTTCATGAAGGACTCGCGCCAGCGCGGCGCCGAGGGAGCGACCTTCGTCGCGCGCGTGCTCTGGACCAAACCGAACAAGCTGGCGCCATGAGAACCCAAGCGTTCAACTCAGCCTTAACCACGCAACACAGACGGCCCCTCACCCCGGCCCTCTCCCCCGTAGCGGGGGAGAGGGAGAAGCCGCACGCGCCGCAGCGTGATTCACTGAATGGTGGTGCACGCGTTCGAAGCGGCGTGAACCGTTTCCCTCTCCCCATCCGATGGGGAGAGGGTCAGGGTGAGGGGCCGCGGCAACTGCATGGATGCGGCTTCAAAAAGGGTCGTTGCCTTTTTCTCTGCGCTGCTTTCATTGCGGGCAGCGCGGTTTTGGCGGAAGACCGCGCTGCGCCCGACTGGGTGCTTGAAACCAAGGCGGCGGGCTGGCAGGCGCGAGATTCACAGGGCGAGTTTGTGTTCCGCGACCGGCTCTGGATCATGGGCGGTTGGTTCAAATCCACCGAGGCTCCGCCGCGCGACGTGTGGTCATCGGCTGATGGGCGCGCGTGGGACCTCGTCACGAAAAGCGCGCCGTGGATTCACAGCGATCTGCCGATGAACATCGTCTTCAAGGACCGCATGTGGATGATGGGCGGCTGGTATAACGGCCGGCTGCCGGGGCACTCGGCGGGCAATCAGGTCTGGTGGTCCACCGACGGCGCGAACTGGCAGCAGGCCACGGCCGCCGCCGGTTGGTCGCCGCGCATTGCTGCGGCCACCGTGGAGTTTCGCGGCCGCATGTGGATACTCGGCGGAACAGAGAACTATTACTTTGGCGACGACAGCAGCCTGAAAAACGACGTGTGGTCCTCCGCCGATGGCAGGGAATGGAAACTGGAGACCGCGAAAGCGGGTTGGTCGCCGCGCGCTTATCATCAGGCCGTCGTGCTCAACGACAGAATCTACATCTTCGGTGGCGGCAACTACGTTCCCACGTATCACTCGAAGAATGACGTATGGTCCTCCGCCGACGGCGTGCATTGGAAATGCGAAACCGAAGCCGCCCCGTGGCATCCGCGTCTGTGGTTCTCCTCTGCGGTGTATCGTGGCCGCATGTGGGTGCTCGGCGGTTGGGCGAAGGAAAAGGACAACTTCGGTGATGTCTGGCACTCCGCAGACGGCAGGACGTGGCAGCAACTCGAAACGAAAACCTGCTGGAAGTCGCGGCACGAGCATTCCGTCTTCGTCTTCAAAGACAAGCTCTGGATTGCCGGCGGCCACGCCAGACCGCTGAACAGCGAGGTGTGGTCGCTGTATTTGCCGGCCAATTTCTTCACGCGGCCATGAAACCGATCGTCTGTGTCACCCTCGTTGTTCTGTTGCTGGCTCCGCTGGCCTCGCTTCACGCTGCCGACTTGCAGGTCAGGGTTGCGCCGATGGTGACGGCGTGCAAGCGGCAGGGAATCACGGGGTCGGGTTGGGCGTCCGTGTGCGATGTCGCGCACGGCGCGAAGACTGCCGGGAGGATCGCGCTCATCTTTCGAGCCATCCCGATGACTGGGGAAAATCCGGCGGCACCGGCTTGAGCTACTCAGACGACGGTGGGCTGACATGGAAAGAAGGCCCGGACAACTCGCCGATCCCCGGCATGGTGGATATGTGGCAGGATCGGTTGTGCAACGGCGACTTGATCGCACTGGGCATTCGCACCGTGCCGGATCGGAAGAATGTTCTCGCGAACCCGGCGACCGCAGTGGGCGAAAACGTTGTCGGCATCTCGAAGGATCGGGGCAAGACGTGGCAGACGGAGCCGGTAAAGATTCATTGCCCGGCCGACGTCGGTGTCATCGCCCGGCCGTTGCCGCGCATCTTCGAGGATGAGCGCGGCGCGATGTTTATGCCGGCCTACTCGTGGGGCAAGGCGGGCAGCCGCGCGTTGCTGCTCAGGTCGGGCGACCGTGGACGAAACTGGAACGTTGCTTCGACCATCGCCACCGCGACGGCCATGGGCGCGTGCGGTGCGCCGTTGACAGCGCCATGGTTGGAAACAACAGTGGCGCGAACATCGGAAGGCTCGTTGCTGGCGGTCGTGCGCACCGGAAGCAAGGCGCAATCCGCGCTCGTTGCAGCCCGGTCCAGGGATGGCGGCATCACATGGTCGCCGGTGGAAAAAGTTCTGGCCGGCCCGCAGAAACGAATCGTTGCGGGCAAGATGCCGGGCTTGTGTCTGCTCCCGAACGGCGTGCTCGTGCTACTGACCGCACACTCGAAGAACCACTGCCGCATCTACCTTTTGCACGACGGCACCGGCCGTGAATGGAGCGACGGTTTTGCTATCACCAGCCAGAGCGGCGGCAACACCAGTATGATCAGCATCGGGCCGGACCAACTGCTCGTGTTCACGCCTGCCAGCGCCTGCATCCAATGCTCGCAGGTGACGATCACCAAGAACGTTCCCGCAATAAAAAGCTCGCTGCCGCCTCCGACGGACGTCGCGGTCGGCGGAACCAACGTGAGCGTTTCCTGGAAGCCTTCAGCCGGCGCGGCGAACGTGGCGCACTACCTGATCACGCCCATCCTCATCAAGCCTTCCGAGGCGAACAAGGAAACCGAAATCTTCCCCTACGCGCCCATCCAGACGCGCGACGCCACCGCGCAGTTGGAGTTTGGCCGCGTGCTCTCGCTCGGCGGCACATATCGCTTCGAGGTCGCCGCGGTGGATCGCGACGGCTGCATTTCACCAACGGCAACGAGCGCGGAGGTGGTTGTTGGAATCCCTCCCATCCGGAAATAATGAACATGAAAACGAAAGTCCTCTTCGCATTTTTGGGTGCCCTCTGTGTTACTGGTTTCGCCGCCGAAGACCTCACCGTGCTCAAACCCTCCGCCGATGGTGTCGCGCCGGGAAAGCAGTTTGAGCTTTGGCTAAAGAACGAGTTCTACCGGCAGGTGGATCAGCGCAGCGCAGCGTTTGAAAAAATGATCAAGAGCGAGGCGGCTTGTCGCGCGTGGCAGCGAGAGCGGCGCGGGTTCTTCCTGCAGCAGATCGGTGG
>Ga0265297_10010149_pt1 | contig 11910 bp, 13 predicted proteins | sample Munlanlwell13791_FD_192502 | JGI IMG/M metagenome (GOLD analysis project Ga0265297, IMG submission 192502) | Leachate microbial communities from a municipal landfill in Southern Ontario, Canada - Leachate well 137-91 | ecosystem: Engineered > Solid waste > Landfill > Unclassified | place...
GCTTTCGGGATCCTTATACTACCATCTTTTTGCTGATGATTCTCCAAGAATATCGCCAAAAATCTGGCCAACGAGATAGCCGTACCGTTTAAGGTATGAACAAAATCCGTCTTGCCATCGGGGGTCCGGTAGCGAATCATCGCCCTTCTTGCCTGCCAATCGGCGCAATTAGAGCACGAATGGGTCTCCCGATATTTCCGTTGAGACGGCATCCAGCTCTCCAAATCGTAGGTCTTGGCTGAGGCCATCCCCAAATCCCCGGCCGCCAATAGCATCTTCTGATACGGGATCTCCAATAATTTTAAGATCTCCTCTTCGATCTCAACTAACGCCAAATGTTCTTTCTCGGCGTCTTCGGGCGCTACATAAGAAAACATCTCAACCTTATCAAACTGATGCACCCTGATAATTCCCTTAACGTCCTTGCCGTAACTACCAGCCTCTCGCCTAAAACAAGTCGAGAAGCTAGCATACCGCTTAGGCACTTCGATAATTTCATCGAGATGATAAGCCAACATACTCTGCTCGGACGTCCCAATTAGATACAGATCGTCTTGCGTTTTATAAACCTCTTCGGCTGCTTTACCTAAATATCCACCAGCCATCATCGCCTTTTCGGAAAGTAGCTGCGGACCCATCAAAAACTTAAAACCTTTTTTAGCTAAAATATCACTCACCATTCGCACTAACGCGAACTCTAATTCAACTGCTTCGTTCTTTAAATAGTAGAATCGCGAGCCGGCCACTTTTGCCCCTCGCTCGACATCAATTAGATCTAAATCTTTTCCTAACTCAAGATGATCCTTAGGATTAGGGAGTTTTGTGGGAGTGCCCACCGGCTTACCGATCGGTTTAGCATCATCCTCTCCCCCATCCGGAACATCATCCATCGGTAAATTTGGCACCTCTAGCCACAGCTTTTCCATCTGGTCATAAACCGTATTCATCTCCTCCTCCAGCTTGGCCAGCTTAATCTTTAGTTCCTGCCCCGCTGTAACATTATGTTGTTTGGCAATCTGATTACGCTCCGCCCGCATAGCCTCTTGTTCGACCTGGAACCGATTAAACTCTTTCAGCAGATCCAAAATCTTCCGGAGATTAACCTTTGCTCCGCGGCGTTTCATCCCGGCTTCCCATTTAGCCAAATTATCTTTGAGGTGATTGATGTTGATCATATTACTTATCTTTAACAAATGGGAACAAAACTGCTTCCCGAATTGTATCTGCGTTAGTTAACAGCGCTACTAACCGATCGATGCCCATCCCCCAACCCGCTGTAGGCGGCATGCCGTACTCTAACGCCTTTACATAATCCTGGTCCATGAGATGAGCTTCCGAATCGCCAGCTTTTTTCTGCTTGGCCTGTTCCGCAAAGCGTTCCGCCTGATCTTCCGGATCGTTCAACTCGGAGAAAGCATTAACTATCTCCATCCCGCATACTACTAGCTGAAAACGCTGGACCTTAGTGGCGTCATCTTCTTTTTTCTTAGCTAACGGCGATAGATCCAACGGGTGATCGATCAAAAACACCGGGTTAACTAACTTAGGCCGCACTTGCTCTTTATATAGTTCATCAATCAACTTCCCTCGTCCGGCCTTACCTTTATAAGTTAAATTGATCTTCTTAGCTTTAATCGCTTGATGCAGCTCGTCCACAGTCATATATTTATCAATATCAATACCGGTTTCTTTTAGAATTAGATCACGGAAACTTTTAACCGGCCAGGGGGCTTTAAAATCAATTGTTTTGTCACCAAACTTTACCTTGGTGGTGCCCAGAACCTTTTTAATTACACTACTCAACATCTTTTCTGTTGTCTTCATCAGCTCACGATAATCGGCGTAAGCTTGATAAAACTCCAACATAGTAAAATCTTGTAGATGTTGGGTAGAGATGCCTTCGTTACGAAACACCCGCGCAAATTCGAACACTCGCTCGAATCCCCCCACAATCAATCTCTTTAGATATAGCTCGGGCGCGATCCTTAAATAGACATCGGCATCCAACGCTTCGTAATGAGTTTTAAACGGAGTGGCCAAAGCACCACCTGGCATTGGCTGCAAAGCCGGGGTATCTACCTCGATATAACCTTGGTCCAATAAAAATTCCCGGATCGCCTGCACCAGATGATGACGGATCAAGAAACGTTCCTTAACCTCTGGATTAAAGATCAGATCAAGATAGCGCTGACGGAATCTGGTCTCTTGATCAGTTAACCCGTGCCACTTCTCCGGCAATGGCCGAAGTGATTTAGCTAGTAACACCAATTTCTTTACCAGCAGAGTCTGCTCGCCCTTTTTTGTCAGCACAGCGGTGCCAGTAACTTGGATAATATCCCCGACGTCTACCAACTCCAGATCGGCGTAAGCTTTTGGGCCGATATCATCTTTTTTGAACATGATCTGAACATCGCCGTGGCCATCCTTGATTAAGCCAAAAGTTAAACCGCCAAACTCACGTTTGGCCATCAACCGGCCTACCAACGTCACTGATTTATGACCACGTTTGAGCGCGTTAAACTGCTCCACAAAAGCCCGCACCGGTAAACTCCGGGTGGTAGTGGATGGATACGGATTAACCCCTTTATCCCGCAACCTTCTTAGCTTATCCTGTCGGACAGCGATAATTTGATCCAAGCTCTCCATAACCTCTCAATTATATCAGAGGGGGCCAAAAAACGCCCCGATGGCCATCGGGGCGTTTAGATCTGTTAAGTTAGTGAACGTCGACAATGTGGTACTTACGCACTCCATCCGGAGTAGTAATATCTACCACATCCCCCTTCTTCTGCCCCATTAACGCCCGACCGATTGGTGATTCGTTAGAGATCTTGCCTTCCGCCGGATTAGATTCGTTAGAACCAGTAATAACAAACTCTTTGGTCTGGCCGTCAATCTCCACCTTTACCTTAGATCCTAAGGCGATCCGGCCATTAACTCGATTATTATCATCGATCACCTTGGCCACTTTCAACATGGATTCGATCTCCACAATCCGGCCCTCGACAAACGATTGTTTGGTCTTGGCCTCTTGATACTCGGCGTTTTCTGACAGATCGCCAAACTCCCGCGCTTCTTTGATCTTCGCGGTAATCTCTTTCCGTTCTTCTAATAATCCTGCCAACTCCTGTTTGAGCTCTTCTAAACCAGCCCGAGAGATGTACAGATCTTGCTGTGTCATAGGTGATATTTAAACACTAATAAACCCGCGCCCTTATAGACAATACGTACATTTAAGCGAAGACCGGCTCACCTGTCAATAGGTATAGAACTAGCGCCCACTGCTTAAAATTTTGGCTGCCTCGACCACATTATTGATCAAGGCGCTTACGGTAAGCGGGCCTACTCCGCCCGGTACCGGCGTAATGTGGCTGGCTTTCTTACTAACCGAGACAAAATCGACATCCCCTACCCAATGGTTATTTAGTTTGCTCATGCCCGCATCAATTACTATCACCCCTCGCTTCACCATTTTGCCATTAACCAAATTTGGACAACCAGCTGCGGTAATTAGAATATCGGCCAATACAGTTTTGTCTTTTAGATTCTGCGTGGACTCGTTAACAATAGTAACTGTCGATTTTAAATTGGCTAACAAAATACTTATTGGCATACCAGCCACCTTACCAAAACCAACTACTGTGACGTCCTTGCCTTTAAGTGTAATGTGATATTTTTCGATCAACTGCCAAATACCCAACGCGGTTGCTGGAACAAACCGCGGTTGGCCCAATTCCAGCAAGCCCAGATTTTCCGCGCACAGCCCGTCCACATCTTTGAGCGGATGAATAGCATTGATCAGCTTTACCGCGTCAAACTTCTTGGGCACCGGCAACTGCACGATCACTCCGTGAACTTTTTTATTCCGATTAAAAGCAGTGATGGCAGATACTACCTCAGCCTCACTTACTTTACTGGGGAAATCCTTTAGCCAAAAACTAATCCCTAGCTTGTGGCACAACTGGCGTTTTTTCTCGACATAGATACGCGAATCAGGCGTGGCCCCCACCATAATGATCGCCAAACCCGGGGTAATCTTTTTACGTTTTAGCTTAAGCACCTCACGCTTAAGTTGTGCGTGTTGCTCGGCAGCTAATTTTTTACCATCCAATAAGATCATCTATATCCACTTGATAATATCTTTGTAAGTCACTGCCACAATTAGCGCCATCAACAACATAAATCCGATAGTATGGATAATCCCCTCAACCTGTTGAGAGATCTTTTTGCCACCTCTTAAAACCTCTAACCCCACAAACAGTAGGCGGCCACCATCCAAACCTGGGAACGGCACCAGATTAAGAATGCCCAGGTTAATTGATAAGAAGATGACGAACTGTAGCATCCGCAAAGCGCCCAACTTAACTATATCGGCGGTAATCCGAGCAATACCCACGGGGCCAGATAGTTCAGCCGGCAAACTAGCGGTAGTAAATAACTTATAGATCAGGCCGATCACTGACATAATTACCAGCCAGATAATCCGTCCCGCCTCTTGCAACGCTATCCAAGGCACCTGCCACCAGACATAGTGTACTTGTTCGATCGATCGATCGATCCAAGCGCCGATCACCACGCCATCCGCTGTCAAAGTGGGTTTTACCGCTACTAATAACTGCTCCCCCGCCCGTTCGATCTGTAGTTTAACTGTCTTATCGGCTTTACCTGCGATCAAAGATTTAAAATCGGCCGGGCTGCTGGCAGCCACTCCGTCTACTGACAGAATATAGTCACCCGCCTGGAGCAGCGCCGTTTGAGCTGGAGATTTATCCGATACCTGCATGATCACCACCTTGCCCTGCACTTGGTTATCTGCCACATAGTCTTCTACCGGACCCACCATCGGGGGCATCGAAAACCAAAACCCCACCATTAGCAGTACCCAAGCCAGCAGCAGGTTCATCACAATCCCACCACCTAGCACCCAAAACCGAGCGCCAGCAGTTTTATTGATCAAAGAATATTTATCCGCCTTCTCATCGGCCGCTTCGCCGTACAATCGTACAAATCCGCCAAATGGGATCCAGTTGATCGAATAGATCGTATCGCCCTTTTTAATCCCCCAGATCCGCGGCGGCATCCCGATGCCAAACTCCTCCACCCGAACGCCCGTGCGTTTAGCAAAGTAAAAATGTCCCAGCTCATGCGCTAGAATAACTACGGTAAAAATAATAATAAACGAGATGGCAGCTATCAACATTTAACAAATCCGATTAACAATAAAATCTATCCATTGGCTAAACAAGCTTTTAGCTCGCGAATCCTCCAGGTTCTCCAGCCCCGCGCGGGCACGATCAGCATACTTGTTAGCCAAGCTTTCTACATATTCAAGCGATCCCAACTCTCTTAGTATAGTATGCACCCGATCAACCTCAGCCTCAGTCGCATCTTCGTTTCCCAATACAGATAACAATACTTTTTTCTGGTCAGCGGTAGCAGTGCGATAAGCATGGGCGATGATCGCCGTCTTCTTCCCTTCGCGAATATCCGATCCGACCGGCTTGCCGAGTTCCTTCTCATCCCCCACGACCCCCAGAACATCATCTCGTAGCTGAAAAGCCAATCCCGCGTCCAGACAGATCTGCTGGATAGTCTGAACGGTGGGATGTTCTTTGTCTAACTTGTTAATTCCGATCATCGCCCCAGCTTGGCCGGCAAAACCAAAGGTAGAGGCCGTCTTTTGCGCTAACATATCCAAGATCATCTCCTCCGTCACCTCGTCGAATGATAATTTGGAGTACTCCACATCCAGTGCCTCTCCTGCCATTACCTTAGGCACCCAATAGTTGGTCATTTCACGAACGATATACCGAAAAACTTCTATGTCTACCCGATCACTCAGCTCGTTGATCATGCTCATCGCCCAAGCTTGCTGAAGATCCCCCACCAACATCGCCATACTCCGAGCGTACTGCTCTAACTCCGCCGGATCCTTTAACTTTCCTTTATTTAATTCGCGATAATAAGCATGTACGCTGGGACCACCGCGTCTTAGGTCGTCATTATCAATCAAATCATCGTGCACCAACGTCCAGGTATGAGACATCTCGATCGCCGCCGCCGCCGGCAGTGCCAGTTTTGGATCTCCTCCTGCCGCCTCGCACGCCAACATTAATATCGCCGGTCTCAGCATCTTCCCGCCGCGGGCGGTATATAACCCCGCCCCATCAGCAATGTAAGCGGGCGATAATTGCGCTCGAAACGGGCTATTTAGAATATAGTCAGCGACTAACCGCGCTTTCTCTTGTAGTTCTGTCTGTAGATCTATCATGATAACTATTTACCAAAATTCCGTTGTCGCTTAGCGTATTCGCGTAGCGCCTTAGCCAGCTCCTTCTCCCCAAAATCTGGCCAAAGAGTGTTGGTAAAATAAAGTTCACTATACACTCCTTGCCACGGCAAGAAATTACTCATCCTCATCTGCCCGCCCGTTCGGATAATCAAATCTGGATCAGGTAAACCAGCAGTATCCAAATTAGCTGCTAAACTCTTCTCATCGATCCGACCAGTTTTACTCGCCTTTTGCGCGGCGCGCACTAGCTCATCTCGTCCGCCATAGCTTAAAGCGATGGTCAACACATCATGCTGATGACCTTTTAGTTTATTTACCGATTGGTCGATCGCGCTCTGCAAACTTTTTGGAAAATCCTTAACTCGACCGATCACTTTTAATCTCACCTTTTCTTTATCCATTTCATCGGTGTACTCACGAATAGTTTTTTCTAACAGCTTAACCAGGGCAGTAACTTCCGCCTTGCTCCTTCCCCAATTTTCAGTCGAAAAACCAAACACCGTCACCCGATGAATACCAAACCGCTTACAAGCTTTAGCCGTTCTATCTAGCGCCTTTACCCCCTCAGCATGGCCCAAATTAACCGGTAGCCCTTTTTTCTTGGCCCACCGGCGATTACCGTCCATGATAATTGCCAGATGCTTAATCTGACTTTCAGCCATAGCGTTAGTTAAATTGATTTGAGATCGGCCGTCTTCCGTTCTAGCAATTTATCTATCTCCGCAACACCGCTATCTACCACGTTTTGATAATCTTTCTTAAATCTCTCCTGATCGTCTTCGCTCACTCCGCCGCCTTTTGCTTCACGCTCCATATGGTCGATCGCATCACGTCGGCTATTACGAATGCTAACTCGCGCCTCTTCGGCTAGCTTATGAGCCACCTTAACTAACTCATCGCGCCGCTCATCACTCAGCGGCGGCACGTTTACCCGAATACGATCGCCTTCGTTGGTTATGCCCAAACCCAAACCAGAATCATTGATCGCTTTTTCGATCGCTCCCACGTTAGCTTTATCCCACGGCTGGATGAGCAGCTGCCGAGAATCCTGAACCGTTACCCCCGCCACCTGGTTGATCGGCATCTTTTGGCCATAAACATCCACCGCCACCTTGTCCAACAATGAAGCCGAAGCTCCACTACTCCTGATCGTAGCGAGTTCCCCGGTTAGATGAGTAATTACCCCCGCTATCTTACTGCTTAACTCTCGCTTAATGTTTTCCATATTATCTGTCCCCCACTTCAAAGCGCACAAAGCGCGCTACTTTAATATTCTCTTTTACCACTCCAACTACATCATTGATCAGGTCCTCGATCTTCTTATCCTGATCTAACACAAACGGTTGGCGCAACAGACAAACTGATTCGTAGAAACCATCCAGCTTGCCTTCGATGACTTTATTAGCGATCTCCTCCGACTTGCCCGCCACCTGAGACTTATAGAGCTCCTTCTCAGCAGCGATCACATCCGCCGGCACATCCTCGGGCCCCACATACAGAGGCTGCATCCCCGCCACATGAGTAGCGATCTGTTTAACTAGTTTCTTAAAATCATCACCGCGAGCAACAAAGTCGGTTTCGCAGTTAACTTCCACCATCGCGCCGATCTTATCGCCGGGGTGAAGGTAGGTGGCGACCAACCCTTGCGAAGTCGTCCGCTCAGATTTACTAGCCGCAATAGCGGCCCCGCGCTCTTTCAGAACCGCCAAGGCCTTATCCATATCACCGTTAGACTCATTTAAAGCCTTTTTGACTTCCATCAGCCCCATACCGGTCATGTCGCGTAATTTTTTAACGTCAGTTGCTTTGATCTCCATGATTTATGCCTTCCGTTTAGTGGTAGCTCTTTTTTCTCTTTTTTCGGCTTCTAACTTCTCCTCCTCGTGCTTAGCTTCTGCCAACTGAACTTCCTTCTGCTCCAGCACTTCGGCAATATCCTCGCTGCTAATCGCCTGTTCTTCTAGTTCGGCCACCGCCTTCTTAGATTTAGGGACCAGACCAGGCCGCTTGCCGCCCAGAGTATCCACGATCGCCTGAGCGATCATTCGAATACCCTGCTTGGCATCATCATTAGCCGGGATCACGAATTCGATTCCAGCCGGGTTAGCATTAGTATCCACCATGGCGATCACGGGAATACCCAACCGCAAAGCTTCCTTAAGGGCGATCTTCTCCCGCAAGACATCCACGATAAACAGAGCATCCGGTAAAGTAACCAAATTATCTACTCCACCAAATGACTCTTCTAGATCGGCTAACTCTTTTTCTAACAAACCAATCTCTTTCTTGGTCATGTCGCCAAAGTCTTTGTTCTCCACCTTCTCCCGTGTCTGCTTAAGGTAGTTGATCCGATTCTTGATCGTGGAGAAATTGGTCAACAGCCCACCTGGCCACCGATTAGCCACGTAAGGCAATCCGGCGGCCTTGGCCACCTCAGCGATAATATCGCTCGCCTGCCGCTTGGTGCCCACCAATAAGATGGTGCCGTTCTGCTTGGCTAACTGAGCCACAAAGTCCAGCGCTGCTTTCAACCGCTCCTCAGTCTGTACCAGATCAATAATATGGATGCCATCACGAGCATCAAAAATATAAGGCTTCATGCTTGGGTGCCAACGAAAAGTCTGGTGCCCAAAATGCAGCCCTGCCTCCAACATCTCTTCTACAGATAGTTTACCCATACCTAATTCTCCTTATTACTTCCGGTCGGATCATCTCGGATACAGATCCCGGTTACCCCAGGACAGGATGTATCTGATCACCGAACCGTGCTTATTACTATCCGAGATTAGCTGAACTTCTCCTTCCAGTCAAGTCGTGTATAATTTATCCGAGGGCGATTAGCTCAGTTGGTTAGAGCGTTCGGTTCACATCCGAAAGGTCACTGGTTCGAGTCCAGTATCGCCCACCACCCCTATGTAAGGGGGATTTTCATTGACAGGAAACAATATTTTGATATAGTAACTCGATCGTGATCCCGTGATTATTTGACATTTAGGTCTCAGATCTCATAGGAGGTAGCGCTGGATGATTTGCGTCTACGCACACGTCGGGTCCAGTCTTGAAACCGTAGATCGGCAGACCCAGCTCAGATGTGATCAGGCGATCATCGCCCACCGCCAACACCCATATCTCCCAATTCTAATAGCTACAGCTGCTAAGAAAAACAGGGAATGGGTAGGTGAGTCGATGAAGAACTATTTGGTGGAAAGAGGTATCCCAGTCGGTCAGATATTTTTTAAACCCGGTGGCCATACCACAGTTGATGAGACGGATGCGTTTTTATCCCTCGTTTGCCAACACTCCTCCCAATCAGCATCTCGGATTATAGTGGTATCAACTTGGTATCACCTACCCCGAATATGCTGGTTGTGGCTAGCACGCAAAAGATTGGTAAAAATGGCTATCGCCTGGAAAGGATCATCCCTCAGCGACCTCATCCTCGAACCCGCCAAACTTCTGATCAACCTGCTTCTCCCCTTCTACGTGCCTCCATTGCTTCACCGCTAAACCCTTGGTAACTCTTGGGTATTAAGCGGTGAGGCTTTTTTATTATCACAACCGTGCCGCTATGACCAATTACCGCTTCAAGCAGTTTTAATTTATAATGAATCCATGCACGCTAACCTAGAGTCCGCTGTTCGTTCCCGCAAGCCGCGCAACGTTGTGCTGGTAATTTTTGTCAGCATCGTTATCTTTATTTACGATGTATTCAAAACTGTTACCACTGTTTTAGGTGTGGCATTCTTGATCCGCTTCTTCCTGATCCAGCCTTTCTACGTTAGCGGCCAATCGATGGATCCCACCTTCGAGGACAACCAATATATCATCGTCGATCAAGTTTCGTATCATTTCCGCCAACCCGACCGCGGTGATGTGGTGGTATTCCGTTATCCTAAGAATCCGTCATTTAGCTTTATTAAACGGATCGTTGGCTTACCCGGAGAAACCGTCTTGATTCATAACGGCGAGGTAACTATCTTTAACAAACAATACCCCGACGGAACCAAGTTAGCCGAATCATATATCCCCTTCCAGACTAGCGGTGAGGTCCGGATGCAACTATCTAAAGATGAGTTCTTCGTTATGGGGGATAATCGTCCCAATAGCTCCGACTCTCGGAGCTGGGGCGTGCTCAACCGCAGCTTCTTTATCGGCAAAGTTTGGGTGGTACTTTACCCGTTTAGCCAATTTAAGACCGTTCACACCCCCACCTATAGCAAAGGTCTTTAACCTAACTACTAAAAATCCCCCGCAAGCGGGGGATTTTTTATTTAGGTTATTAGGCAGAGATCTTGGTGATCTTGATGTGCAGCAACTGTTGGCGATGGCCGGTCTTGCGCCGATAGTTCTTGCGGCGACGCATCTTAAACACCACCACCTTATCCGCCTTGTGTTCATCCACCACTTCAGCTTCGACCTTAACCCCCTTCACTAGCGGATCACCTACCTGGATGTTCTTGCCGTCATCTTCGGTAACCAGTAGTACTTCGTCAAACACTACCTTGCCAGACTCGGCGGCAGTCTTTTCGATATCTAAAACATCACCTTCGCCCACCAAGTACTGTTTCCCCCCGGTTTTGATTATTGCTTTCATTGCCATCTGATTATCTATTACAGAAGCGAGTATATATGGAAATCCCCCAACTGGTCAACCCACTAGGAAGAAACTAGCCCTAAAGCGCTCCCCACTCCTAGCTGATGAGCGGCCGCTGTACCAGCCGGTACCTCTAGCACATATCTGGCCGGCGATTGATTGATATAGTGCTTCAGGTCGCTTTCTGATACTCCGGGTTCCGGATGAACATCCTTAGCTATCTGGACCACTTTAAAATCACTATTCACCCAAATAATATCAATGGCAAAATTCATATCCAGCATCCAGATAGAATGCTGACCGTCTTGTCCAAACTCAAACCACATTCCCGTTCCCGGGGATAATTCAGGCCTACCCGATAAACCCTTAATTCTCTCCGCCTCAGTATCAGCCACTTCGGCTTTAATAATGGAACGATCCGGCAATCCAATACCGATCTGATTACTAGCCAAATCAACATTCCGTTGACCGCAACCCGACAAACACAAAACCATTACCCACAGCCATATCCATCGACGGTGGCCAAGTAGCCCAATATTATTCATTTACTTTTTCTTTAAACCTAAGTCGAAAGTCAAACCATTGGCCGATACTGCATCTTTAGCCAACTTGGCGTCTTCTTTTATCTCGACCGCTAAAGTCTCGCCTTGGATATACTCCGCGAATTCGATCATGGTTTTTTTAACTAACTCATCATCGGTCGCGTAAAACAGTTCGATCCTATCCGATAATTCTAACCCGGACGTTTTGCGCATCGCCTGAACCGCTCGCACGATCTCGCGTGCCAATCCTTCCATCTCTAGCGCTGGGGTTATCTCAGTATCAAGTTCGTTCTGAGCCAACCCAAATCGAACCTGTTTAACATTTAATTCGTCAGCAATGAGATCGGCCAGTTCCGATCCTAGATCGGGTTCGTTCGATCTCATTTCGGTTAACGGCTGTCTAACTTTGATCTTGGCCTGCTCCCTCAGAGCATGGCCAGTTTCCACCACTCGTCTAGCCGCGGCCATCTGGGCTAACAACT
>Ga0265297_10010151_pt1 | contig 11905 bp, 12 predicted proteins | sample Munlanlwell13791_FD_192502 | JGI IMG/M metagenome (GOLD analysis project Ga0265297, IMG submission 192502) | Leachate microbial communities from a municipal landfill in Southern Ontario, Canada - Leachate well 137-91 | ecosystem: Engineered > Solid waste > Landfill > Unclassified | place...
GGCAATAGTTCAGCCGGAGGTAAAAGCTTATAAATTTTTAAACAAACTTGTCGTCGGTTCAATTTTTCTTGGAGTTTTGACTGCCGTCTTATTTTTTTTAAAAATGTATATAATGTCGCATTTGTTTTACGATTCGCCTCTGCCCTTTCCCGAGCTTTGGGATAAAGACAGAATGACAATGGCGGCTGTTTTTGCTATAGCCAGTTTTTTGGGCGGTCTTCTAGGCGTAGTTTTAAAAGGTCTTTTTACTCTATATAAAAACAAGCTGGATGTCTGGATAATTTTCGTTGGGCCGTTGGCAATTTTATTTTCCTCATTGTTAGTTTTCAAAATAAAGATCGGCGGTACAATTATGAGCAGTTTTCATGGCTGGCCTTATCCTTTTTTTATTCATCAAATTAAAGATGTATTAGATAATTTTTTTATTGGCAAATGGATTTTTTCACCAGGAAGTTTATATCACTATATTATTTTTGATTATATTTTTTATTTGGTGATATTTAGTCTGATTTATTTTTTTATAAAATTATTGAATAAAAATTTAGAGATTAAAAAAATAAATTCCACAATTTTTTTATTTGGGTTATTGATTTTCATGATATTATTATTCACTTCTTTTTTGTCTGTAAAAAAATCATATATATCTCATCAAATTTCCGGTGCCGGAAATTGTGAAGAAAATTCTGATTGTAAAATTATTGCTAATCGAGCTCCGTTTAGCTGCGCCGTTGTTGTTAATAAAACAGGCGCTGATAGAATTTTGAAATTAATAAATTCCTTCCCTTCTATTGGCAAATTGCAATGTTCTGGCCGTGAAAAAGCGGTTTGCCTTGAAAAGAAGTGCCGGATAGCCATTGAACAGTCGCCGGAAGATATTAGTGATTTTGTTTGGCAGAGGATAAAGCAATTAATAGAAAATTGCGAGGTGAAATCCGTCCAGCAGGTCCATAGCTTGGAAGTTAAAGCAGTTTTAAAGACGGGAGAAATTTTGAGAGCGAAAGAGCCGAAAATTGATGATATAATGAATATTGCTGCGGAGTCTGCCGAAAAATGCGGAACTATAATAATGGCCACTGAATGATTTTATTGGATATAAAAATTATAAACGAAAAGTTTTTAAAAAATTAGTGCCTGCTTTTTAGAAAAAAAATAATTAGTTTTTATAATTTAAAATCTATGAAAAAATTTTATTTAATTTCCGGAATAATTATTTTAATTTTGATAATTATTTTTGGCTTGAGATTTATTATCGGCGGATCAGAAGATACTTGGTTTTGCCAAAATGGAGAGTGGGTGAGACATGGCAATCCGACGTCTTTGCCAAGCGGATTTTGTGGAGATAAAAAAGTAACCGGAGAAAGTCCGCTTGTTTGTGAGTTATTTACTCCGGAGAATTGTCCGAGCGAATGCGTGGTCTGTCCGCCTTGCCCGGAATGCAGTTCTATCAGCTGTCAGAAAAAAGAATTTTGCGCCGAGATGGGGATAGATGAAAGCTGGTATGAAAATATAAAAAGCAGGATAAGTAATTTTCAAGAATGTGCGGCGGCTGGCAATGCTATTATGGAAAGCTACCCCAGACAATGCCGCGCGGGCGAACAAAGTTTTACTGAAGACATCGGTAATGAATTAGAGAAAATGGATTTAATAAAAATTAATTCTCCTCGGCCGAATGAACTTGTGAAAAGTCCTTTAGAAATAACTGGCCAGGCGCGCGGAAATTGGTTTTTTGAAGCCAGCTTTCCGGTTAAATTGCTTGATGAAAATGGGAGCGATTTGGGAGCGGGAATTGCCCAAGCCAAGGGAGAATGGATGACGGAGGATTTTATTCCATTTTCCGCCAAATTAGAATTTGCTATACCGAAGGGCAAGACCGGTTCACTTATTTTAAAAAAAGACAATCCATCGGGTTTGCCGGAAAATGATGATGAGTTAAGAGTGCCGGTTTCATTTTAGATAATATTCTTATAAAAAAAACAGCAAACTTTAGCTGAAAGAAATAATTATCAGAGAGCGTATTATTAATAAAGCTATAATAATTAGTTTTCTCTGAAAGCCGATAAAGCTATTCAAGAATCAATTTATGATTAATAAGCTATTTAAGCTAATTTGGAACCACAAAATTATAACTTTAGTGGTTCTTTCTGTTTTGGGTATTACTGGATTTTGGAGTTACAAACACTTTGTTCCAAGTGTGAATCAGGTTAGTTATATCACTGATACGATCAAAAAAGGAATGCTAGTTACGACTGTTTCTGGATCTGGCCAGGTTTCAGCCTCTAGCCAAGTTGATATAAAGCCAAAGATCTCGGGCGATATTGTTTCCCTTAATGTTAAGGCGGGCCAGGAAGTGAAAGAGAAAGATATAATTGCTCAAATTGACACTAAAGATTCAATCCGATCTTTGAATAGCGCTAAATCTGATTTAGAAACCGCTAAATTAGATTTAGAGGATTTCTTACAGCCAACTGATACCTACACTTTACTTCAGGCGAAAAACGCCATAGCCGATGCCGAAGCTTCTTTAGTTAAATTAAAAACTACTCAAGAAGATAATAATAAGGCTACCATAAAAACCAAAACAGATGCTGAGAATAATTTAATCAAAGCTTATGAAGACGCCTATAATGATATTGCTGACACTTTTTTAGATTTGCCGGATATTATGACTGGACTTAATGCGGTTTTGTATAGTTATGAAATAGGGGAGAGCGAAGCTTCAGTTGGATCGACAAATGAGAATTATTCAGCTTTGCTTAATTCAATTACAGATTCCAAAAAGAATGATGAATTTGGAGTATTTGTAAAAACGGCTAGAGACAGTTATGCTTCCGCCAAAAGCGATTATGATGCAAATCTCTCAAATTATCAGAGCGTAAGCAGATATTCAAGCCAGGTAAAGATAGAAGAGCTTTTAAGCCAAACTTTAGAGGCGGTAAGAAAAATATCCGATACTGCTAAGAGTGAAATAAATATGCTTGATTATTGGGTTAACTATCAGTCTGATAAAAATTTTAGAATTTACAGTAAAATTTCTACCTACCAATCTGATTTGAGTTCTTATACTTCGCAGGTAAATGGACACCTCTCCAGTTTATTGGCCGCACAAAGTTCAATTAAAAATTATAAAGATATTATAGTGACTGCCAATGAAGATTTAATTGGTATGGAAAAAAATAATCCGGCCGACATAGCGGCGTCGGAAAGAAGCTTGGAAGAGAAAAAGCAGAAATTAAGCGATTTAAATGCCGGCGCTGACGAGCTTGAAATTAGAAATAAAAAAATAACAATACAACAAAAAGAAAATTCTTTGGCCGATGCCCAACAAGCTTATGCTGATTGTTTCATTCGCGCTCCTTTCGACGGAGTTATCGCCGCGGTCAATGTTGCCAAGGGAGACAGTGCTTCTAGCGGAGCGGCCATTGCTACTATTATTACCAATCAAAAAATTGCGGAGATTACTTTAAATGAAATTGATGCAGCTAAAGTTAAGGTTGGACAAAAAGCAAATTTAACATTTGATGCGGCGTCGGACTTATCAATCACGGGAGAAGTGGCTGAGGTTAATGCTCTGGGAACCGTAAGCCAGGGAGTGGTCAGCTATGGAATAAAAATATCTTTTGATGTTCAAGATGAGCGGATTAAATCGGGAATGAGCGTAACGGCTTCTATTATCTTAGAATCAAAACAAGACATTGTATTAGCGCCTATCGGAGCGATAAAAACTTCCGGACAAACAAGTTATGCCGAAATTTTAGTAGATGGCCAGCCGGATAGAAAAATTATAAAGACAGGTCTGAGCAATGACACTATGATAGAGATAATAGAAGGGTTGGTCGAGGGTGATAAAGTTATAACTCAGACCGTAAGCAGTGATTCTGCTAAAAGTAGTACTGCTACTCAAAATTCCTCTAACCCGGGGGGAGATATGGGGGGTATGATGAGAATAATGCGATAGAATATGATAAAATGCAAAAATTTGACGAAATCATACAATACGAACGAAAATGAATTTCAAGTTCTAAAAGGTGTTTCCTTTGAGATAAAAAAAGGTGAATTTGTGGCCATTATCGGTCCGTCCGGTTCAGGGAAATCTACTTTAATGCATATTTTAGGAGCTCTAGACCGGCCGACAACCGGCAGTTATTTTTTGAATGGCAAGGATATTCTCAAGATGTCTGATGACGAATTGGCGGAAATTAGAGCACAAACAATTGGTTTTGTTTTTCAATCTTTTAATTTATTATCGCGCGCTACAGTTCTTAGAAACGTCACTTTGCCTCTGGTTTATGATAGAGGAACGTTAAGAGCCGAACGAAAGGAAAAAGCTAGCAAGGCCTTGATAGCCGCCGGTTTAGCTGAAGATCGCTGGGATCATTTGTCTAATCAGCTTTCTGGCGGACAAATGCAAAGAGTGGCGATTGCTCGCGCTTTAGTTAATAATCCTGATTTAATTTTGGCTGATGAGCCGACAGGAAATTTAGATTCAAAAACCGGAGATGTGGTCTTGTCAACTTTTCAAAAATTAAATAAGGAAGAAGGCCATACTATAATTCTTATTACTCACGAAAGATATGTGGCTGAGCATGCGGACAGAATTATAGAAATAAAAGATGGTTTTATAATTTCCGATAAAAGCAGTGATTATTCGGGGTTAAAAAATAAATAATTTATGTTAGTTGTAGATTTATTTCAAGAAACTTATTCCGCGTTAACCAGCAATAAATCAAGATCGGTTTTAACTATCCTTGGTATAGTAATAGGAATCGGTTCAGTTATTACCATGACATCTATCGGGCAGGGAGCAACTGCGGATATAACAAGCAATATTCAGTCTCTCGGCTCTAATTTGTTAGTGGTGACGCCGAGTTTTGCCAGAAATGTCGGTTCGGTGGTGAAGGGCGGGGCTGGTTCGGCGACTACTTTGATTTCTGCTGATGCGGTTGCTATAAAAGAAAATATCCAATCCGTAAAAGAAGTCGCTTCCGTAGTTTCATCTAGACAACAGGTAAAAGTTAGCAGCGGAAATAATACAAACACTAGTATTTATGGAGTAGAAGAAATTTACGCCACAGTTAAAAGTATTACTATGGAAACAGGGTCATTTTTAAATACCGCTCACATTAAAAATCTTTCCAAGGTAGCAATTATTGGACCGACCGTCAGAGATGATTTATTTGGAGCAGGCACTAATCCCGTCGGCCAGTCAATTCGAATAGACAATCTAAATTATAATGTCATCGGAGTAACGGCCAGTAAAGGCGGTACGGCTATGGGCAATTCTGACGATTTGATTTATATTCCGATTACCACAGCACAACGCTATCTTACTGGCAGCGATTCTGTAAATAATATAAACGTCGAAATAACAGAAGAAAATCTAATGACTTCGGCGCAAGAACAAATTACCAATTTACTTTTGGCTAGACACAAAATTTCCGATCCGATCAAAGCGGATTTTAGCATTATGAACCAGGCTGATATTATGGACACAATGTCTTCTATCACCGGTACTCTCACCTTATTGTTGGGGGCAATTGCCGGGATTTCTTTGCTGGTTGGAGGTATTGGCATTATGAATATGATGCTTACTACTGTTACGGAAAGAACTAGAGAAATAGGTTTAAGAAAATCTTTGGGCGCAAAAAACAACGATATCAGTTCGCAATTTTTAGCAGAGTCAGTGGCATTGACTTTTATCGGCGGATTTTTCGGAATATTGCTTGGATTTTTTGCTTCTTATTTAGTAACAAAATTCGGAAGTACCAGCACAGTTATAACAGCTTCTTCCGTATTTTTAGCTTTTGGAGTATCAGCTGCCATCGGTATAATTTTTGGTTATTATCCGGCCCGGAGAGCGTCTAAATTAAATCCAATTGAAGCCTTAAGATATGAATAATTTTTAAAAAATAAATATGAAAAGAAAATATGCAATATTTTTTTTGCTAGCAGTTGTTTTTGCCCTCTCTGGTTGTGCGGGTAAAAATAATGCCGATAGCAATAGTAACCAAGATAAATTATCTAATGATGCACAAGAAAATACTATTGCGGGACAAAGATGGAATGAAAATTTTTCCGAAGCTTCGTCTACTATTTTGGCAATTGGCCAAAAAGTTTTCATCACGGGCGAAGAAAATAGCGATGGCAGTATTTTGGCCCAAAGCATTATTGTCAGTAATAGCAATGCTAATTGGGATGAATTAATGAAAAACGAAAGACCGCAACAAAAAATGGAAGATGATGGTCAGACTGGGCAAATTCCATCCGCTCAGGTTCAGGGTGGCCGAGTGCCAGATTTTTCGCAATTTCAAAATTTGTCAGATGATGAAAAACAAAAACTAAGAGAACAAAGAACGGCGCAGGGCGGAATAGAAAAAAAGATATCGGGCGAAATTAGGCAATCTATGACACAATTGAACGGAGAAATTATTAGCAAAAGCGATAATAATTTTATTGTAAAGATTGAAAATGTAGGTTCAAAATTGATATTTTTCTCAGATTCCAGTAGAATTTTAACGCCAAAGCAAGCTATTTGAGAAAAATTTTTATAGAACTAAGAAAGGGGCCATTTTTATAATTAGCCTCTTTTGTTTATGAAAAATGTGATAATTTGCCTTGATTCCTTTGGCGGGTTATAATTTATTTATGTTTTTATTTTTTGACACAGAGACAACCGGTTTGCCGAAAAATTGGCAAGCCCCGCTTGAAGATTTAGATAATTGGCCAAGATTAGTTCAGCTGGCCTGGCTTTTTGCTGATGGCTATGGCAAGGAGGTAGGCGGAGGAAATTTGATCGTTAAACCGGAAGGATTTATTATACCGGAAGCGGCTTCGGCTGTTCATGGCATTACGACGGAAAGAGCTGAAAAAGAGGGGATTAGCCTGGACGAAGCCCTTGCCCAATTTTCCCAAGCGATAGAACAATCAAAAATAATAGTCGCGCATAATATTAGTTTTGACGAAAAAATAATCGGAGCGGAATTTTTAAGGAAAAAGGTAGATCATAAATTTTTTGAGCGTCCGCAAATTTGCACTATGCTTGCTTCTAAGGATTTTTGTCAGATTGAAAGCGAGCGTGGTTATAAATGGCCAAAACTTATTGAATTACACGAGAAGCTATTTGAGAGTGGATTTGACGATGCGCATGATGCTATGGCGGATGTTAAAGCCTGTTCTAGATGTTTTTTTGAGCTGGTGAAGAGGGGGGTTATAGCTTAACATAATAATATGAGAATTTGGGATATTGATCCAAAATATTTGTGCCGAGAACATCTTCTTGGTGAGCATAGAGAACTCCACGCTATTTGGAGTATTATAAATAATGATAAAAAGGGTTATAGAAATCATCCGGAAACGAAACGCTGGATAGGTAAAAATAAAGCTTTGTATTTACGGCACGAGAAATTAATGGCAGAGATGAAAAAGAGGGGGTATAAACATAATTCCTCCTTGCCGAAAAATTTGGCTCGCGGTTTAAAAGAACAAAGTGAATTTATCCACAGCCACCGTGAGCAAAAAGAGATTCTTAAAAATAAAAAATGTCCCTGTTTCTCAAAATAGCTTAAAATACGGCCGAAATTTGGTCGTTTTTTATTTCTCTTGACAACTATGTTAGAATAATATAACATATAAATATGTTAATTAAATCTAACAAAAAATTATGAACATCAAACAGTATAAGCGCGCACGGCTGATTTTGACAATCGTATTGGCGATTGTTTTCAGCCAAGCAATTATTTTCAAAAATTATCTTATACCGATTTCTTTTCTGATAGCCGGTTTTTTGGTTGCGTTGTATATGCGCCGTCAAGTTAAAGAAATTATCGCCGACGAACGAGATTATGAAATCGGCGGAAGAGCAGCTCTTTTAACAATTCAGATTTATGCCTGGATAGCGACGATTTCCATGCTTATAATGTACAGCCTGCGCGATTTGAACCCAGCCTATGAACCTGTGGCTATGACTTTGGCCTATTCCACTTGTCTTTTGATGATCGCCTATGGCTTAATCTTTAAGTTCAAGAGTCGGGCGAAATTTTCTCAAAGTAAAAATGGTTTTATAATTTTTGTTATAATTTTGGCTATCTTGGGAGCTATATTCACTCTTCGTCTTTTTTCTGGCGAAGATAATTGGATATGCAAAGACGGAAAATGGATTGAACATGGGCATCCGTCTTTTTCCGCCCCGGTGTCTGTCTGCAAATAAATAATTCTATGAAAAATAAAATTAAAGAATTAAGATCAAGTCTTAATATAACCCAGGAAGACCTGGCTAATCGCGTTGGCGTGAGAAGAGAAACGATAGTTTTTTTGGAACAAGGGAAATATAACCCTTCACTTCTTTTGGCGCACAATATAGCTAGAATCTTTAAAAGAAAGATAGAGGATGTTTTTTATTTTTAGATTGAGATGGTTTGAAAGAAAAACTCCAATATTCGCGTAATACTTAATACCATGTTATAAAAAGCATAATGAAAGATCAGAAATATCAGGAAAAAACCGACGAAGAGTTAGTCCTCTTGGCCTTGTCAGATCAGGACTGTTTTTTGTATTTAATGAGAAGATATGAAAAAAAGTTACTCGCCTATATTTTAAGGATCTCTAATATTAATCAGGATGAAGCTGAAGATATTCTCCAGGATACTTTCATAAAGATTTATGAAAATTTAAATGATTTTGACACAGAATTAAAATTTTCTTCCTGGGCTTATCGCATTACTCATAATCAGGTAATAAGTAATTACCGCAAAATAAAATCCAGGCCGCAAAACATTCCCTTGGATATAAACGAAGAAATTTTAGGAAATTTAGCTTCCAGTTTAGACGTCAAAAAAGACCTGGACGCTCTTTTTTTGAGAGAAAATATAGAAAAGGTTTTAGCAAATTTAGATATAAAATATAGAGAAATTTTAATTTTAAAATTTTTGGAAGAAAAAAATTATAAAGAGATTTCAGATATTTTAAAAAAGCCAATGGGAACGATTGCTACTTTGATAAATCGAGCAAAAAAAGAATTCAAAAAAGAACTTTTAGAGAAAAATATTAAAATATAAAAACATGGAAAACATTGCCAAGCAAGTGCTTGAAAAAATTAAAGAAGAAAAAATGAAGCCAAAACCGCGGTGGGAATTTATTTTTAAAGAATATTTTCTCTGGTTTTTGGCCGGACTTTCTCTTTTGATTGGTTCTTTGGCTGTAGCCGTTATTATACACATGTTGAAGAATAATGATTGGGATTTGTATGCCGGCGCTAGTGACGGCTTGCTTAGTTTTATTTTTATAACTTTGCCTTATTTTTGGCTTATTCTTTTATTGGCTTTTGCGATCTTATCTTATTATAACTTCAAAAATACCAAAAGTGGGTATCGCCTTCATTTTCGTCTTCTGATTTCTGCCAGCATTTTATCAAGCATATTTTTAGGAATTTTATTTTTTAATTTAGGCTTAGGGCGAGAGATTGATAAGATTTTTTCCGCTAATCTGCCCTTTTATGAAAAATATTTAATGCAGAGGAAACATGTTTGGCTTAATCCGGAAAGAGGATTTTTGGCCGGAAAAATAATGTCCGATGTAAAAAATAAAAATTTTGAGCTAAGGGATATGGAAGATAAAATTTGGCTTATTCATGGGCAAAATTGTTTTATCAGCCCGAAGGTTAGTCTGAAAAAATTTGAAGCGATAAAGATAATGGGGGAAAGGATTGATGAACATAATTTTCTTGCTAGTCAAATTAGGCCATGGATCGGGCCGCCAGGGCCAATGCCCTGCTTAACGGAAGAAGACAGGATGTTTAATTTTGCGCCTCCCTGTTTGATGAGATGAAAGAAAAAATAAAAGACGGACGTATTATTTGATGAAGGATCCTCTTAATTATTAATTTCATTCCGTTTCGCTTCCCGTTAGTTTTGTTTACCTGAGACAGGCTAACGGGGAGCTATGACGGTTTTATAAAAATCATGAACAAAAATAAAATTACAATTAGCGCATCAATTTTAGCCGCCGTTATAGTGATAATCGGTGCGGCTTCTATTTCTTACGCCGCCGGGAAAGGTGGAGGCAACGGATTTTTTCGAGACAGAGCTGACAAAAATCCACCAGCAGAAGTACAGGCAGACAGAACCGCTCTTGAGCAGGCCTTTACTAATAATGATTACACGGCCTGGAAAAATTTAATGGAAACAAAAAGAGATGAAATGGCAAAGAGGGTTGATGATTTTTCCTCTCAGATTAGCGAAGATACATTTGCTAAATTAGTTGAAATTAGAAATTTAATGACTGCGGGTAAAAATGATGAAGCCAATAAACTTAGGCAAGAATTAGATTTTGGTTTTGGCATGGGTTTTGGCCAGGGATTTGGCCTTGGAACTGGCTGCCATAAATAATTCGCTGACTTTAACAAAGCAGTATTTATAATATTGAGATAGTTCTGAAATCATCTCAATTAAATATAGAAGAAATGAGAAAAGAAAAACAGTTCCGAGACCTCCTCCGGAACTGTTTTTTGTTTTGAGAAATAAAAAGGGGCAAGAAATAAGTTCTTAACCCCCATCGGTTAACGTAGGGCGAGGAGAGAAAAAAATTGAGATTGAGCATTCGATAGGCGAAATAGCTCTTTTGCCTTTTTGTTTACCCCTCATTCGGGGAACATCGATCTCTTTTCTTTTTTCTCCTTTTGGTTCTTCGGACTCGCCTGGTTCACCATGCTGGCCGCGTTGCGGGTGCCACCGCATATAGACGCACAGTTGACTAAAATTCTATTTATATTCTATAATTTTTTTTATTTTTCGTCAAGAAGAATAGCTATTATTTCTCTTTTTTGTTATAATATTAAAGCAAATATGTTTCTTATGATTATGTTATTCGGAAGAAAGATGAATAATATCTCGAAAAACAAGAAAGCTCCCATTTGAAAAGGGAGCTTTTTTAAATCATTTTCCCGCCGATTTTTTATCTTCATTATTTCGTTGACCAGCGTAGCTGGGGCGGAACATCGGGCGGAAGCGAGCAGGGTCCAGTTATTTTGAACCTCCTTCTCTTTCCGTTTTTTGTTGTGTTTTCTGGACTCTCGATATTCACAAGGAATACTTTTTCAACTCCCGCTGGGGATACTACCCTCGGATTATCCTTAGATTTATTATTGTTGCTCACGGAGGCTACCTCCTTTTTTACGAGTTTGAAAACTTGAGAGAAAGCAAATAAATATTATTACTTTTAATATTTTTTGTCAATAAAAAAATCCCGGAGTTCCGGGATTCTTTTTTATATAACTGTTTGCTGGAGATGGTAATAAGGTGGGCGATTTTTATATCTTCTTATAGCCATTCTGATAATTTCTTCTAAAAAATCTCCATAATTCATGCCGATAAACTCGGCAGCGGCAGAAACACAATCGCCAATGTCTATGGAAGGATTAGGATTTAATTCCAAAACATAAGGATTTCCGTTTTTATCCACTCTTATTTCTACTCGGCCGTAATCATGACAATCTAAAATATTGTAAGTATCCAGAGCGATTTCCGTGAGCAATGATTCTAGTTTTTTACTGATATTTTTTGCCGGTCTTTGAACGATTATGGATTCTCCGCTCTTGTAGGCGGGATTATCTGTCCATTTAGCGTCAAAAGGATAGATATGCCAGTAACCGGCAGGCATTTTATCAAAGATTGAGCGGGAAAGAGGGAGAACGCGCAAATCATCTTCCTCGCTTCCTAAAATAGAAACATCATATTCATCACCCTCAATATATTCCTCTACTAAGGCCGGCTGGTCAAGTGTTTCCGTGACTTCTTTAATTTGTCTTTCTAATTCTTGGCGATTGGTTACGACTGAATTGTTGGTTATGCCGATTGAATTATCAGAGTTAGCTGGTTTTACTATCAAGGGATATTTTAAGCTTTCATCAATTTTG
>Ga0265297_10010152_pt1 | contig 11905 bp, 9 predicted proteins | sample Munlanlwell13791_FD_192502 | JGI IMG/M metagenome (GOLD analysis project Ga0265297, IMG submission 192502) | Leachate microbial communities from a municipal landfill in Southern Ontario, Canada - Leachate well 137-91 | ecosystem: Engineered > Solid waste > Landfill > Unclassified | place...
GTAAGTTTGTTCATCTTATTCTCAACATTAAAACAAAGAAAACAATGATTCAGGAAAATACCGGAAAAGAAAAAGCCTTACAGAACACGCTGGCTATGCTTGAAAAACAATATGGAAAAGGCATTGTGATGAAACTTAGTGATGAAGCAATAGCTCAGGTAGAAGCGGTTTCAACAGGGTCGCTGGCACTTGATCTAGCTTTGGGGGTTGGCGGACTTCCGCGAGGCAGAGTTGTAGAAATATATGGCCCTGAAGCTTCCGGAAAAACCACGCTGGCCATGCACGTAATTTCTGAAGCTCAAAAAACAGGAGGCATGGCTGCTATCATAGATGCTGAACATGCATTTGATAAAACCTATGCCGAAAACCTGGGAATTGATACTGAAAACCTGCTCATCTCTCAACCCGACAGTGGCGAACAAGCTCTTGAAATTGCCGACCACCTGATCCGTTCAGGTGCAATTGATGTTATCGTAATTGATTCAGTTGCTGCCTTGGTTCCAAAAGCTGAACTGGAAGGTGATATGGGTGATTCAAAAATGGGATTGCAGGCACGGCTAATGTCTCAGGCACTTCGTAAACTCACTTCTTCTATCAGTAAAACAAAATGCATTTGTATTTTTATCAACCAATTGCGTGATAAAATTGGAGTGGTATATGGCAATCCTGAAACCACTACAGGAGGAAATGCATTGAAGTTTTACTCTTCGGTGAGGCTCGATATTCGAAAAGTAACCAATATTAAAGTGGGTGACGAAATTATCGGAAGCAGAACAAAAGTGAAAGTGGCCAAGAATAAAGTAGCGCCTCCTTTTAGAACAGTAGAATTTGACATCATCTATGGAGAAGGTATTTCCAGAGAAGGCGAAATAATTGACATTGCCTCAGATCGGAATGTAATTAAGAAAAGTGGTTCGTGGTACAGCTATGGCGAAACAAAACTCGGCCAGGGAAGGGATAGTGTGATTCAACTGCTTAAAGATAATCCCGATTTATTTGCCGAATTAAAAAACAAAGTGCTGACCGAACTTAAAGGATAAAATCATTGCCAAACAACACTCCCCTGTTTATTTACCTGGCAAACCTTCAATGACAATACATTTAGTCAATTGCCGGTTTTCATTATTCTTAAATGCACATCTATGAAAAATTTGTCGGTTTTACTTGTGTTGTTGTCCTGCACAGTATTCGTATCAAAAAGCCAGAACGATACACTAAGGATGTACGATCCTGAAAATATCATTTCAAATTACTACAACAGCACCACCTACCCGATACAGATAGCTCGCTTTGACTTACCCAAACCCGCTCTTATCAAAGGTTTCCTCATTGAATTTGCAGGTGATCCGGGAAGTAAGGTGACCCTGCAATTTTTGGGACAGGAAGGAGGAACTGCCCTGATCAGCTTGTTTAATAATTTGGTTCCGCCAATTACGATTACAAAAGAAAATACCGGACAGGAAAAGATTTATGTTCCTCTCGAAGAAGCTGTCAGGCTCGACAATACCCAGTTTTTTCTTGTTTTTAAAGAATTTAATGGCATGCGATTGATTACGGATCGCACAGACCATCCCTATTCATGCAAATCAACTTCGGGAGGCGATTATTATTATCAATACGGACTCAACACCTCCGGACAGTATTACCTGCTTTCGAGTCAAAACCGTGCTTTTGTTATTGATGTTATTCTGGAATACCCGCAAAAAGAATCCCGAAATATATTTAAAGATATCACTGAAGATGCCGGGATTTCCAAAAGCTTATCCAACGCAACCATAGCTGCTGCTGATTACAACAAGGATGGATTTCTGGACATTTTGGTAGCCGGTCGCTTATACCGTAACAATAAAAACGGAACCTTCACCGATGAAACGGATGCATTGGGAATAAAAAACAAATACTCGGGTGTGGCGGGCAATGCTTTTATTGATATGGATAATGATGCTGATTTGGATATTATCCTTTTCGGAGGAGATACAAGTGTCCTCTTTGTCAATAACGGAGGGGTATTTAGTGAAAAAATCCTTCCCTTAAAAAACTTCAAAGCATTTCTTTCCTTTAGTTTTGCCGATATTAATTTTGACGGATACCCCGATCTTTTTGTTTCTCAGTTATGGTCAACCTATCCTGAACCTGAACCCAACTATTTCTTTTATAATGATCAGAATCTTGGTTTTACAGACAACACAAAAGTGATTTATCCTGAATATGACGGAACGTGGAACTGGCCAAACAGAGCTTGGGATCCTGCTCAAAGCATAGTGGAACGAAACCGAAACAGCAGGGGTAGCCAATGGGTGGATTATGATAATGATGGGGATCTGGATCTTTTTATTACCAACTATTTTCTGCAGCAGGATGAATTTTATAAAAACAATGGTAACGGAACATTTACTGATATCTGTGAATTCAAATACATTGACCGGAACAACGGTGGATCCAATCATGGCACAGGTGTAGATTGGTATGACTTTAACAATGATGGAAATATTGACCTTCTTTTGCCCCAGTTTGCCCATCCCCGCTTTATTGGTCCTTACGATCACCGTGGAACAACCATTTACAGAAACGAAGGACCTCCTTCCTTTAATTTTACCGACCTGGTCGGCCAAATCAATAATTACCCCGGACTTAAAGCCCCGATTGGTTTGGAACTTGAAGAAACCCATGCCGGAGGAGCTTGGGGAGACGTCAATAATGATGGGCTTGCAGATATTTTGTTGACCGTATTTTATGGATGCCGCTACATTAATTTTTATGAGCAACAAGCTGATCACACTTTTAATATGAAAACATTTGATTACGGATTTCAGCGTATTAATACTGGAACTGACTTAGTGTGGCTGGATTACGACAATGATGGACGTCTTGACCTCGCTTGTGGCATCGAAGGTGCCTTTCGCCTGTTTAAAAATGATGTGTATAATGACAGAAACTGGATTTCCCTTGAGCTGATTTCCACCTCATCAAATACATTTGCCATCGGAGCAAGAGCCTATGTTTATACCGGAGGAAAGACCTATATGCAGGAAGTATCCGCAGGCAGAGGACAAAAAATGCAGAAACCTTACCGCCTTCATTTTGGCCTTAACTACGATAGAATTATTGATTCCGTTGTTGTTTTATGGCCATCAAATCCTCAGAAAAGAGAGGTTTTTAACGGGCTTTCCACGCAAAAAACCTATACACTGACAGAAGGAGGAGGAATTTTAATTTCAACTGAAGAAAGGTTAACAAACCAAATCCCGGAAGTGAATGTGTTCCCCAATCCTGCTCACGACTATTTGGAAATCAATATTGAACATCCCGGTGCAGAACAATCCATTAGCTTGCAGATCGTCAATCTGTTGGGTAAAGAAATGATCTATAAAGAGATCGAGCCCGGAAAAACAGATTGTCAACTTCCTGTCCACCATTTTCCCAAAGGACTTTATGTATTAAGAGTCGAATCCGGTGAGCAAATTTTTGTTAAAAAAATCACTATCCAATAGCTGATATTCGCAAGGAAATTTTCTGTAATTCCCATTGTAATAAATTCTTTTATGCTTCGGTAGTGTTATCCGGTGAAGTGTCTTTTTCATTGACGGAATGAAAAGTGATATATTCATCATCATGCCTGTCTTTTTTAGTCTTTGAGCCATGTTCAGGCACATAAAAGACATTGGTTTCCCCTTCTTCTTTTTTATTTTTAAAACCTGTTTTACCTGATTTCCTGGCTTTATTAAAAAGCCAAAGAAAAAACATATATTTCAACAGTTTAAAAACAACATAAATCAGCAGGATAAAAAATATGACTTTAATAATTCCCATTATCCGATTCCATTTATTGTTTTACGAATGACCCACTCTTTGGGATAGAAATTATTGAGCCTGTTTCCATGATTTTTCAACCATCCTAAATTTAATCCCTGATAACGAGCAAGTATCCATCCTTTTGGAAAATTATTCGGATTAATGTCTCTGATCTCCATCTTCTTTAAATAACGTAACGCATCATTCCGATCAAATTCCATTGATGGCAAATCAGCTCTTATCAATGAACTTAAAGCGAATTCATGTGAAGGGATCAATTCACCGTTCTTTTGGTTGATGGTTCCTAAAAAAGTTCCGCATTTCAGTGTATGAAGTCGTGCAAGAACATAGGCAGAGGAATTTAAATGTTCCTTGTGCAACGCATAAATCTTGTCTTTAAAAATGAAGGCTTGATAATCGTTGGATGTAGCCATGAAATTGTCAAGTTGTTTTGCCAGAGAGATTGTTGGTTTTTTAAGTATTTCCCGAATCTTTTTTCCTGCAATTTCCTGAGATGAAAACGTATTTGTTATTTGAAATGCTGCGATGAACAAGCCTTCTCCTTTAACCTTATGTGGCATGCATTTGTAAACTTCCTGCAGGGTTGAATCCTGATGAATCAGTTTCACTTTTTCAATACCCCAACTTTCGTCCAATACTATTTTCAAAGGTTGCACAATGCTGTTGTATTTATTATACAGCCATTGCACAATTTGTTCATTTTCTTCAGGTGAAAATGTGCAGGTGGAATAAATGAGAAGACCGTTGTTTTTTACCAATGAAATCGCTTGATCTAAAATGTCTTTTTGTCCGACCGAACAGACAAAGGCTTTATTTTCACTCCACTCCCGGACGGCATTTATATTCTTACGAAACATCCCTTCACCGGAACATGGAGCATCCACCAGCACTACATCAAAAAAATGATGAAAATCTTTAAAATCAGTAAGTCTGTTTTGAGTGACAATCCCATTTGAATAACCCCATTTACAAAGATTTTCATATAAAATATCTGCCCTTTTCCCAACAAGTTCATTGCTGAATAATATACTGCCGGCTGTCATCAGTGATAAAAGTAAGCTGCTTTTTCCTCCGGGTGATGCACAAAGGTCAATGATCTTCATATCTCTGGAAAAATCAATAGCCTTGTTAAAAAACATGGAGGATGCTTCCTGGACATAATAGGCTCCCGCGTGAATTAAGGGATCAGAAACAAATTCAGGTCGTGTGGAAAGATATCGGCCATAATTGCACCAAGGAACAACTGTCTCTTCATTAAAAGCAAGAGAAGGCTTCAATGGATTATACCTGATGGAAACAACCGGCTCACTGTTCAAAGCACTGATAAATGCATCATATTCATCAGCCAGAACATTTTTCATCCTTTTCAGAAAAGCTTTCGGGTATTCATTCTCAGGCATTTCTACCAGTTTACAACAATTTTACCCATTGAATTTCTGCTTTCCAGAAATTTGTGGGCATCACAAATTTTATCCACACTAAAAGAAGCTCCAACATAAGGATCAAGTTTACCCTCACCATACAAGTTAAGGACTTCCTGTAAAATGGTCTGCAATAATTCCGGTTTATGATCGGCTATGGTCAGCATATTTACACCCAAAATTCCTGTTGAGTTCATAATTAAACCGATGGGGCTATAAAATCCAAATCCGAACAAAACCCTAAGTGAATTTACAAGTCCTTTTGAACCCTGAAGTTGTGAGGAAGCTCCATAAGAAACAATGCGTCCTCCGGCAGCCAACAAAGATTTACCCTGTTTGAAATTTTTACCCCCAATGGGATCGAACACCACATCTATTTTCTGGCCGTTGTTCAATTCCAACACCTTTTCGACAAAATTCGATTCACTATAATTTATAGGAAAATGGACTCCTTTATGGGTGAGAAAATCCAGTTTGTCAATGCTGCCTGCAGTTCCAAAAATTGTGCATTTTTTAAGTTTGGCAAGTTCCACCAATGCAAGTCCAACACCACCAGCAGCGGCATGAATGAGCACTTTTTCATCTTGTTTAATTGCTGCCGCAAACATGGCACTGTAATATGCAGTGCAATATTGTGTGCAAAGAGCGACAGCAATACCATGATCCATCTTTTCCTGAATTTTCACAACTGCTCTGTGATCAGCTACACAAAATTCAGCATAACCACCAAAACGGGTGAAAGCCAAAACTTTATCGCCAATTTCAAAACCCGTAACAACATTGCCACAATATTCAATAACACCCACGACCTCATAACCCAGAACAGCCGGCAAAGGGGGCGTATCACGATAAAAACCTTTCCGCGCCATGACATCGGCAAAATTCAACCCAAAGCTTTCGACTCTGATCAGCACTTCTGTTTCCTTTGGAAGCGGTTTGGGGCAATCGGCTAATCGCAGAGCTTTATCTGCGCTTCCATAGGTCACCAATTGTATGGCTTTCATATTACTCACTTATAAATTGTTCGAGAAAACGAACATCATTTTCAAAAAGAATACGTATATCCTTGATGCCAAACTTCAATAGCGACAAACGTTCAATACCAATACCGAAGGCATAGCCGGTATAAACAGAACTGTCAATTCCGCAATTTTCAAGAACATTAGGATCAACCATTCCGCATCCCAGAATCTCCATCCATTTACCTTCTCCATTGGGCACCTGAATATCCATTTCTGCTGAAGGTTCCGTAAAAGGAAAAAACGAAGGTCGAAAACGCACCTTATAATCAGGGCCGAAAAACTCTCCCGTAAAATAATATAATACTTGTTTCATGTCTGAAAATGAGACATTCTTATCAATATACAAACCTTCAATCTGATGAAATTGCACATGACTTTTATAGGTGATGGTTTCATTTCTGTAAACTCTTCCCACAGAAATTGTCCGTATCGGAGGTTTATTTGATTGCATTTCCTGAACCTGAACCGATGAAGTATGAGTTCGCAACAAATAATCCGGATTTCTTTGTACGAAAAAAGTGTCTTGCATATCACGGGCAGGATGATCCTGAGGAAAATTTAAAGCCGTGAAATTGTGCCAGTCATCAACTATTTCCGGGCCTTCTGAAATTGTAAATCCAATTCGGGTAAAAATGTCAATGATCTGCTTTTTTACAATAGACACCGGATGCCGTGATGCTTTTTTAAAGGGAGCAGGTTCCAGGGTAAGGTCTATATGATCGTACAATCCAGTTGCCGACTGTTCAGTAAATTTCTTCTGAAAGTCAAGTACTTTTTCCGTCACCAAGTTTTTCAATTCATTTAAGGATTTTCCTGTCTCTTTTTTCAAATGCGAATCAAATTCCTTGAACTGAAGAAAATAGTCCTGAAGAATCCCTTTGCGTCCCAAGAATTTTATGCGAAAGTGTTCAAGCTCCTCAGAATTTTCAGGAATGAAGCTTTTTACTTCTTCGATGAGTCCTTCTATTTTTTTTTGTATCATTAAAAATAAATTATTGTATTTTAAAAAAATATTATCTTTGCAGCCCTTTTAAGGTGCGCAATGTTTGAAAATCAGCTACAAATTTCGGAACATTATATCAAAGAGTAAAACAAAATCAGAATTAATTGGAAGAATTTTTGCTTACAAAACGGAATTGAAAACCGTAGGTTAACCAAAAGGATATAAGTTATTTAAGAAATGAGACAACTTAAAATTAGCAAGCAATTTACAAACAGGGAAAACAAATCTCTGGACAAGTATCTTAATGAAATTTCCAAAGTGGAGATGATAACTCCCACAGAGGAAGTTGAATTGGCTATACGGATTAAAAAAGGAGATCAGCGGGCTCTGGAGAAACTAGTCAATGCCAATCTCCGTTTCGTTGTCTCTGTTGCCAAACAATATCAAAACCAAGGATTAACACTTGGCGATCTGATTAATGAAGGGAATATGGGATTAATCAAAGCAGCACAGCGTTTTGATGAAACCAGAGGTTTTAAGTTCATTTCTTATGCTGTTTGGTGGATACGTCAATCCATTTTACAAGCCTTGGCTGATCAATCCAGGTTGGTACGACTGCCCCTGAATAAAGTAGGATCATTAAGTAAAATATCTGCTGTTTCAATTGCCCTTGAACAAAAATTTGAGCGAAAAGCCACTGATCAGGAAATTGCCGACAAACTTGAACTCACACCTCAGGAAGTTACAGCTACTTTGTCTTCTTCAGGAAAACATATTTCCATTGATGCACCCATAAACGAAGATGAAGACGCCACCCTTCTGACCATATTGCCGAATGATCACGAACCGGAACCTGACAAGGGATTGATCCACCAATCTCTTCAAACTGAAATTTCAAGGGTAGTGTCCATTTTGTCTGAAAAAGAAAGAGAAATCATCAAACTGCATTTCGGACTCGAAGGGAATCCTCCTCATTCTTACGAAGACATTAGTGATAAAGTAAAACTTACCCGTGAAAGAGTTCGTCAAATAAAAGAAAAAGCCTTGAAGAAATTACGCAAATCAACAAAAAGCAAAATTCTCAAAGCGTATTTGGGATAATTGATTCCTCTTTTAACTTCCTAGTCCTGTAAGGTTTTTAATCAATATTTCTGCATCTTTCCACAGTGAATAATCCCGTGCATACGCCAGATTTATTTCCTTTGTAAACTTGTCTTCGCCAGTCCACTTTGGATTAAGTAAACCGGGATGCAATACTCCTTTCCTGATTAAAGGCAATTCTTTGGTTTCATCAGATTTAATATAACCCACCCAGCTTTTATCACCTCGAAGTATGTTAAAAATATTCCTGAAATACCCTTTCGGTTTTTTTTGAAAAGGAATAAAGACAAAAAAAAGCAGTAGGCAAAGTAATGAAACACCTATGTCCAGAATACGTTTATTTATTCGATTTTCAGGTGTGCTGATGGCAAGTTTGATATCAATAGTGTAAAGGTCGCCTGATTGGTTTTTATCATGACTGCCTATAATAAAAAGACTTTGGGGAGGAGCAATTTTGAAAATAATATCTTTATTGTCAAGTGCACTCATGGTCTTAATAATCATTTCGGATGAAACATCTTCCGCACAAAAGATCAGCTCATTTACTTTATGTATTTTAATGATCTCATTCATCTGAATCAAGTTCCCTAAATAATTTTCTTTTCTTTTTTCATCTGACAAGGGTAATATGAATCCCAGAAAGGTAAATTTTAAATCTGATTTATCGAGAAGGTCAAGAATCCGTTGACCAGCATCCCTATGTCCAACAATAGCAATCCGCAATTCTTTGTCAAATGAAAAAGATAATCTTTTATTGAAAAAGCTTGTAAAAATAAAACGTGAGATCATAGCTGAAAAAAAAGAGGAAAATGTTCCCAGCAGGATAAGAGCACGCGAAAACCGAAAAGATTCCTCAAAAAATGCATACACTGCAGATATAAAAACAGTTCCCAGAAGAATAGCTTTTAGTATCTTCAAGGTGGAATATGGTTTCTTGTAAGTATTCAATAAAAGCAGCGCTGCAAGCCAAAGCAATACATATACGGGGAATACATACAGTGTCAGTTCAGGCGGATAATCCCTTCCGTGGCCAAACTGCGCATTGGTTTCCCAGAAGTTTTTCATAAGGAGCAAAGCCAAAAACATCAGCAACAGATCACATATAGGTATAATAGCCTTGATAAAAAAACGCTTGAATATGGCCAATGATGCCCGGAAATAGATCGCCATATTTATAAACAGGCTGAACCAGGAAGCTGCTTTTGGAGAAAAATGTTTTCTGGCAAAAATGATCATTGCCTGGTAAAAAACAAAAACATAGTTCACACTGCTCTTTTTAGTGCTTTCTCCTTTATAATGGATGATGCGGATTAAAGGAAAATAGATGTTTTTATATCCTGCTGATTTAATGCGATATGACAGGTCAATATCTTCACCATACATAAAAAAACTCTCATCAAACAATCCTATTTTATCAAGCACACTTTTCCTTAAAAGCATAAAAGCACCCGATAACACATCTACTTCATTAATTTCATTTTCGTCAAGATAACTCAAATGATATTTACCAAATCTTTTGGAATGGGGCAAAAATCTTGAAAATCCAAAAACCTTATAAAAAGCCGTCATGGGTGAAGGGAAAGCTCTTTTCGATTCAGGTAAAAATCTCCCTGAACCATCAATCATTTTAACGCCCAGTGCCCCTGTGTCCTGATGTTGATCCATATACCTGATTACTTCAACAAAAGTGTTTTCTTCGATCACCGTATCGGGATTCAATAACAGACAATATGCTCCTTTTGCAAGCCTTAGGGCTTGATTATTGGCTTTTGCAAAACCAAGATTAATTTTGTTATCAATCAGATGTACTTTGGGAAACTTGCTGCTTACCATGCTGACTGATGAATCTACTGATGAATTATCAACAACAAAAACTTCTGTGACATAATCTTTATGGAATAAAAGAAGTTGCTCTGAAGCTTTTTGAACAGAAATAAGACATTGCTCCAGGAAAAACTTGACGTTGTAATTTACAATAATTACGCTGAGTTTTACCATTGGCTACATATTAAATGGCGTACGGTTCATGATGGAACGACCAAGGGTCAGTTCATCTGCATATTCCAATTCTCCTCCAACCGAAATACCTCTGGAAATGGCAGAAGTTTTTATCCCAATTTTATCTATTTGTTTAGTAATGTAAAACATAGTTGTATCTCCTTCCATTGTAGCACTTAAAGCAAAAATAACTTCTTGAATATCATTCGCATATATTCTTTCCATCAAGGAACCAATATTCAGATTTTCCGGACCTATTCCATCAATGGGAGAAATTAGTCCACCCAAAACGTGAAATGTACCTTTAAATTGTTGTGTATTTTCAATGGCAATGAGATCACGGTGGTCTTCCACAATACAAATGCATTTTTTATCCCTTTTAGGATCTGCACAAATCTCACATAAATCATTTTCTGTAATTGTATGGCAATATTTACAGTATTTTACGTCTTTTGTTAACCTTATTATCAGGTTTCCTAAATTTTCGACCTCATTATTTTTTTGCTTCAGAAGATTCAGTACCATCCGAAGTGCAGTACGCTTCCCTATTCCCGGTAATTTCGAGAATTCTCCCACCAGTTCTCCTATTATTTTTGAAGGATAATCCATAAATACGAACAAAATATTACTGCAAATTTGAAAAGAAATCTTAAATAGAAGGTTTTTATTGTCGTTTTTAATGACAATTATTGAATTTCTAAAAAGGATTAAAAGACATATTCCGTTAAAAAGTCTTTTACAGGCGATTTTTTTATCCTTGACTTCAATATCTTGCTCTATCTTTATTATCCTTTCCCTTGCTTATCCCCCGAATTTTTAAAATTTCCAATAACATAGCGTGGCAAAATAATTTTATCAAATTATTAAAATGATAATTAATTAATTATGTTTAATTTTGCAATGATAAATGAAACCTATTTAATCTCGATTAAAATTTGGCAAATGAAAAAGAAAGTTATTCTAATGCTACTTTCCCTTGTAATGTTTACCTATTTAGTAAATGGACAAGGAGAAGAATCTTCAAAAACAACAACTGGGACAACCAAGTATAAAAAGGCATGGGCAATCGGTGCTTTTGGCGGATTGCCGATTGTTTTTGGAGACGTTAACCCTGATTTTCGTTCTTTGGGATATGGATTGAATATCCAAAAAGCAGTAAGCAATTCTGTTTCGCTTCGCTTGCATTTTTCAAGCGGCTTTGCGTGTGGCGTTGACCGAAAGTTTGCAAATCAGAATATGATATTGGATAATCCTGCCTTAAACGGGATAAACGATTCCAATGTCAATTTTGCATTTCCCGGAGGTTATACTTACTATAACTATAAAACACAGTTTTATGAAGGTTCCCTGCAATTAATCTATAATCTGGCTGCATCCGATTTCAGGCAGTCAGAATCACCCAAATCCAATTTCTATTTGTTTTTTGGTGCCGGAGGAATGCTTCACAGAACTTATACCGATCAACTGGATGCCAATGGAAATTTATATGATTTTTCAAGTATTTACAACGATTATATTGGAGGAGTTATTGAGCAGAATGAGGCTAAAAAGCAAGTTTCCGCACTTTTAGATCGCAATTATGAAACAGCTGCAGATGGTAATCCTCT
>Ga0265297_10010153_pt1 | contig 11904 bp, 9 predicted proteins | sample Munlanlwell13791_FD_192502 | JGI IMG/M metagenome (GOLD analysis project Ga0265297, IMG submission 192502) | Leachate microbial communities from a municipal landfill in Southern Ontario, Canada - Leachate well 137-91 | ecosystem: Engineered > Solid waste > Landfill > Unclassified | place...
AAAACGTGGGGCTTGACCGCGCTCTTTATGCGCACACTCCTGGCGTAGGCCTTGATTAATTTCCACACATAGACCCGCGACAACTTATTCGCCGACGGGTTCAAAAAAAGGTACACGCTCTGTTTCTTTTTCAAAAATTTCGGCCGGTACGCGGTAAGGTAGCGCCGCATTGCCTCGCCCGCGGCCTTGCCGAAGGGCACCACGCGTTCTTTCCTTCCCTTTCCCAGGCAGCGCACAAAACCCGCGTCAAGGTTGACATCCTCGACCTTTAAATTTATCACCTCGGAAACACGCAGTCCCGCCGCGTACATTAACTCCAGTAACGCCCTGTCACGCGAGCCTTTTCTCGTGCGCACATCCGGTGCCGAAAGCAGGCGCTCGACTTCCGCAAATGTCAGCGCGTCGGGGATCTTTTTCCACAACTTCGGCGTATCAATGACGTCAGAAGGATCGCGCAGGGCAAGTTTTTCGCGCAGAAGAAAACGGTGCAGGAGCCGGATCGCCACCAGCGAGCGCGCAATGGTTCCCGACGCCAATTCTTTTTCTTTCTGATACTGCAGGTACGAGCGGATCTCTTCTTTGCTGATTTTGTTAACGTCGTTAATGTTGATCGAACGCAGGAAACGGTCGTAACGCAGGAGGTCGCGCTGGTAAGAAATTATCGTGTTCTGCGCCAAGCCGCGCTCCACCGAAAGGTAATTCAAAAACATCTCGATTAATTCCCTCATTACTAAAAATTCTCTCTTTCCCTGCCGATGGTCGATGCCTCGCCGTGGCCGGGGTAAATCTTAACGTCGTCGTCCAAACATAAAAGCTTCTGTTTAATCGCGTTTAAAATGTCACGCTGGGAGCCGTCGGGCAGGTCCGTCCTGCCCACGCCGTCGCGAAAGAGCGTGTCGCCGGTAAAAACCACCTTATCCATAACAAGACATATCCCGCCCACCGTGTGGCCGGGCGTGTGCAGCACCTTGATTTTCTTGCCGCAAAATTCAATCTCATCACCGTCTTCCAATACCTTTGCGGGCGTGCACGGATCAAAACTGCCCAGGATGAGCCGCGAGTGGTTTTTGCTGACATCTTGTAACGCAGGCGCGTCAGCACGGTGGATATACACCGGATATCCCAGGACGTGGTCTGCCTTGATATGGTCAATGTGGCTGTGGGTATTGATAATAAACTGCACGCTGAGATTATTTTTCTTAATATAATCCTTGATCATCTGCGCGTCGTCACCGGGATCAACAATAAAAGCGTTGCCGTCGCAGGAAACAACATAGCAGTTAGTCGCCAACGGCCCGACAGCAATGCGCTTAATCACCATTGCAGGTCACCTTTTATTTTCTTGAACGCGAAATCCCGCTGGATCTGGCGGAAGAGCCGGTCAGAGGCAATCTGTAAATTATCCATCGAGGCAATTTTAAATTTCTCGTCGCCGGATTCTTCCTGGAGCGCCTTTAACTGCGCAATGCATTCATCGAGATTAGTTTTCTTTTCTTCATTGGCGAGCAATTTCTTCATGCGGTCAAGGTTTAAGAGCGTCTGTTCAAAACAGCTGGCGATCTTTTTCTGGTTCGATCCCTGGTGAAGATAGGAAATCAGCTCCTGGTGCCATGCCCGCCAGTACTGATAGTATTTCTGATAGGCCTGGTCACTGGGCAGCTGTTCTTTTGAATAGTCCCTGGGGGCAATCACCATTTCTTCCTGGGGCTGGCTCTTTTTCTTGCGGATGAATTTCTTCCTGAATGACTCACAGCCGCTTGCCGCAACAACGCACACCAATACTGCGCACACAAACACGAGTCTGAACTTATTGCTTCTGTCCATGATAAGGCTCCGTCATTTTTTTAATACTGTTTATTAACATAACTGCTAACGCGAATACACGCGAATCAAACGCTAATTATCGCTAATTCGCGGTTATTCGCGTTTGATTAGCGGAAATTAGCGTTAAAGTTCTCATTTTGACTCTATCATTTTCCTAAACTCTTCCTCATTAATAATTTTCACTCCCAGCGATTCTGCCTTTCTCAGTTTTGATCCGGCCGCATCCCCGGCAACCACAAAATCGGTATTCTTGCTCACCGAAGAGCTGGCATTACCGCCGAGCCCGCGCACCATGCCTTCGGCCTCCTGCCGCGATAAACTACTGAGCTCACCGGTAAAAACAAATGTTTTTCCCTCAAGCGTCTTTGCGGCCGCGCCCTGCGATTTTGGCTGCGCCATGGTAACGCCCGCGCGCTTGAGCGCAGCAATTAAATGCTTCACTTTCTGCTGGCTGAAAAAATCAACAATACTATGCGCCATCACCTCGCCGATCTCATAAATCGCATTCAAATCATCGACGCCTGCCTGCATTATTGCATCGATACTGCCGAAACGCTGCGCCAGAGTATAGGCCGCTTTTTCACCGACGTGGCGGATCCCCAGCCCGAAGATGAGCCGGTGCAAAGGCTGCTTTTTGCTCCGGGCAATTGCCTCAACAAGCTTATCAGCTTTCTTGTCCTTAAACAACGGCAGTTTTAAAAAATCCTCTTTTTTCAAAGAATACAGCCCGGCAAAATCACCCACCATTTTCCGCGCGACAAGCTCTTTTACCACCGACTCGCCCATTCCCTCGATGTCCATGGCGTTGCGGCAGGCAAAATGCAGCAGGCGCTTTTCAATCATCACCGGGCACGACGGATTAACGCAGCGGTAGGCGACCTCTTCTTCTTTTTCCTTAACAATACCGCTGCCGCACTCAGGGCAGTTTTCCGGGATCTTAAATGTTTTTTCCTTGCCGGTGCGCACCGAACTTACCGCGGTGACGATTTTCGGGATGACGTCGCCGGCGCGCTCAAGCACCACCCGGTCGCCGATTTTAACGCCGAGGCGCTCAATCTCATCAAAATTATGCAGGGTCGCGCGCGAAATCGTTACCCCGCCGCACTCAACAGGCTCTAAGTGCGCGACAGGAGTCAGCACCCCGGTCCTGCCCACCTGCACTTTTATATCGAGGAGTTTTGTCGTTGCCTGGTGCGCGGAAAATTTAAACGCGACTGCCCAGCGCGGGCTCTTTGAGGTCGCGCCGAGAATCTGGCGCTGGCGGAACGAATTGACTTTCACCACCATCCCGTCAATTTCATAATTAAGTGCCTTGCGCCTGTCCTCCCACTTTTTGCACAGCGCAATTACTTCGTCAAATTTTTTGCAGAGGAAAATATTCGGATTGGTGCACACGCCCCAGCGCTTGACCTTCTGCAGAAAGTCCCACTGCGACTCAAATGCTTTGCCCTCGCTAAAGCCCAGCGAATGCGCGAAAAAATTAAGGCGGCGGCCCGCAACAACGCGGGTATCGAGATTCTTTAATGAGCCAGCGGTGGCGTTGCGCGGATTAGCAAAAACCGTCTCGTCGATTTTTGCACGCTCCTTGTTGAGCGCCTTAAAATCATCCTTGTTCATGTAAACTTCGCCGCGCACCTCAAACAAGGCCGGGATAGTGTCGCCGCGCAAACGCAGCGGGATTGCGCGTATCGTTTTTATGTTGGCGGTGACGTCCTCGCCTTTTTGCCCGTCGCCGCGGGTAACGCCGGTCACCAATTGGCCATTTTCATAGGTAAGGTTAAGGCTTACCCCGTCGATTTTAAGCTCGACAACATACTCATACTTCTCATCGCCCAGGCCCTTTGCCACGCGCTTGTCCCATTCGCCGAGCTCCTCAATGGAATAGGTATTGTCAAGGGAGAGCATCGGCTCGCGGTGGCTGACATTTTTAAAACCTTCCTGCAGGCCGCCGCCGACACGCTGTGTGGGAGAAACAAGGCTCTGATACTGCGGGTGCGCCTCTTCTAATTCTTTGAGCCTGCGCATCAAATCGTCGTATTCTTTGTCGGCGACCTCAGGCTCGCCTAAAACATAGTAACGATAATCGTGATGCTCGATCTCTTCGCGCAGCTTTTCGATTGCTTCTTTGATTGATTTCTTAGTGCTGGTCATTGCCTACCTTGTGTATGGCGGGCCGGTAGTGCGGTTTGTAAAAAGTTAAAACCGTATTTCAAAAGAATCCAGAAGCTGCGCGGCCGCGGAATCTTCTCTCTCTTCATCAATGATATAACGGGAGAACACCGACCGGATCTTTGTCAAAAATTTCTCGATTGTTTCTTCGTCCGCCTGGATGAGCACTTCCACGTCGCCGTCCGCACAGTTTTTTACCCAACCGTTGACCCTACATTCGCGCGCGATTCTTTGTGCGGTATAGCGGAACCCTACTCCCTGGACGTGGCCTTTGAAACGAAGATGTGCCTCTGTTACTGCCATTGTTCTGTATCGCTAAACAGGATGGAAAAAATGCTTAGTACTTAGTATATAGTATGTCGTATATGGTGCCTTTTAAATTAATTTTAAAAATCTCTGTAACACTAAATACTATATACCAAATACTATATACGAAATACGAGTTACGATATACGAATAAATCTGGTCGGGAAGGTGGGATTTGAACCCACGGCCTCAACGTCCCGAACGTTGCGCGCTAGCCAAACTGCGCTACTTCCCGATTAGATTTATCTATCTAAGTCTCGCCAACGCTTTAATGGCGGACTTCCCGAACAAATTTAGTGTTATTAACTCTAAAATGTTAAAACAGTATAGCAGAAACAACCGGCTTTAACAATTGGAAAAATCAGGGAGAAAAAAGGCTTTCTTGTATGCGAGAAACATCCTCTCCTCGGGCCTGAGAAACAACCCGGGCGCTCTCCTGGTCCCCTGTTATCTTTTCTAAATCACCCTTAAAATAGTGCCTCACAAAAGAGAAGTCCTTCATGGGCCAGAGAGGATAATCGCCTCCCCACTGGGCGTTATGCTCAAACCACATTACCCTGCCCTCAAAAACACCCGCCCTTCTCCGGGCGCTTATGCGGAAACCCTCGCCGTGCGACTCGACGCGGTAGTCCCAGTGCCGCGGAACCCAGGAATTCGGGTCTATGCTCAAATACCGGAAAGCGGCTCCCCACTCCTCAAGCGCCTCGGACGCGTACGCATTGCGCTCATGAAAATACATCATCTCAAAACGGCGAATGGTCCCGGCGGTGTTCATGCCGTTAATAAGGGCGCTTAACTCCTGCAGCAGCCAGACGGGAAAATTCGCGGCCTTATTAATCCGGGGCGGCAGTGAGGCCGCTGCCTTCGACAGAGAAGAATTCGGCAAAAATGACACAAAGCTTGCCAGGATAAAATAGCCCGCCAGAAAGTAAAGGATGAACTTCTTCATTTTTTTAGAAAACAGGAACGGGTGCCCCTATTTTAAAAGGTTGTTCTTATGTAAAAAGTTATAAAGATGTTCCGCCAGCAGACGGTTCCCCTCTTCGTTATAATGCCCCTCATCGATAAGAAAGGGGCTTGCGGGGTCCGCCTTAAAAATTTCATTAAAATCACAGATATTCTCAATGCCCGCTTCCCTGTTTATCGCAAGCGCCTCTTGAGTAAAATTGCCGCTGCTCACCAGTATAATAGCATGCCTTTGCAATAAATCATTAATACTGCGCACATGAATTTTGTAATTATCATATCCTAACATATACCGGTAACGCTCGGGCGTATTTTCCGGACGGTCGGACGGATTATGATCGACATATATCGTTTCCTCCAGCCCCGGGTAGGGGTAAATCATCTGGGAGCAATAAAACACCCCCAGGATATTCTTCTTGAAAGAAAACCACGCTTCCAAGAACCTTCCGTTTCGCATGAACATCGCATCGAGCCTTCTGAGCAATAAACGGATAAAGTACGATTTATTATATAAATAATTCGCGAAGGTTACCTTTGGTTTGAAAAAATTACACATATGGGTATCGTTGCCGCAAAAATTTAATATAATCATATCCGGTTCAAACTGCATCACCTTTTCTTTTATCAGCTCATATTCCTGAGAAGTGTTGTACCCCGGCACGGAGAAATTAATCACTTCGAATTTTCTGTTGTTGCCGTTATTAAGCATTCTCTCCAGCACCTTCGGGAAGCTGTCCTGCGGCCTCACGCTAAATCCAAAAGACTGGGAATCGCCGACAACACCTATCCTGAAAACGCCCGGCTGTTTTTTAAGGGGGAAATATCGGTCATTGAGGCCCTGTGAACTTATTTTTGCTTTGAGAGATTTCATCTCGTGGCCGGGGCACAGCTCATAGACAATCCTCTCGTTCTGTGAAGGCCTGTAGCCCTCACAGAATAATTTTGGGTTCAGGCGTATCACTATCTCGGCGAATACCCCGAGCAGGATTATGCTTATAAGTAACGTTATACTATTTAAGAGGGTATTTTTGACGGGCATTTTTCTTGCTTTTCTTTCTAATGATGCTTATTTATCTGTGTTGCTCAATCGTGCCGCATTAATTATACGCCCAAAATAAATAATCCCAAGCGGATTTTGCCTGACGTTATGTCTGCTCCCTGCTCAGTAAAGACGTAGGGTAACTGCGGTGAAAACTTTACAACCTTGAAGTGGTCGCAATTTGCGACCATAGATATTCTTGAAATCACAAACTGTGATTTCAAGTCTCAAGGCATCACATTTTGTGATACCAACAACGCGACTTCAAAGTATGACGTGGTGTCGTGGTAACTTGGTGACCTGGTGACGTGGTAACGTGGTGACTTTTTAACGGGATGTATCCCTGATTTTAATGTTCGCGCAACAAAACCCTTGACGGATAATGCTTCTTACGGTATATTTTAAATGCGGGCGTTGACTGGGTCGATGGCTCGCATTTTTTATTTCTGCTTCGGGCTAAACTCCCAAACGCTAAAATAGTTCGGTTGATGCTTTGTAAAATTTCCCACCAAAGATTGCATTCCCAGTTTTCCCTTAAGAAAATCACATACCTTGCTTTTGAATATATCCGCCTTCCTCTCCGGCTGCCGGTTCCTTTTGAAATCCAGCACGATGCATCCGATCATAACATCTACCAGTTGAATAAAGAGCGAGGCGTGCGATTCCAGCACGGTTGCGTTATAAACAGCGGATAACATCTTTATCTGCGGCTCGTAATATTTATTGCTCGCTTTCGGCTTACCCAAAAAATCCGCAATAACACATATTGTATCGTTCATTTTCATGTTGTTCTTAATCAGCAGTTTGGAGTAACCAATATACGCTTCCCACGTATCCGGAAAAATCTCCTCTATTTTTACTCCGGGGTTCGCCTTATCAATGACAAGGCTGCAAAATTGCAGATTGACAAATTTGAAGTACAGATTTATAAGCTCGTAATAAAACTCGTGCGAATTGCGCGTGATGCTTGAGAATTTGAATTCAAAACAGCCCTTCTTTACCGGCAAGCCTTCCGACTGCCTTTTGAGGTCAAGTTTTGATTCGGCCCTGTTCTTCAACGTGCGCAGCTCTTCATATAAAGCCGACGTATCTTCGCATTTCAATAAACCTATCGCAAAGAACCTCTGATCCGGATCATTATGCAAAACTCCTGTTTCATCAATAAAACCGAAATAGTCAGACATAAAGCGCATCCTTTCGCCGGTGATTAAAAAGCGGAAAATTGGAAATTATTTGAATGGAAAATAAGGCGCGGGAATATTTCGGGAAGAAATTTAGTAAAGTAATTATAACAAACGGCAATCCGGATGGCAACTTCAATGAACGGTTGCCAGTGCAGGGCACTTTTAATGCCGTGACCGGTCGCAAATTGCGACCGGTTCGCTCTCTAATTTGCTAATGGAGCGTGTCCCTGATTTTCTCTAGTGCGGGGACAGGCCTGTGCTCAACTCGGGGACACTCCAGCGCCATTCCAAATATTTAATCAAAATAAGGCGCAGCACGTACCACAATACCTAATACAGGAGAGTGCAGTCCCTAGCGAAGCTAGGGGCAGCACTTAATAAAGTTAAGTGTTATTCATGATTTGAGGAACGTCCCCAAAATTCCCCCCTAAAAACTGGTGACTGGCACGTTGCTATGTGAATATGCTTTGGCAACGAGTACTTTGCGCTTTCTGCAAAGTATGACGTGGTGACTTTTTAATGGGATGTGTCCCTAAATCTCCACAATATAAATATGGGTTAGAGCAGCACCTGCCGAAAGGCAGGTGGAACGGCACTAAACTTTTCCTTAATCTTTAAGTGAATCAAAAAGTGAATCTATTGCCTCATCTTCTAGTTCTCGATCTCCCCTATCCCAACGATACATATCATAATCATCAAAATCAGGCTCAAAAGGCGTAACTTCCTCTGCTTTTTGACGTAGTTCTGATATTTCTTCAGTCGCATCAATTTTTAGAAAATCAGATATATTTTCTAAGTGATCTGAGTATTGTGAAATATACTGAAAATCATCCTTGCTCAAAATATAGTTATAGTCATCCTTATAAAAACTGACGAATTTAAGTTCTATTGCCTTTAATTCCTGTGGCAAAAATAAATCGGGAAAAACGCCTATAAATTCAATAAGATATTCGAAATCTTCTATTTCGTTAAGTGTATCCAGAAAATAAGTCTTCATTTGTCTTAAAAAATCATCTTTTAAAGGAAAATATTTAAAATTTACTTCCGACAAACACAAGAGTAATTCAAGCAATGCCCATTTGTTTGTTTTGTTTCGCTTATAATAATTAAGCAATGTCTGTAGCATCAATCCAATTATCTTTGAAGAATCCTCATAAATTAAAGTGTTAGCGAGCTCAATCGCAAATAATAATCTCATTTCTAACGAGATGTCAGCCCGCCGTTTAGAAATATCTTTTCCAGATTGAACTGTCACTAATCTGCAGTTGATCTGTTCAAAATTATTTTCTAATGACGACCAAACTAACTTAGGAATTTTTTTCAATAAATCTAAGTTTTTATTAAATTTATTTGATTTCAAATATTTTTCAAATGAATCTAAAACTTCGGTGAGTCTCTTAGGTTTGTATTCGAAGTCCAACAATTTAACGCATTGCTCAAAATAAACAGCCGATTCAATCAATTCTTCAATTAGTTTTGATTCTTTTAAGAGATAATTTTCTAAATAATCCTTTATTGAAGGATTGTGAAATTTAATAATTAGATGAGACTGTATATTGTCAATAAAAATAAAGTTGCCCTCGAGTTCTTTCAGAGCCGACTTAAAATCATGATGATAGGTAGAAAATTTGCAGTGTTTTGCTTGATTTTCATAAAAAGTCAAGAAAGCCATTTCGAGATCTTCTAAAAATACTTCTTCAGGCAAACTATACAAAACTATGAGTAGACAACGAGAAGCATTAGAGATTTGCCTAGTAAAGGAATGTTCCCATATTCTTTCTGGATTATCTAAATTTCTCAAAAAAATAGCAACATAATCTTTGCTTAATATTTTTATATTCTTTACATAATCAGTCATCCATTCTATGGTTCTTGGGTTAAAGTTTTGATGATTAATAATCCTTTGGTAATTTCTATTATGTAACAAAGAGGCCTTAAAGTCTGAAGGCAAATCTGAGAAATAGATATGATTGAACAATATTTTTGCTCTATCAAACTTTGAATAACTAGACAAATCAATTACACATTTTCTAGTATCAAAATTTGAGTTTGATAGTTTTTCATAAATTTCCTTTGCCTGGTTAAGGATATATTCTCTTGTTGTCAAAATAAATCTAGCATATTTAGATTTTCTTATAGTCGCGATAAAACTCAGTATTCTTTCGTCTTCGTTCTTATTAAGTTTATCTCCGAGGCGGGTTAAACCAAGAAAATCATCGTAGTAAAAAAATTGCTTAGTATCGTTCTTATAAACTTCTACCGCCTCAGAAATGTCGTTAGAAACTTTTATTATTTCGTATCCTCTATCTAAATAAGCTATTAACAAAATTTCAGCAAGAGTAGTCTTGCCGATACCTGGTATGCCAGCGATAATACAATAATGGAGCTCATCCAATATCTTATTTGCCTCAGAAAAACTTTCATTCTGAACATAATATTTCAACTTCTTTATGATATTTTCTTTTGCAAGTTCTGATTGATTATAGACTGTACTATGTAGAATCCTTTCCAAAACAGCCTGACTTGTTAACCACAGTTTAAAATTTCTTTTTTCTATAGCAGGAAATTTGCCAAGAATATTATTTAAATCATCTTTGCCATATATATCCATAGTTAACTTACAATACGGCTCTAACAATTCTTTTATATTATCCTTATTAGACGGAGTCAAGCCTAAAGAAGTGCATAAAAGATAACTTGAAGGATTAATCTTTTTTATCTTTTTTAATTCTTCATTCTTTAATTTATTAAATAAAATACTATAGTTTGATTCTGCGTAATGCTTAACTTGCAAGATTATGTTTTGTTTTGGACTTGCAGAATATCGAAAGTCTATGCCGCCATCCCTCCCAGTTTTAAAGCTTTCAAGGTGAATTTTGCGTTCCTCTTGTATTAAATCTCGACACAAACATTCAAAATCGTAACTCGATAAAGATTTAAAGTCGTAATTTGCCATTTGCATTGCCTTTTTAGGAAAGTATTAGTACCGTACCATGCCTCAACTTGTTGTAAGTTTCGACTTTAATCTTCCCCCAAACAAAGCTCCTCCCCTTCTGCTACCAATTTTTTCTTTTTGAGCCAACAGAAACCTTTTCCAGATGTAATAATAGCTATATCTACCTCGCCGCCAACTCCGGGAATACCACCTGGCTGCAATCTAGTACCATCGGAAAACCTTTGTATGCTTTCAGTAGTACGAGTCATTAATACACAAAAATCTACTGCATCCTGAATAGTCATGGTCCCCCAATTGACTATATATTCCATTTGATTTAATTGATTGATTACTAAATTCTGGTCTTTCAACAAAGCTTCTTTTACAAAATTGAGTTGTTCAATCTCTGGCGCGAATCCTTTAATAATACGAGAAACAACGTCATTTTGACCGCACCATAAGGCACCACACCCTTGTGTGTCTTTTTCCAGTGTTATCCCCTTAGGAATCCAAACAGAATAAGCCCTGCCAATTTTATCTTTATCGATACCCGCCACAATCATATTAATAGTATCAATAATGCCCTGATCTGAAATTTTCTTGCCTTCTTTATTAACATATGTATATGGAACTAAAGGACCGTCTAAAGGCGAGAAAGCCAAATCGGTTCCACCTATCTTTATAACCCGCTGCTCAATGAGCTTCTTCAAAAGAACACTTTCTTTTTCAATAAAGATATCGCCAAGGTATTTATTTAATTTATTGGCGACATCTTTAACTGATAGTTCTTTTATATTTTCTGTCTGTTTGAAATTATTAATAAAATAACTAATATCTTTTGGCGGTTGGTCATCTTCGCTAAGAAAAGCTTTTCCTGAAACAGAAACGCCAACATAATCAGTAAGTTTGAAGAGCTTCGATGCGCTATCGGAACCAATACGTATTGCCCCTGCCCTATTCTTATAAGACTGCCTACTATCAGCAGTCAAAACAATACCCGAAGAAGTAATGGCAGATATTATAAGAGTCATATTGCACCACCTTTTAATTTATAATTATCCTTAGACCGTTTCTGCTCAACCCCTTACCTATCATCGTCTTGCGCTAGAAGTGCCATTGCTTCGCAATGACTGCGTCAACCTAGTCTTACACTGATGTAAACGCTGTCCCCATAAAGGACACTTCATTCCAAACTTATTATCTCGCATAACTTTATCGAGAAACGGTCCTAAACTCTTCTTAAATTACCTAAGTTTTGGTTTCTTTTTTAATTATCTCATCTGCCAGAATTTGATGTCTAACGATAATTGATTGACTCATTCTTCTTTTTCCAAACAAGGTTCCACACACAAAGAGAATCCATAGGAAGAAGATCGAAGAAAATTTCGGAAGCTCTGATAAAAAAATGCCACTTAAAATTGCAATGCAGCAAATTCCATAAGAATGATATCTTGTCCAATTAAAAATAATATGATCAAGAA
>Ga0265297_10010154_pt1 | contig 11904 bp, 12 predicted proteins | sample Munlanlwell13791_FD_192502 | JGI IMG/M metagenome (GOLD analysis project Ga0265297, IMG submission 192502) | Leachate microbial communities from a municipal landfill in Southern Ontario, Canada - Leachate well 137-91 | ecosystem: Engineered > Solid waste > Landfill > Unclassified | place...
GGCCGAGAGGATTGCCTTTACCTCTTCCGGGGTGAGGAGGTCGGCCGCCTTGTGGGTCATGGTGTCCTTGGTGGGGACCTGGATCCGGCGGATCTTCCTCTCCGGGAGGTTGGAATATTCGTTCTCGATCATCCAGAGAAGGAACTGCCGAAGGACCCGGACCCAGTCATGCTTGGTGTTCTGCTTGAAGGGTGTGCCTTTCTGCGTGAGGCTGTTCTTCATCGTGTCAATACTGGTGTAAACATCGGCGATCGAGATGTCGGTGAACGGCCCGATGAACCGTCTCCATCCGACTAGGACATACGTGAACTTGTTCGCCCGGCTGATCCCGATGTTTGCGGCAACTTTACGTTCAGCAATGAATTCCTTGATGAGATCGGCATCCCGCTTGGTGATTCGCTCCGATGCCAATGCAGCATCGATCGTGTGCATCCCATACTCAGGTTTGATACAAGAGAAACGGTGCGAAGATGCAGCTTCGGCCCGTACGGTAGTGGCTATCGTGGAAGATACCATAGAAACGGGTCAGAAAGGATATACAAAAACTTTGCGTCCGGGATTTGAACCCCGCTTCCGGATGCCTCAGCCCGGATTTGAACCGGGGACAACCAGATCTTCAGTCTGGCGCTCTCCCGAACTGAGCTACTGAGGCAGGGAAACAATATTGTCTGCACAGACTAATAAATCATGTGTTTTCTGGCATGAACGAGCGCCAAAGCCCCATTTGTTCAGTTCTCCTGAGGTGGAAACAATGAAATTATCCTGGAAGAGTCCCCCCGGGAAAGACAGGAATGAAGCCCTCCTTGCGCAGCTCAATGATCGCTCCCGGGGAGTTGTTCACCTGACTCATAATGACCTTGATGCTGTGGGCTGCGATGCGATCCACAGGAGAGTGAACGGGCACGTTACCACCATTTTCTGCTCGGTGGGCAGGTTTCCGCACGTGATGGGAGCCATTTCTGATGTCAGAGGAGAGGGGGATACCCTGAGCATCTCTGATCTCGGATATTACCAGGGATCTGAGAGTAACATCGAATCCCTCCGCGACCTGGGATGGAGAGTGGAATGGAGGGATCATCACCGCTGGCGTGAGGATGAACAGTCCCGAGTCGAGAAGGTGTCAGATCTCATCCATGTGAAGGTCGATACGTGTGCAACGGGAATATGTGCCCGCGATCTCGCTCCTGATGATCCTGTTGCTGCTGACATCGCAAGGGTGGTGTGCGACTACGACCTCTGGATCCATGCCGATCCGCGATCTGCAATTCTTGGGCAGGTGTTGCAGAGAAGGGAAAACCGCGATTATGTCAGGGACTGCCTTGTCAGGGGCATATTTTCCGACGACCACATCATGGAGCAGTACAGGGATATCCGGACGGATATGGAGAACCTCATGGGACGCAGCGTGAGAAAGGCGCAGATCAGGGGAAAGAAATACCGCATCGCATTTGCTCCCCTCTACGGGTACCCGAGTGAAACTGCCGCGGAAATCAGAAATGTCCTCAATACCGACATGGAAGTCCTGATATCCAAATCAGGAAGGTTCTCATTGCGCTCGGTGCCGCCCGTAAGCCATATTATTGCGAGGAATTTCGGAGGGGGTGGCCATCCCAATGCCGCGGGCGGAAACCTCCCCTTTACTCTCTGGGAACGCCTCTCGTTCCGGCTTTTCGGGAGATCTGCAAGTATTGACCGGTTCGTGGAAATTGCAGAATCCTCATAATGGGAGAGTCGCAGATTCAACCAGCGATTCCCAGTATTCCCCATCACCGGTTGTCCAGTATCCCCCCACCTGAACCCGATCTGAATCAAAAGAATTGAGAAGCCCGCGGAGATCACGTGCTACAGGGTCGAGGATGATTACCCGGTCAATGGTGTATTCTTCACGCACTTCGGATAATTTCGGGATATCACCAGGTTTCAATGCCAGGGCGTGCTGGTATTCGAGTATCGTCCCCATCGATTCCACCCCGGGGGATTCCATGTAGAAGAATACATGCTTTCCCGCCAGGGATTCCAATTCTTCTGGAATTGCCTGGGTGCAGTGGAGCACATTCCCTGAAATCCCGCAATCCCTCATCGTTCTGAAAATCCGGCGGTATTGGGAGATGAGTGCTGCAGAGAGCTCTTCCTGGTCGTGATAATACCGGTCTGCAAGTGAGATCTGATGAGGAGCAGGAAGGGCAACCCTGCACGTCCCGGATATCTCCCTGATCCGGACACAATCATCCATAAAGTAGTCCGGCAGAATTCCCAGTTCCCCTGTTATCTCCCCTTCGGATACACCAAGGAGGGACTCCCTTACCCGGTCACCATAACAGATTCCGCCTGCACAGTGGTGGATCACTCCTGCATCCCTCTGTGGCTTGAGCCCGTTTTCAAGGTAGTATGAGGTAATATCACCCTTCTTGCCCCTTTGGGATCCGACCCACTCCGCAAGAGTTCCTGCATCCGGCACCTGTGGTTCCGAACCGAGAGAAACCGTCTCGAATACGAGCTTTTTCGCCATCGCTCTTCAGTTATTTATAGCATCACCATCAAAAGCATAGTGATGAGTGAGAAGCCCATTCTGGTGACCTGCGGACTGCCATATACCAATGGACCCTGTCACATCGGGCACCTGCGAACCTACGTCCCCGCGGATTTTTACGTTCGCTACCTCAGGAGGAAGGGAGAAGAGGTTATATTCGTCTGCGGTTCGGATAACCATGGAACGCCAATCGTGGTCAGCGCAGAGGCGGAGAAGATCTCCCCGAGGGAAATGTCAGAGCGGTACCATGCTCATTTTGATACAACCTTCCGAAGGATGCTTGTCAACTTCGACCACTTCGGGATGACTGATGATCCCACCAACCATTCCCGGACCAGGCAGATTGTCGAAGCCCTGGTCGAACATGGATTCGTGTATTCAAAGGTTATAAAACAGAGTTACTGCACAAAGTGCCGCCGTTTTCTTCCCGACCGCTACGTAGAGGGGACATGCCCCCACTGCGGAACCCAGGCGCGGGGAGATGAGTGCGACCAGGGATGTGGCCGGCACTTGGAGCCGGGCGAAATCAAGGATCCGGTCTGTATGGTGTGCAAGACCAGGGCTGAACTCCGGGACCAGGAGCATTATTTTTTCAAGCTCAGCGAGTTCAAGGAATTCTTACTGGGATACCTCGATGGGCTCTCCGGAACTCTGAACGCCAGGAATTATGCCATAGGATGGGTAAAAGAGGAGCTTCATGATTGGTGCATCACCAGGACGCTTGACTGGGGGGTGAAATTTCCCGGCCGTGATGACCTCGTCGTGTACGTGTGGGTGGATGCTCCTATAGGGTATATCTCGTTCACGGAGGAATGGGCAAATAAGACAGGAAATGACTGGAAAGAACTCTGGTGCGGCGGGAACAGGGTGACACACTTCATCGGGGGGGATATCATCTACCACCACTGTATCTTCTGGCCGGCGCTCCTCAAGGGTGCCGGATACGGAACTCCGCATTCGATCGTCGCCAGCGGGATGGTGAAGGTGGATGACCACAAGTTTTCTAAATCCAGGGGATATGTCGTATGGACCAATGACGATTACCTGGACAAAGGGCTCCCTGCGGATTATCTCCGGTATTATCTCCTCTCATATACCAATCATACCAAGGATCTGAATTTCTCCTGGAAGGTCTTCCAGGAACGGGTGAATAACGAGCTTGTCAATACCCTGGGGAATTTCGTATACCGGACGCTCTATTTTGCACATAAGGAGTGTGGCGGAATTCCTGATCTGCATGCGCGAAAAGAGATCTTCGAACAGATATCTCGTTCGTTTTCATCAGTAGACAGGGCGGTTCAGGATTACGATTTCAAGATCGCAGTCGATGAGATGATGGCACTCGCTGCGTTCGGGAATAATTATATCCAGACCAGTGCTCCCTGGAAACTCATAAAAACGGACAGGGCGGCTGCACAACAAGTAGTGAAGGACTGCCTTGTCCTTGTCAATGCTCTTGCGCTCCTCCTCGAACCGGTCCTGCCAGGGAAGGCAGGAGAGATCTGGGCTATGATGGGAAACCGGGGTGATATGAATCAATGCACCTTTGACACAGCCCTTTGCGATCTCCCGCCTGGATCACTCCCAGTACCCCGGCCTCTCTTTCCCAAACTTGAAGATGAGTTTATTGGCAAAATGGATGCCCTTCTACGCAAGAGAGTTGAAGAGGCCGGGAAGAAGGGAAAGAAGACAGAGACTGTCTCCATTGAGGATTTTTCCCGGCTGGATTTGCGGACCGGAAGGATCATCGCGGCAGAGCCGGTTCCGAAGTCATCAAAACTTCTGAAACTCCAGGTGGATGTTGGAGACGAAACCAGGCAGATCGTCGCCGGCATCGCACCATTCTACTCTCCTGCCGACCTAATCGGGACCCCTGTGGTGGTGGTGGTCAACCTGCAGCCAGCAAGAATTTTCGGTGTGGAAAGCCGGGGAATGCTCCTTGCCGCGGGGGAACGTGCATCGCTCCTCGTGCCAAAAATTGAGGTTCCTCCAGGGACAAAGATACGGTAATCCCTATCCTTCAGTCTTTTTTTGCAGTGCAATTCGGAGAGCCTCCCTCACCGGTTCCGAGGATTCGATAATGAGGGCCTCTGTGATCGCAGTATATGCATCCTCCCCACCAATGTTCCCGAGCGAGATTGCAGCTATTCTCCGGACATATTCATTCTCATCGGAAAGCGTTTGGATAATTCCAGGCAATGCATTCTTCTCTCCAAGGGCTCCCAGAGATTTTACTGCCATGTACCTGACATGATCCTTCCCGTCAGACAATGCACGGATAAGGGGATCAGATCCACGGGATGAAGGGATCTTCTCAAGTGCCTCCGCAGCCCTGTACCGCACTCTCCAGTCCTCATCCTTTAGCAGTTCAACGAGGTCCTCAAGAGCATTTTCACCGAGTGCAGCAAGCGCTGCGGCTGCCTGGGCTCTTACCCTTTTATCATTGTCCCGGATTGCTGAAAGGAAGTGTCTTTTCAACGATGGGTCCTTTTCGAGTCCAAGCAGGTACACTGAATATGCACGAATGTGTGGATGGGATGAGTGAAGTGCCTCCTTTTCAAGAATGTCCGCTGATCTTCCCATGGGGAAGGTGGGGCCCGATTGTTCTGGATCTTGCATGTAAGTTCAACCGATGAGTTTCGTTCTGATCAGAGGAAATGTTTTCCAATTATTTTTTGAATCCCAGCCAGACCAGGAATACCCCAAACCCGAAAAAGATCAGTGATAGTGGGAGTGGAAATGCCTGTACTGGACCCGACATTAGAGACACTATTCCGAAGAATATGATGAGGAGACCAAGGCCAATAATCGGCCCTCCACTCTCAACTCCAAAAACGGGGCAGGATTTTTTTTCATCAGTGCTATTCTCACACTCTGGTTCTGATAGACTCGTGATACTCACCCCCCATCGAGCCCATGGTATATTGATCAATTTTATTCATAGTATCAGTCCCACGATTCTTTCGCCTCTTCCGCCACTTATTGTATAGCACTATGAAGTTTATAAGTTAAAAATATCGGAAACAGGCATTATTCTTTTAAACCAGAATTCGGGTTGGGAACAACACGGAATATCGTTGAAAAAATGGGGTAGCGAGCATTGAAATGAAAAACATTTCCATCTGACCATGAAAGCACCCTTTATCCAGAATCAGGGAATGATCTTGCCTGTCAACACCCCGGCCGTTCACAACACGGGATAGGAGTATTTTTAGGAATCAACTGAAAGAAGGCTATCCAGTCAAGATGATAATTTCCCAGATAGTATCTCTTCACAAAAATGGGAGAAAGAGCTTTGCTTATTAGTCGTTAACGCAAAAAAAATTCCAGTGATTATCATGAACTAAAGGAGGAAAAGAATCAGAGAAAAGGGGTGAAAAATATTTTAACAGGTGCCGAAGGGACACATTGCCGGGATTGCCGTGACTGTCGTGGTCATATTTTCCCTGACAACCGCAGTGCCACACCATATCACACCATCAAATGCATTGTAAGGATTATTGGTAACCTTTAGAGAGTAGGTTCCTTCGAGGATATTATCTTCATAGTTCACCGGGAGAATCCCCCCATAATTCCATTGCATGTTGTATCCCGGTTGGATATCTGTTGCAAAAAATTTCGACTTGTACCAGAGATAATAGGTGTTCGCATCATCCGGACCAGTCACTATAAGTGAACCGTATCCCCGCGTAGCTGTATCTGAATCGCTCGGGTAATAGGTCGACGTACCATGCGGATAGGAGTAAAAGTACCGGTAGGTTTTTGAACCCTGTGCGTGGCTCCACTGAGTTGATCCACAATCAGTGCATGTGATACTCTGGGCAAGATATTCATTATACCAGGAGTCTGCAAGGACGTCTGAATTAAAATCAAATGTAATACTCACTTCCTGAGGCTGACCGGCATTGCTCTGGTAGTAATTCTGGAGGGTTGAATAGATTGGGGATGAATAATAGCCCGATGTGATCTTGTCTATTCCCAGAGCCCGGGATCCCGATGGTCCACTCCTGATATTGTCTGCAGTGGCAGCACTCACAAGAAGCATCGCGCACAGAAGCGCGAGATAACCAATTGATCGATACTTCATTCCTCTCACTCCTTCAGATGATATGAATGTGTTCTGATTATTCTCATGATAATACAATTGTATTCTTCTTGTTCATTCAGGGATAAAAAAGGATTGTGAGATTGAAAATCCGGGAACTATTGGAATTGAGAAAAAAAATGAAGATACGGGAACCTGAACAATCACTTTCGATAATTGGTTCAGTTGTTCTTTTCCTGATAAATCAAGACTCTTCACACATTATTTGACATTGGATAATCGCATTTTTAAGAGGGCATACGAGAGAACCATTACCAGAGGAGAATATTACTCCTCATATTGCCAAAAGAACTTAATCCCATCAATAGAATTGGAAAAAAACGGAAAAGAAATTTTTGTCGCAATGACCTGTCAAACAATAGTTTTATGGCATGAACAGATACATTGCGCATTGCTAGCAAATGGCATACTGTGTAGAAGAGACAGATGTGGAGAATTTTGAAGAGATTCAAAACCTTGTTCGAGATCTGAATAATCCCGTTGTCGATCGCCGATGGAAGGCAGCAAGGTTACTTGCGGAGAGAGGGGATCAGGCTGTTGACGCCCTGATTATGAACCTCTACAGTGACAACCCCGGGGCTCGCCTTCTGGCTGCATGGGCACTTGGCAATACCGGAAGCATGAGGGCACTTCCATACCTGGAGCGGATGCTTGAAGATGAGGATCCTTGTGCCCGTCTTGCAATCGAATGTGCCCTTCAGCGCATTACGCGAAGTATGCATTTCTGAACCATTATTGCTGGCTGCGAGAATGGGAGAAAATGGAGGCTTTTCAGGATTCACAGGCGACATACCGAATCCCAAATCACAGTAGATTCCTTTTGAGAGATATATGCAAGTCTGAATATTCATCAGGGAATATCGGATTACGTGTGTCACTGTTCCCCAAAATAGTGGTTATCCGATTTTGAATAAATGAGAAATTGCTACTTGGTTTATCAAAAAGAGAAAAAATAAGAAGAACGCCCAGGTCGGAATTCGAATCCGAGTCGTCGGCGTGACAGGCCGACATGATAGGCCGCTACACTACCTGGGCACACCTGATTTGTGCGTTGCGCAAGTACTGGGATTATCCCGCCTCCCGGATTTGAACCGGGGACATCGCGGTAGCCGCGCAATTGCCTGAAACGGCAGATCATACTACAGCCGCGCACTCTACCAGTCTGAGTTAAGGCGGGATTTGCGCTCGTAATATAGGGGGAATAAACCTATTAAACGTATCGATTCTCAGGGAAAACGGAAGTCCAGGTACGGTGCATATATATATCACGAGGGACGAAATGTAGAGGTATGACCTCCAGAACCACTGATGTGGGGAATTGTCTTCTTTGTCGCTAGCCACGCGAACAGAAGAGTCACTGTTTTCGACACCACCTTAAGGGATGGTGAACAGACACCCGGTATCTCGTTCAAATCCGAGCAGAAACTTGAGATAGCCCGCCAGCTCTCCGATATCGGAGTATATGCCATCGAGGCAGGATTCCCTGCATCCTCGGCAGGAGAAATGGAGACGGTAAAGGCCATTGCTGATCTCGGACTCGAATCCGTCGTCTGCGGCCTGGCCCGATCCAGGAAAGAGGACGTGGATACATGCCTCGACTGCGGGGTTGACATGGTTCATGTATTCATCCCGACCTCCGAGGTGCAGCGGGTCCATACCATCAAGAAGAGCTGCGAGGAAGTGCTCGAGATCACCGGTGAGATCGTCTCCTACGTGCGGGATCACTGCGACCTGTGCATGTTCTCGGCGATGGACGCGACGAGGACCGACCTGGATTACCTCGTGCAGGTATTCAAAACCGCAGCAGACGCAGGGGCAACGATCCTCAATGTCCCCGACACCGTCGGAGTCTATACCCCGACCGCGATGAAAGGGCTGATCCAGCGGCTGGCTGCCGAGATAGAATGCCCGCTCGACGTGCACTGCCACAATGACTTCGGCCTTGCAGTGGCGAACACGATCACTGCAGTCGAGGCCGGTGCATCGCAGGTCCAGGTGACAGTGAACGGCCTTGGCGAGCGTGCTGGCAATGCGGATCTCTCCTCGACAGTCATGATCATAGAATCGATCTTCGGCATGCAGACCGGGATTAAGAAAGAGAAACTCGTGGAGACCTCCCGCCTGATATCCCGGTACTCCGGGATTGCGATCCCGCCAACGTATCCTATTGTGGGTGAGAATGCATTCTCGCACGAGAGCGGCATCCACTCCCATGGGGTCATTGCCTGTGCCGCGACATTCGAGCCCGGAATCATGACCCCCGAGATGGTCGGGCACCGCAGGAAACTGACGCTCGGCAAGCATGTGGGAAGGCACGCGGTCCGGCAGATGCTTGACGAGGTCCACCTGGACCCCAGTGACAGCCAGCTCGATCGCATCGTTGAGAAGATCAAATTCATTTCAGTCAAGGGAAAGCGTGTTACCGATGCAGACCTCTATGAGATCGCTGAGAGCGAGATGGGGGTAGGAAACGGTGGCCGCCTGATCGAGATGGAGGAACTGGCCGTGATGACAGGGAACCACCTCATCCCCACCGCGAGCGTCAAGGCCAGGATCGGAGGAAAAGAGGCGGTCTACAGCGCTACAGGCACGGGGCCGGTGGACGCTGCATTAAAGGCTGTGCTTGGAATGCTCCCCATGAAAGTCCAGCTCAAGGATTTCAACATAGAGGCCATATCGTGTTGATCCGAAGCCATCGGCCATGTGACCATTGCCATCGAGGATGAGCAGGGGAGAATCTTTGATGCCTGCTCGTCCGGTGACGATATCGTTCTCGCATCGGCCGAAGCGATGGTCAATGCCCTGAATATCCTGGACAGGCTTGACCCAAAAGGAAAAGAAAAATAGGATAAAGATCCGGAGTATCAGGCAGCACCTGAGGGCGATTTCCCCTCAAGTGCCTGCTTTATCTGGGCCTGGAGTTGCTCGAACTTCCCCTGGATCATGGTCTCCTGCTTTTCTAGGGACTTGATGCGGATCTCGAGGGTCTCGACTTTGTCGTTCAGTTTCGCGAGCACGTCTTCCTTCTTTTTCTGCATCATGACCGAGCCTACGCTCATGAAGACGGGATTATCCTCGGGGATATCGTTCAGTTCCTCGGCAGCCCGGCGGGCTTCCCGTACAGCCATCTCGTACTGGCCCTTCTGGGCTCCTATGGTCTGCATCTGTTGCTGCATCTGCTGCAGCTGGGCAATCTGGTTCTGGACCTTTGGTGAAATACTGCTCATGATCATTCCTCACGTGTATGGTGTGCCAGTGCCTGCATCTCGTCTGCGACTTGTACCAGGCGAAGCCACATATTCAGGGCAGCCCGGAGCGCTGAGATATCCATGGCATGCACTTTGAGTACCAGGACGTTGGGGGCTTCCAGAGAGCATTCCGCCTTCGAACGAGGGTGAAGTTCGGAGGCCATCTCAGGGGAGAGTGAGCGGTACAGGGTCTCGGCATGGGTGCAATGAAACCGGAACACCGCGTCATGCTCCATGAAGCTATCACCCGGCATCTCAAGTTGCCCCATATTGCGGAAATCCGCTTGGAGCGTCCTGGATCCCTATCTGACCATGTTATTTGGATACGTCGTATCATAAACCGATTGGTCCGGCGCCAAACTACTGGTTTTCGTCATATCCGGAGTTCAACCGTTATGATTTAACAAAAATGATTGAGGGGATTTCGGGAGAAAGGACAATGTCCACTCAGCGGGCTTTCAGCTCTTTGATCGCCGCGCCCCGTTCCTTGAAGAGAATCCGGTGTCCGCAGTAGGGACAGCGGACGTTAACATCGATCTCCACCTTCTGCTTGCACCGGGCGCACTTGTAGGCTCCCGCCATAGTAGTGTTACTCCTTCCCTTCCATCGTGCGGTCGATCGTGCGGAGCGCAATGCGGAGTGCAGGGGTCTGTGGCGTGTATGCTCCTCCCGCAAACTTGAATCCGCATTTGCGGCAGGCCCAGATGCCGGTCCCCTGCCTCCTTACTGCCATGGTATCGCACCTTGGACAGGTGTGTGCGGCACGGGAGATCTTCTCGGTCTCCATGACCCTTTTGCGGATAAACCTGCCATACCGGGGGCCGAAGCGCCCTGCGCTTCCGGTTACCCTTCCCTTTGCCTTCTGTTGTCCCCTGGCCATATACTCATCCCTGGTCTCTTGTGTCTTTTATTATTCACTGTCTGCCCTGATATACTTAATCGAGGATCTTTACCTCACCCTGCCCCTTGGTGAGCCTGTTCACCAGGCTGTAGAAATCCCCCTGGATCCCTGCCGGGATACGGACAAGGCATATCCAGGATCCATCCTTCTGCCATTCCTCCCGCTCGATAGTGGCTGCTGAATGGATATCCGCGAATGCACGTGGTGCGTAATCTGCAGGGATCTTTACAGCAACCCTCAGCTCTTCAAACTTTATCGGGAGGATGGGGCGCAGCGCTTTCACCGTCTCCTTGACGAGCTCGTCAACATGCTTGTAGAGATCGATATTCACTCGCGCCTCCTCCATTGCCATTTCGATCCTCTGCGGGGGGTGGGGGAGACCGGTCTGCGGATTGATGGCATTCCTTGCGATGAAGGTAATCACCTGCCTGCGTTTCTCGGCGATCATGTGTTTCCTCTGCTCCGCAGTGAGGTGGATCTCTCCTTTCTGGATTATCTTCGGGGCAATTTCAACAAATTCTGTGGTATGAAAAACCTTTACCAGGGATTCATCCGATGCCCTGGTCCCCCTGGATGCGTTCGAGAAGACCTGGAGGGCTGCCACCATGTCTTCCAATTCCACATGATCTCCCTGGCGGAACCTGACGGCAAGATCGGGGTCCACCAGGATCTCAAACTTTTCCCCGTGGCTTTCCAGCCGTGCCGTAATAGCCTTCTCCAGGGATATCATGAAAAATCTCCTTTATTTCTCGAATTTATCCACGAATGCCGCGACTTCTTCCTTGCTCATTTTCCGGAATTCGCGGTTGTCCATCTCGATGATTCCAATCTCGACCATGTTGACGTCAAATTTACCCTCTGTGGCGTCATGAAGTGCTTTGATCCCGAGCATGATGCAGTCATTCGTGGAGGACTCGAAATCATATTCTTCTTCGAACACCTTCATGACGGCGTTCCTGCCTATCCCTATCCCCGTGGCCTTATATTCGAGGAGGGTCCCGCTCGGGTCGGTCTCAAAGAGCCTCCCTTCGCCATCGCTAATCCCGGCGATAAGGAGCGCGGTTCCATAAGGCCTGGCCCCGCCGAACTGGGTATAGGTCTGCATGTGATCCCCCAGTTT
>Ga0265297_10010155_pt1 | contig 11904 bp, 29 predicted proteins | sample Munlanlwell13791_FD_192502 | JGI IMG/M metagenome (GOLD analysis project Ga0265297, IMG submission 192502) | Leachate microbial communities from a municipal landfill in Southern Ontario, Canada - Leachate well 137-91 | ecosystem: Engineered > Solid waste > Landfill > Unclassified | place...
AAAGGGTTATCGGGATGTCGATTCCAATAGTTTTTGTATTTTTGTGTTCCATCATTCATTTGACACCTAACCTTACCTAAGTAATGTAACCTTAATAAATCTTTCTGAAGGTTGATATTTTAGAGTTGATAAGGGTTGTAAGTTAGGTAAGGTTAGGTAGATTTATATACGAGAAAAACAATGATTCTTTTTGATGATCAATTCCTGATCATTCGAGGTTAAAAAAAATGGGAAATCAACAATGTAAACAAAGTAATTGTGGAATATGCAATTCATTCAAAGCAAAACAGGATGATATGGGTATAGGAAGAGAGAATTGTTTTAATTATAATCCTCCAAACTGCGATTTTTGTGAAAAGGAGTGTAAGAATCCAGTTGGACAAATGGGATGTTTTAACTATGATTCTTCTCTAAGTGAGAAACAAATAGAAATGATGAAAATGGCTCACGAATGGCATAATAAACGAGCCATAGAATCCCATCGAGATGTACTCCGAGTTTTTAGAGAAATGGGTAAAATCTCTCAAGAGGATATGGATAAAAGATTAGAAGAAGCAATAGAAAAAATAAAGAAAGATCATAGTTCATGCCCTTTTTGTAAGGATCCTAAGGACTCTCTCGTAAAGTAAGAAAGAAGAGTATCCCGACAATCAAAAAACCAATCAACATTCCTAAAAATACTTCTATTTTTTCACTCATTTCTATTCCTCCTTATTATTTTATCTGATCCGCATTTTGAGCAAATAAAGACTTCTGAATAATATACGAATCCACAAGTTTGACATCTCCAGAATCGTTTTAATACCATTTCAATCCCGTTATTTTCATGATTTTTGCCTCAATTTTATCGAGTTTCTCTTGAGCCTTTTTCCATCGTTTATAGAGTTCTTCAGGAATATCATATTCATCTGTCGATTCTATTAATTTCTGACAAAACCCCTCAATCATTAATTTTACCTTCACATCAAACACCTTTTCTTATGAAAGTAAATGATTCTCTTGATGGCTTTCTCAGTGGTCCCATAAAACTTTGTAAAGGAATTCAGGATATCAATATAATCCATGATTGATTCACATTTCAGAGGGGAACAATCGTATTTCAGAAATGCTAACCCCATATCTTTGATTTTCATATCCTCAAATCCAATCAGGATACAATTCATCTTCCTGGAGGGAGAGGTTAAGGTAACCTCATCCCCGATTTTTAGGTCATGCTCTTTCATATAATCAACGGATCGAACAGTCGGAATAACATCCCTCTCCAGTTTATCATATTCATGAGTAAAATGTATGATTTTATTCATTTTTAACCAATCTCTCCAAAGTCTCAATAATGAGGGTATAATTACCCTTATCAACAATAACTGTTGTATCGCCTTGATTATCAGTTGGGAAATCTCTTAACGATTCATAAATCCCCGCCATCTGCTTCTTGCTCTCTGCGAGACTCTGAACCAGATCGTTTATGGGGCAGTTATCATTTGGTGGGCTGACTCGCTTTATACACGAATCCTTTATAATCTTACACCGAAATCCCCACATCGAATGCTCTCCCTGCGGACATACTTTAAATTCACTCATTCTTCTTTCCCTCCGAGACGTTTACATTGCGGACATTGCCAATTCCCTTCCTCAAACCCATCATGTAATTCAACCATGATTAGATTACATTTCTCACATACTGGTAAATGAATTCTGGGCTTCTGCTCGGCTTGCTCTTCTTTCTTCTTAGCGTTGGTGCATGCGATAATATCCATCATACTGCAGACATTAGGATGTTCGGGGGGACAGTGTTCACTACCCCAACACTTCGGAAGAGGATAGACATAGACAAGACTTCCATCATTCCCATCAACACCAATACAATAATATCCGTTGCACATCTATTCTTCACTCTCCAAATATTCTATTGATTTATTAATCGACTTGGCATATTGAATCTCTAATTTTGTTGAATCTCCAATATACTTATCTTTATTGAACACAAATACACAATCTGACATTCTAATCTTCTGACAGTGTTGAATCTCTAATTCCCTTCGGAAGTGCTCAAGATTTGGGATTTCCTCTTTAGCAAATGGCGCAAATAGAATCAGTTCATGTTGGTCTAAAGTCCTTTCTAAAGCCCATTCCTTGATTTCGTCTCTGAACTTCGTTGAACCAACAACACAAACAACCTTTCGAGCCGACATCTATTCAATCACCCTCTTCTTAGCGATATATTTTAGAGCGTGGTAATGGTCGTCTTCCATGCAGTAGTATTTCCACTCCCAATACCGAGCCTTGTCTGAATCGACTTCCCAAGCGTTGAACGTCTTGATGAGCAGGACTACCAGAGCGACAATAATGAGAAAAAGAATAATCAGTGCCAGAGCGAGTTCAATCATTTCTCATCCTCTCCCTTCAATTCTTCCAATATTGCTTTATAATTGCCTTCATCAACTAATGCTATGCCCATTTCAATTGGAAAGTCCTTTAAAGCATCATAAATACTCTTGAGTCTGGCTCTGAGTTCCTCGATTGTATCTCCCTGCTCGATTATGACCTTCTTGGAGTCGAGGAGTTCGGTGTGTTTGTCTCTCAGATACCCTTTCAACGTTTCGATCTCCTTATACTGCCTGTTGCTCTGCTTATTGAGTTCGGCAATGGTGCGGAAGTGCATCTCCTCTTTCTGTTTGAGCGTCTCGACCTCTTTGGCGAGTTGGTCACGCTCTGAAGCCTCTTGCGAAGAGCCTTCTGGGAGAACTGAGAATATTTTAAAGTTCTTTGATACATTCTCTCCGATGGTCTTAGATGCCGTTATGAATGAATCTAATGTTTCCTTATCCGTGAAACAATCATGCACTTGAACCCATTCACCCTTTAAAAGAAAATCATAAATAACAATAAAGTTTATTGAACTCATTTTGCCTTACCCTCCCTTATTTCATCGTCTCCTATTTGATGCTTCAGAATACCGATATAGTCGGATTCTGATAAGGCAGCAATCCAGTCACAATATCGTTTTCGATATGCGGTCATATCCTTATCTGAGCCTTTGGGTTTCTTCAGTTTCTCACCAGTAAACGCATCCCAATTCTCAGGACAATACTTATACCCATCCTTTTCATAGAACCACCACATAACAAGTAAACTGTGTTCTTCACATAGAACATTATTATCCCATGCGGGTTTAATCTTATTAGGACAATTATGGTAAATACAATTACGCAGTGATGGACTGTCTTTATTGTGCTTCTGAATATCTTCTCTAAACTCTTCTAACTTCATAGTTTCTTACCCTCCATGATTTTTCCTCTATCATCTACATTAAGAATCTTTTGGATAGAATCCTTCAATCTCAGTTTTCCATTCCCGAGTTCGAGCCATCCATCTACACACATTTTAAGGAAGTTTGGATTTTCTAAGTTTCTAAACCAATTCGACTTCTTATATTTCTCTTTGAATTCGGGATCCATTAAGGAGACATGATTCATCAATCCAATCCAGATATCCCCCGTAACGAACGGCTCACATTCCTTTATGATATCGGAAGGTCGGGAGTCTAAGATAGGTTCGATAATAATCCCGACTTGATAACCCGATCCTGAGACCATTTTCAAACATTCCAATCTCTCCTCAAAGGATGGAGTATCGCCCTCCCATTGTTTTAGGATTTCGTTATGGGAGGATCCTATGGTAAAAAGGAATGATACATCTTTTTTGACACTTGGATTTGTTTCTTTCTCATCAAAACCAAGTTGTTCGAGTATTTTTTCAATACAATATTTTCTTGGTTTCGATACTATCAGGAGATGATTCTTTTTATCCGCATTTTTCCAGAAGTTAATCTCATTAAACCAGTATATCAAATGAGTCACATATACCAGATATTCTTCTCTGATATCGTGAGTCGATGGAAACATGAATTCAGTCTTATCCTTAGACTTAAAGCGATTGATTGCCTTATCAGTTCTCTCCCTAATATCCTTCATATCAGGATGGATCCATTTTTCCCAAGTCCCATATCTGAATCTTTTCGAGTTACAAAAAGCGTAACAATACCCACAAGCGTTTCTACATCCAACTTGGATGTTTATATTCTCCTCGGCGAGTTCCCGAGTTCCAGTTTTCTTCTTTACCGTAGTTCTAACCCCTTTATTTTGAGTTTCTCGTATAGTTTTTTATCATCATCATAAAAGTAGATGTGATCGTATTTTTTCGATAATTTTTTAATTTCAGACGTCTTAAACTTGACGACTCTTTTCATCCATTTATTTAGAGGAGGGTTTTTATCCCTCTTGTTGATTTTCTCAATGTCTAAATCAAAATCTCTACAAATTACATCCCATCCAAAGAACATATCTGAGATTTGCTTCTTAATTCGTGGATGTCTAGCTGTCAAAATCTTGACATCGGTAAAATCGTTAACCATTCGTTTAAATAGTCCCGCCATTCCCGTTTGTATTACATAATCGAGAGTAAGATAGTGCGTGAACTCCTCCATATTGGGATTACGACATAGGACTAGGATCCCGTCAAGGTCTAAAAGATAGAGATTCAATTTTTAGGATCCTCCACGAATTTATCTTGGGGATCATATCGTTCGTAATATGGAAATTCCGCTAAGTGTTGTATTTTCTTTAGTTTCTCTTCTATAGGGATTTCTAAACGTAGAATCGATATGATTCGGTCCCGACATTCATCAAATCCTTCTAAAAAATTTTCTGTTCTAATCTTTCTCGCTCTCCTTCCTTTCATTATAACAATTCTCACAAATCAAGACAACTCCCCCAGGATGAGCGGGATCCATATATAAATAAAGGTGATGTTTGTCGGTCTCTTTCTGACAAATTACACAAACAACTAATTCTGAACTCATATAACACACCTTCCCGATTCATTCCTCAATGATTCTAAGAATTGTTTTCTTAGATAAGAGAACAATTCCTCAGCCATTAAGTCAAGATCGTAACTATCCCATTCTTCTTTTGTTAGCTGATTCATATCAACAACTCCTTATTATCCTGGACGAATTTGAAATTGAGACCTTTGATTTTTCCACTCAGAGGATCCCCGATACCCTTAGGTTTTCCCGATTTCGTATATTGCAATTCGGTTTGACTCAGATCGATTAGAAATAATAAAGGACTCGGATAGATTGATAAAATATCCTCCGCCTTTTTGGATCCACATCCTACTAACCCTTGCAGCAAGTAACTTTTTTTCTCTTTAATGGAACGATTCCGGGGAACGGACCTACTCATCCCTGAATGGTGTTCTTTTTGCTCATAATGTGCGGAGTTCCAAATCAAATTAGAAGTTTCCTCAGAGCTATTTGTATGATGAATCGGATACTTCAATCTCAAGCTTTGGAACGCACCCGTAAGCATTTCAACCTTTCCATGAGTTTTCGCTAACCAATATGATTTCTCCATCTCCTGGACGATCAAATTTGGATATTCAACTGATTGTTTTAATCGATACATCTGATCCCAAAGGTTATGATCTCCTGAAGATAATACCGTACTGGATGCGAAATCCTGACCGACTTTCAATTCAAAGCAAGTTCGGGAGGATACGAGATAATCCCCATTCTCTAAATGAGCACAAATTAGACGACATTTCTTCTTTCTTAGTTCTTCCAGTACCCCTGACTTTTCCCGATCATCATAAATAATTATGGGATTCTCAGGATCGGGAATCTCGGATCCGATCAAAGTCTGGAAAAGGTCCTTTTCCTCATGTTCTTCTTCCGACATTAATATATCCTCCCAATTTTTTGATATTTACATCCTATTTCTTTAACAAATTCAGGAGTGAAAATCTTTGGCCATAAAGTTCTTGGAATACATTCTAAATCTCCCCAATCAACAACCTCATCAACTTCAATTGTATCATAAATTTCTATGATAATTTTTTTGAAGGTATCTCTCTCCTCTCTTGCCTCATCCCGTTCCTTGACGTACCGTTTCGCACATTCGGGACATTTAGTCCCCTTCAATCTCTCTTGGCATCCATTACAAATCTCTGACATTACTTAAACAACTCCATTCCATATTTCATAACTGCGTTTTTCGCTCCCTCTTCCTCGTTCCAAACCATGATTCCATCGGGTTGAATTGCAGAATCCCGAATCATCCATCCTCCCATCGTTAAGATGTATGGAGTATCATTCATTATGGCGAATACTAACCATTTTCCCGCATTAGGACCAATCTTAAATTGCTCAATCCCGATTTGAACATTACCCATAGATCATTTCTCCTCCTTCATTACAATGCTTGAGACCTTTCCACTTATGATGAGATTGAAATTCCCCTTATCGGTCGGATATTCCTCGATATAACCATCCTCATGAACCCAATCCCTTTCTTTATCGTTTTCTGGAATAAGAGTTATGGTAAAACTATGAATCTTTGGAAGATCCCAATAATCCTTATTGTTAACAACTTCAATCTTCATTCAATACACCTCTTGAGGAATTTCAATTTAATATCCATGAAGTAATCGACTCTCTTATCAATATCCTTTGGGATCGGGTTGTTCTCTAAGTAGTTTCTTAGGAATCCAATAAATTGATCATGTTTCTTTCGTTCGCTAATCAGTTTTACAAGTGCATATCGCACAATTGAACTATCGTTCTGTTTTTCTCCTCGAATCAGGAGCCATTTCTCGAACTCTTGGGATCCTATGAGATGTTCAAAGGTCTGACTCAAGAGTTCCTTATCAATCGCTATTTGCTTTTTCATCTTCTTTTATTTCCTTTTCAAGTTGTTTTTTATAATCACTATCTTCCGTTTTTAAGTGGACTTTATGACCACAGCATCCACAAATCATAAACCTAAAAATAAAGAACTTATTTTCAGACAATTCCCAATCCTCTTCATAATGATCGGAATTACAACTCGGACATCTCATTCCCTGAGACCCCACGATTTTATGATTTTCAATTTAGGGTTTTTCTCTGTGATCTCTTTTGCCTTTTTGATTGCATCTTTAGGAAGGTCGTCTAAACTATCTATCCATATTGTTCCTGTGACACCTTGAACGGCTCCTTCCGTATGGTTAATCATTTCAAATGCAGCCCAAGAGGGATTTGATTGACGATCTGTTCTTAAGTTGATAACTTCTGGTCTGGATGATTGATCTGGTGATAGACCATAGTTTGATGCGAATTTAAGAAATTGATTACATTCATCATCTATCGTCTTTGGTCCGTTTCCCAAGAGTTTCCTTATTTTGAAATAAAATTCTAATGCGGGTTTCTGTTCCATATCGAATTCATTCATCAATTCGACAATAAGATCCTTAGGATCCTTGGTTCGATTCTCAATATCAATTACAAACGAGAATATTTCCTCCAAAGTTTGATGAAATGCCTCCCGCTCCTGATCCGTAAACCTCTCAGTAAAATTAATGATTTGACTAAGACTCACCATATTACATCCTCCCACGAATTCAACAATCGGCTCCAGATTGGAAATCAGACTCGGAAGATGGTAACATCCTTCAAATCTACACTGCTTAGCAACCTTTTGAATATGTTTTATGATTTGCTCCATCGACATGAATTTCAGATAGATCTCTCTGAGGGTTTTTACTAACGATGTAGAATTTGAATGAAGATTCTCTTCCAATTCTCCCTCAAGATATAAGGCATCCACTCCCGCTTCAGCGATCCCCTGAGCCCATGAACAGAGAGAAAACCAATCATCCTCCCAGCAGAGATCGACTCTTGCTCTCTCGTTGGATACCTCTTGTTTCTTATTATGAGCATCTTTCACAAAATCGTTGATATCTGTAATCCCTTTCCAATCCTCAAGCGAAATGGTCTGGAGGGCGGTATGAATGCAATCTATACTTTTAATGGTCCATCCATCATTTAAATGGGAAAAATACTTTTGGGGAGAATGGGAAAAAATATTGTCGGAGTGTTTTGTAAACGTTACATGTCGGTAAACCTTCGAATGACAACTAAACAAACAAATTACATCGATTGGTAAACCCTGAACTTGGTATTTCTCCAACAAAACCCATGTGTTTAAATATTCTATCCAATACGGATTTAAATATATTAAAAGAGTGAAATCATTAAGCGGATAGAATTTCTCAATCTTCATAAAAACATTACTTGAATATGTATGACTTCTGATTGATTGGGTTTTAGGAATTGTGAAATGTCCCGGATTTGCTTTTACATAAAAGTTCGCTTCTAAGAAGTCCGTAATCTCATCCTTTTTCATACAAAGATCATATTCATCCTTCGTAGTTTTGAATTCGATTTTCAATAACGCATGATATTCATCAATCAATTTTCTGAATCTATTTAAGTTGTAATCTTCTGTCATTTTGCTTTCACCTGGAATTCTTTTCCTCCGATATAGATCTTGTCTGGATCGGAGACTATTATCATTTTATCGTAGAGTTTTTCAATCTTTCGTATAATTGCCGCTCGAATGAATTCTGACTTACTAAAATTATACTTTTGACAATTCTCATCAATTTTCTTCATTAACTCAGGGGTTAATGAAAAGGTCTTTACGATTACGTTCGCCATGTCTTTTTACACCTTTGACAAGTCACAATGAGGATATCCTGTTCCACATTGATTAAAAGATAGTGTTTCGATATGAATTCCCTTCCATCACTGGTTTTTTGAAAGGCCCTCCAATGGATCTTACTCCCGCATATTTCGCAAAAATGAGGATCCTTCCCCTTACATTCATGGACAGGAATCACTGAAATCCCAGACATCTTTCAATTTCCTCCCATTTTTTAATATCATTCAAATAATCCTGAATCGCCTCTCTAATAAAGGAAGAGAAATTTGATGCGTACCCTTTTTTAATCAAATTCTCTATTGTGAATTCTAAGGATTTTTTGAATGTAATAGTTGTATGCTGCATCATGTTATTTTCTCAATAGAATTTGAAGTATTTAAAATTATATGTTTGACCGAATAGATTTAAATAACCTTGCATATAATTGTATTATTAGAGGTTAAAATCATGTATGAAAATGAAATTATGAGCATAGAAGAGTTAGAAGAACGATTTAGAAAATTGTCATCTAAAAAAGTTCATACTTCAAATGGATTGAAAGATTTAAAGATTATTCATGAAATTCCTCAATCTTTTTGGAATCTCTGGAATTACAAGAAGGAACTTTTAAAATCAATGAATTTTTCAGTTGATAAGAACAAGAAAACAGGGATCTTTGAAATCTGTCAATGGAATCCTATTGATGAAATTGTGAAACAATATACCGTCGATAATGGAAATGTTCCATTAGATTGGATTGAATATAGAAGGAAGAGAGTGGTATAAATGGGAAAATGTAAAGATTGTAAACCTGATATGTGTTTGAATGAGGATTGCGAAACTTTTCAGAAATGGAAAGGTAAATATCAGGGGTTTCTTTATTGTTCAGAGTGTAAAAAGGCGATAGAGATTGAAAATACTGATAAATACGAAGCAGCCCGTAATCACGCTGATATCTTCCATCCATATTTATTTTCAGAGGGAATTTAAATGGGGGGAATTCAAAGATACTTTAGTTTAGATGAAATATATAGCAATAGATTAAGAGAAATAGATGTTATTTATAATCATTGTTGTGTATGTACAAAAAGATTTTTCTACCTTAGAAGAGTAAGATTTGCTCTTCAGACCTGTTCTCATGAGTGTGCAGTTAAGAATATTAAGATGGATCAAAAGGTAAAAAGATCAAAAGGTTTGTATTCTTATGGTGGTTCTGATAAAGCTCATTTTCTTTGGGTGTGGAAACATTGTAAATTTGAGAAAGATTGTCCTTGGAGAGGATTAGATGATAGATAAATCTTTTATTATTTCCATCAGGAATGAGGCCATTAAAAAGGTTCAAAAGGAAGGAATCAAGGATCCCAATTATATTTTCCAAACTCTCCAGATTGAACCAGCTCTTAAGACTCTTGAAAAACTATTCGAGGAGGATATGATTCGACACAATTTTTCATATGAAAGTGTGAAATTCCTCATCCCCCAAATACTTCTCTATTTTAATGAAAAGAATCATAATATCAAAATTCCTAATGCCATCGCTATCGCCCTCTATCTCTCCGATGAAAGGGCTTCCGCTCAGTGGATATCGGAGTTATTGGGACTTCATCCGTTAACAATCGGAATAAATACCCGCTGGATCTTCTGCTCTTCCGTTTTTCGAGCTGTAAAAGGATATGGTACTAGACGAAATAAAAATACTCAGGAGATTGAGGAATATGAAATTTTGGAGACCATATCTGATGTTAGGATGAAATTACGTTCTCTCTTTAAAGCAGAGCAAGATAAGATCTTCAGACAGAGGATTGAACGGGAATTTGAAAAAAGTAATTCAATAGATCAGATTGGGTTAATTTATGGATTTTTGGAAGACTTCAAAAATGCCTTAAGGGAACGGAAATCGGATATACAATTATTTGGTAATTATTATCAGGTCAAGGATATCTCTTATCGATTACTCCCTGAATTCCTTAAAGTGAATACAGTTGAAATCTTCTTAGGATCCTCAAAATATTATAAGACGTTGATGAATATCTATTCCAAATCTCTCTCAGTTCGAGTTTCAATTCTCTCTCGAACTGCGGCATTCATTCGAATTATAAATGGATTGAGGGAAGAGACTATCGCCATTTATAATAACCTCTTCAATAAGAATCGATTTCAACCCAGTCCCGTTTTTCCCTCCCCCTAATCGATTTTCCTCTTTTTTCTAAATGTTAATCTATCGACAAAACATCTTAGAAATCTTTTTCTATATACAAAAACAAAAGAATGATGCTATGAAGAAATTAAAGTTCAATCGACAAATTTCTAAGATGGGGGATCGCAAAATCATAACCTTTCCCACTCGGATCCTCTCCGAGCTGGAACACTTCCAATCTACTGACAACGATGATACTGAATACGAGATAACCATTTCGAGGATTAAGAAAATTGCAACAAGTAACTCTCCCACTTCCGGATCTAAAGTATAACGATTTACGAACTAGATCCCACTTGGATCCTCAACTCTATTCAGGACTCGGATCCGTTCCAAAACAGATCGCTGATACGATTCTGGATTACATCGAGAATATGTCAGATACATCTATTTTGGTTATGAATTCATTCGCTGGAAGCGGGAAAACTTACATTACTTCTATGGTTACCTCTTTTCTTAATGATCCTTACGTTTATTTTACAGTTAATCATCAAATTGCATCAGAATTTTGTTCATTCAAAGCTGATAATAAATGGCGGACTTGTCTCCATATGTTGGGTAAGAATTACAAACATAAGGATACGGGAGAATTTGAGTGTAATGATAATGTTGGACATGCAATCTTGGAGAAATACGGAAGAAATGAATTCTATTGTAATGAAAATGATTGTCCCTCCTGGGCGAATTGTCAACATCGCCAAAATATAGAAATGTTATTGAATTCGGATTATCCTCGATCTTGGGCGGGACACTTCCTCCATTATCCATCCCTTTATCAAATCTATGAAAAACGATGGGGATCCCAGAATAAAATCTTAAAGATATTTGATGAGGATATGTCTAACTCGTTTTTCGTCCAAATGAGTTATTCCGAATCCTGGATGGATGAGGCCATAAGAAATACTGAAGACTTAACTACATTAACTATTTTTGATTGTTTGAAGGACTCTCTTAAAGAGTTTTACACAATCCCACGAGAACGGAAGGATGAAAGGTTAAAATGTGAGAATAACTATAAGGATGAATTTTTGAGACTTATTACCACGATTTCCCGTACTGATCTTACAGCGGAACGGGATCAATATAACGATAAAATTAAAGATTACTTTGGCAAAAAAGAGGAATTATCTCATCCTAATCCTTATGATTGTCTTATCGAATTGAAGGATTTTATTGAGAACTATC
>Ga0265297_10010156_pt1 | contig 11904 bp, 14 predicted proteins | sample Munlanlwell13791_FD_192502 | JGI IMG/M metagenome (GOLD analysis project Ga0265297, IMG submission 192502) | Leachate microbial communities from a municipal landfill in Southern Ontario, Canada - Leachate well 137-91 | ecosystem: Engineered > Solid waste > Landfill > Unclassified | place...
AAATAAATTGTCGACATCTGATTTATCCGCTTTCTGTTCCAGAGTATTTTCTATTTTTTCAAGTTTTTGGTCAACGTTTAAAAATTGAGCAGTGACGGCTTGTTTAAATTCGGAGGAATCTTTTTCTATCTTCGTAAATCTCTCGTCTATCTTCGTGAATTTTCCGTCCAAATATTCAATTAGTTCGCTGAAATCGTTTTCCATTGTTTTTTAATTATATTTTGGCTTTAGCTTCCTGTCAATAAGATTATGCAAACTGATCAAGGTTCGGTTTTGACCAGCTGGATCATCTTAGCGTAGAGCCTTCTTTTATATCGTCGGCGACCGCGGTCAAAGCCAATTTTTCGCTGCCGTCGGCCAAAGCTTCCACGGCCACCAGCATCATTCCCTGGCTGATCCCTTGGCCCATTTTGCGTTCGGCCAGATTGGCCACGAACACGCATTTTTTGCCGACAAGCTGTTCGGGCTGGAAATGTTTTCTTATGCCGGCAAAGATGGTTTTTTGTCCGATCTCGGCTCCGAAATCGACTTTCAGTTCGACGAGCTTCTCGCTCCATTCGGGAATCGAACATTCCAGGATCTTTCCGATCCTCAAATCCGTTTTATCGAAATCCGCGTATTCAATGGTTGGTTTCATAAAAATAAATTGGTTTAATTTTTCCCCTAATGAATATTATATATATTGGAAGCCTTAACATGGCAAGCTTATTTCTATATAATATAATTAATTTGTTGACGAAATCATAATGCTTTTGTATGTATAACTTGCGGTAAAAATTATCAATTTAATATTTTCTTAAAAGAATATGTCAATGTTCGATCAACTGAAGCAATTGAAGCAGCTTAAAGATATCCAAGATCAGCTGAAGAAAGAGAAAATAGAGGCGGAAAAAAACGGCGTAAGGGTCGTGGTCAACGGAAAAATGGAGATAGAAGAATTAACCTTGAACTCCGATCTTGATATCAACCAGCAACAGAAGGTTTTGAAAGACTGTATTAATGATGCGATGCACAAGGTTCAAATGAATCTGGCTCAGAAAATGTCCAAAATGGGCATAGGAGGAAATTTTGGCCTATAAAATTTAATTTTTTTGGCAATGGAAATAAGGCAGATCGTAGTGGGGAAATTGCAAACCAACTGTTTTTTGTTTGTTTCCGATGGTGAGATGGCCGTCATTGATCCGGGCGGGGAGCCGCAGAAGATCTTGTCCGAGGCGGAAAATGTGAAGGCAAAGTTAAAATATATCATCAATACCCACTATCATTTCGACCACACTTTCGCGGATGAGAAGATAAAAGAGGCTACCGGGGCCGAAATTTTGATCCATCGCTTGGAAAAAGATTTTTTGGTATTCGAGATAGACAGATTTTTGGACGACGGCGAGGAAATAAAAATAGGGAAGGATGTCCTTAAGGTCATGCATACGCCCGGCCACACAAAGGGAGGGATCTGCCTGCTTGGGGACGGCTTTGTTTTCTCCGGGGACACGCTTTTCAAGGGTTCTTACGGCCGGGTCGATCTTCCCGGCGGTTCTGCCGAAGAGATGGCTAAGTCCCTCGAAAAATTGGCGAAAACGATCCGTCCCGGAACGACGGTCTATCCTGGGCACGGCGAAACTTTTAAGATTTAAATCGAAGGCCTGCAGGCGTCGCCTTGCAGGCCTTTTCTTTTGATATGCCGTTTTTTGGGTTTTTGTTGCCAGCCGGGATATGATAATATAAAAGAGATAAATATGGTATCTTTGAGTCCATACTCGCTTCCTCCGCTGATCGTCTCTATTCTGTTTCTTCTTTTGGGATCGGCGATCTATTTTAAAAACAAGAAGTCGGCGATCAATATCGTTTTCGCCTTGCTTTCTTTTGTCACTTTTTGGTGGCAATTTTCTTGGTTCGTATTGTTCAATGTCCAAGATTCAACTTTGGCTTCGATCTTAGTCAAAGTCGGATACGCGGGAATAATTTTGATTCCCGTATTTTTTTATCATTTTTTTCTTGAATTTTTAGGGAAAAATAAAGGAGCCGACAGATACGCGCTGTATTTTATGTACGGCACCGGCTTCCTTTTCGAGATGTCCTTGTTTTTTACGGATTTTTTTGTCCAAGGATATCATGAGTATTTTTGGGGATTTTATCCCAAAGTTGGCATCCTGCATCCGATATACTTGTTCTTCCTGACAGCCGTTTCCTTAAGATCGGTTTTTTTGCTTTACTCGGCCTATTCGAAGGAGAAAAAGGAAGACATTATAAAATTTCAGCAGGTCAAGAATTTGCTGATAGGTTTTATCATCTATTTTCTTGCTTCTTCGGATTTTTTGGTAAATTACGGAATAGAATTTTATCCATTTGGATTTGTTTTCGTTCTGGCCTGTTTGTCCATCCTCGCTTATTCCATCTCCCGGTATCATATGTTCGATATAAAGGTTATTTTAACGGAGATGCTGGTCGCGGTCATGGCTGTCGCTTCTTTAGCGGAGGCTTTGCTTTTCCAGACCCCCTGGACCAAAGTTTTCGGTTTCAGCGTTTTCGGGCTTTTTTGCGTAACCGGCTATCTGCTGGCATGGTATACCTACCGGGAAGTCCACGCCAAGGAGAATTTCGAACAAATGGTCCAGGAGCGCACCAAAGAGCTTGAGCAGAGCAAAAAGGTCGCCGAGGATAGGGCGGCGGAGCTTGAAAAATGGTACAAGCTCACCATCGGCCGGGAGTTGAGAATGGCTGAACTCAAGGAAAAAATCAAAGAAGTAGAAGAAAAACAAAAAGCATGATCAACTATTTTGCCGTAACAGCTTTGATAAACGCGATCTCGACCGTTGTTTTGGGCTCTTTTGTTCTGCTGAAGAACGGAAGATCTCCGGTTAGCAGAACCTTTGCCGCTTTTTGTTTCAGCGTGGCCGCCTGGTCCGGTTTTTATTTCCTCTGGCTTTTCGTCGGAACGACCGAAAATTCGGCTCTTTTCTTCTCCACTGCTTTGAACATGGCGGCCATATTCATTCCTGCAACTTTTTTGCATTTTGTCGCGGTTTTTTTGGGGATATATCAAAAGAAAAAGCCGTTGATCGTATTCGGCTATCTTTTCTCTTTTATTATTTTTCTAACCGGATTTACTTCTTTATTCATAGCCGGGGTCAGGTCCCAGGGATCGATCCAATGGTATCCGATAGCCGGTCCGTCTTATTTTCCCTTCCTCATAATGTTCGGCTGTTTTGTCATGTACGGCTGGTATTTGATGTTAAGAGCTCTTGACAAGGACGGAGGGAAAAATAATCTTCCGATTATTTATGTTTTGGTCGGAACATTCATCGGTTTTATGGGAGGTGCAACCAATTTTTTTAATCTATATAACATTCCTATTCCGCCTTATGGCAACGGTTTAGTTTTATTCATATTCATTTTTACTTTTCTTGCCATCTCCAAGTACCGCCTTTTCGAGATCAAAACCATGCTTACAGAGCTTTTGGTGATCATCATGGCGGCGGTTTCGCTGGTCGAAGCTATGCTTTTTCAGGATCTTTGGAGCAGGACATTGGGCATTAGCGTTTTTATCCTGTTTTGTCTCTTGGGATATCTTTTAATAAGAAGCATGCAAAAAGAACTTAGTGCCAAAGGGTTGCTTGAGCAAAAAGTCCGGGAGCGCACGCAAGAACTGCAGGGATCTAACGAAAAGCTGGGAAAAGCTTACGAAGAGCTTCAACAGAGGCAAAAAGAGCTGGAAAAGTGGTATAATCTCACCATTGGCCGGGAGTTGAGGATGGCCGAATTGAAAGATAAAATAAAGGAGATAGAGGAGAAAAAAGAAAAATAGGCCTTTACTATCTTTGATAATTAATTTAAGTTATACATCGGAAAAGATAAATATAAAATTATCAATATGAAAACAATAGCCGCGATAATTATTTTTTTAGGATCGTTTTTTTTGCTTAAGAACCTCGGGATAATACAAGTTGATTTTAATTTTTGGGGCGTGTTCTGGCCGGTGTTTTTTATCGTAATCGGCTTGAAAATGTTTTTCAATTCGAAGCAGGAAAGGAGATTCTCTGCCTGGACTTGGGGCAATTCTCCCAGATTCGATCGCAAAGACCAAAGTTGCAATTGCGATGATCATAGCTGCAATTGCAAAGATAACGATAATCAACAGTTCTAATTCTGCCCGCAGGTTTTTGCGGGCTGTCTAAAAATATATGGCGGAAGAAAATTTCAGCAGGGAAGAATTCAAGGTCTCCGGAGACCAGCTGGTCGCAAAGATCAAGCAATTGATCAAGGAAGGCAACGTCCGCCGGATCATAATAAAAAAAGAGGACGGGGAGACTTTAATGGAGCTTCCTTTGACCATAGCTGTCGTAGGGACGGTTTTCGCTCCAATATTGGCCGCCGTCGGCGCTTTGGCGGCCTTGGTGGCGAATTGTACGATCGTGGTCGAGAGAAAGAAATAAAGGTTAGACAGGGTTTGTTTCTTGGACGGCGCGTTGGCCTGTTTTACCAAGAAATATAAAAAATGTTATAATTCCGCTATGGAAAATTGCATTTTTTGCAAGATAATCAAGGGGGAGATCCCGGCAGTCAAAATATATGAAGATGAAAGGGTTTTTGCTTTTCTGGAATTAAATCCTTTGGCCAAGGGGCACACGCTTTTGATACCCAAAAAGCATTCTCAAGATATTTTCGATATTGACCAGAAAGATATAGAAAGCATTTCCGCGGCAGCGCAAAAAATAGCGCTTAGGCTTAGGGAAGTCCTTGGTGCGGAGGGGGTCAATCTGGTGCAAAGAAGCGGTAAGGCGGCGGAACAAGGCGTTTTCCATTTCCATTTGCATATTATTCCGAGGAAAAAAGGCGATAAGATAGAGATGGATAAATGGTGGTTCGAAAAAGCCGAGGCCGCTTCCCTTGAGGATTTGCAAGCGGCGGCCAAAAAGATCCGCTGGTAAAAATCGTTGATTTGATATATTTTATATAGAAAAGAACATGAAGATCACGCCAAAAAGATCCGCAAAAAAAATAAATAATTCCGAAGGGAAAAATGTCTTGCCGAAAAGATCGAGCGGAAAAATTAAAATTTTCGCCAGAGCTGTTGTTAAAAGCAAGAAGAAAGAAGCTGAAGAGCCGGTAAAAACAAAAAAGATCCCATTGATCGTTCAGGCCGTTCCGATTTCCGCCAAAACGGCTGTGAACAAGCTTCCGCCGAACAGCTGTTCGGCGGAAGACAAAGAAAGCGATCTGGATGTGAAAAAGGTGGAGGTCAGGGTCATAGGGATAGGCGGAGGAGGAGGCAATATAGTTTCCGAGCTGTCGCAAAGGCTGGACGGTTTTTCTTTGAAAAAAATAGATTTTATCGCCGCCAATACCGATATTCAGGCTCTTGAAGCGATAAATAAGAGGGCTGAAACTTTTGCTTTTGGCAAAGATCTTACCAGAGGGCTTGGCACCGGCCGGAATTTTTCAATAGGCGAGGCGGCCGCCAAAAAAGAAGAAGAGAGGATCAAGGGACTGTTCGCCGGAAAAAAAGACTTGTTCATCTTGATCTCTTCTTTGGGGGGAGGGACCGGTACGGGAGCTACGCCGGTCTTCGCGAAGATCGCCAGCGATGTCAATGCGAAAACTTTAGGCATTTTTACTTTGCCATTCGCTTTCGAAGGCAAGGAAAAATTAAAGACGGCCCAGGAAGCTCTGGAAAAGATCCAAAGCAGCATGAATGCCGTTCTGGTTCTGCCTAACGATAAAATTTTTAAAATAACCAAAGATGATACGCCATTTCATCTGGCTCTTTCCCTTTTGAACAGGCATATCGCCAATTCCCTCGAAGGGCTTTTGAAAATAATTTATCTTCCCGGCCTTATTAATATCGATTGGGCCGATGTTAAGGCGACTCTTGACGGGAAGGGGCGGTCCGCCTACCTTAACGTTGCTCAATTTTCGGGGAAGGGAAATTTGGAAGAATTTTCAAAAGATCTTTTGATGGACCCGATCCTGGATTATAACTTTTCCCAGGCGGAAAATATCCTTTTTAATATCGAAAGCTCCAAGAATATTTCTCTCGAGCAGATGATGGCCGTCAGCGAGAAGATACATTCGGCCGCTCCGCAGGCAAAAATAATTTTCGGCCTTTCCCAATCCCCGGCGATGAAGGGAATTATCAAGGCGACGATATTGGCCACCGGAAGCGCTGGCAAGGGCCAAAGAGCGGCGCCTCAAAGATCCCTGCCCCGCAAGAAGATCCGTAAACCGGCGGTCAGGCCCAGTTTGGCGGCGAAAGACGGCCAGTCCGCATCGGTTGAGTCCGGCCAGGAGCAGGAAGCGAATTCAGAAATCCGTTCGCAATTAAGAAGGAACGCCCTGGAAGTGAAAAAAGCGGAAAAGGAACAATCAGAGAAAGAAGAAGAAAAAGAAAAGATATTTGAGATTCCCGCTTTTTTAAGAAGAGGAGGTTCGAATAACCAGCCAAAGTCAGATGACAAATGATCTGCAATATCCAGGATAGCGGACATTTAAGTAATTTTTTTAAGAAGGGAAGGTTCAAATAATAAGTCGAAATCAGATGACAAAAAATCTATGCAAAAACAAACAGTAAGAAAAGCGGTTTTCCCCATAGCTGGATTGGCGACCAGATTTTTACCCTTGTCCAAAGTCGTTTCCAAAGAATTGATCCCCTTGGTGGACAAGCCGCTGATTCATTACACGGTTAAAGAAGCGGTCGAGGCCGGCATCAAAGAAATAATTTTTGTGACCCGCCCCAAACAAAAAGACGTTTTGCAGTATTTCCAGCCGGATCCCAAGCTTGAGAAGATATTAGAGGACAAACAAAAGACCGAAGAGCTGGAGGCTTTGAAAGAGATAAAAGAACTGGCCAGAGGCGTTACTTTTTCTTTTGCAATACAAAAAGGCCCCTTTGGCGACGGCGATGCCGTTTATCAGGCCAAAAGCCTGGTCGGCGACGAGCCTTTCGCGGTTTTCTTTTGCGATGATATGATAGATTCAGAAGTTCCCGCCGTATCCCAGATGATGGAGGTTTTTCAAACCTGCCAGCGTCCGGTAATAGCGCTCAACAAACTTCCGCCGGAAAAACTTTATCATTACGGAGTTGCCGACGTGGAGAAGATCGCCAATTGTTTTTATAAAATAAAAAATATAGTCGAAAAACCAAAAGAAGGACAAGCCCCTTCTGATTTGGCGATAGTCGGCCGTTTGATCCTGACCCCCGATGTTTTTGGGTATCTTAAGCCGGCAAAAAAGGCCAAAAAAGGCCATGACGTTTCTTTGCTTATCCCCACCTTGGGAAAAATGGCGATGGACGGAAAGGGAGTTTATGGGTACGAATTCAAAGGAGAATGGCTTGAATGCGGGGACAAGCTTAGGTGGATCTATTCCTTTTTGCATTTTGCCATGAAGCATCCCAGACTGGGCGAAGATGTTAAGGCTTGTTTGAAAAAATTGAAATCTTAATAGATGATTGTAAGAGACCTTATTATCATTGGCGGCGGTCCGGCCGGAATTACCGCTGGTATCTATGCCGCAAGGCAGAAGATGGATGTCCTGCTGATCGCGAAGAATTTCGGCGGCCAGATAATGCGCAAGGCGGTGGAGATCGAAAATTATCCGGGATTTCCGCGGATCTCGAGCTTGGAATTAATACAAAAGCTTGAAGACCATCTGAACCAATATAAGGTTCCTGTTGAATTTGAGGAAGTAGCTGAACTGACGAAGTCAGGCGGCTATTTTTTTATTAAGACCGAGGATCAAAATGAATTTCAGTCAAAGGCCGTGATAATCGCTTCCGGCGCCGTTCCAATAACATTGAACGTTTCAGGGGAGAAAGAATTCGTCGGGCGCGGAGTGAGCTATTGCACGGCGTGCGACGGGCCGATTTTTAAGAACAAGAACGTGGCGGTTGTCGGCGGCGGCAACGCGGGTTTTGAAACCGCCATTTTTATGACCGGTTACGCCGCGAAAGTTTATATTCTGGAAAGCGGGCCCGCCGCGCGAGCGGACGCCTTCAACCAGGAAAAGGCCGGAGCATCGGGAAAGATCGAGCTTATAACGAACGCCGAACTCAAAGAGGTTGCCGGGGAAAAATTGGTCAACAAAATAATTTACCTGGACAAGACTGGCGGCCAGGAAAAAACGATCAATGTGGAGGGGATTTTTATGGAAGTCGGCTACCAGCCCGCTTCAGCTTTTTTAAAAAGCGATCTAGTCGATTTTAACGAGAGAAGAGAGGTCAAAGTCGATTTTGAAACCTTTGCGACAAAGACCCCCGGGCTGTTCGCCGCGGGAGATATTAACGCCGGGAAGAACAAACAGATAATCATCGCTTCCGGGCAGGGAGCGAAAGCGGCTTTGGAGGTTTACAAATATTTGCAAGATAAGGAAAAAGAAAATAAAATATAGATAGCGAATTTTCAATTTCTAATTTTCAATTTTCAATAAATTTTCAATGATTAAATTTTCAAACCGAGTCAGACCGAACTGTTTGAAAATTAAAAATTGAAATATTATTTTAAAATTCACTATGAAAATTTTATCTTTAAGATCCAGGGAAATATTAGATTCAAGAGCCAATCCTACTGTTGAGGTTGAGCTTGAAACAGGAAAGGGGGTATTTGTCGCCGGGGCTCCTTCTGGGGCTTCGACGGGAGAACATGAGGCATGCGAGTTAAGGGATGGCGGCGATCGCCGCGGCGGTTTGGGAGTTTTAAACGCCGTAAGGAACATCGAAGAGATCATCGCGCCGAAGATTTTAGGGCAGAACATCAATTCGCAGGATTCGGCCGACCGGTTGATGCTGGAGCTTGACGGTACGGAGAACAAATCAAAATTGGGAGCCAACGCGATAGTGGCCGTTTCTATGGCGGTCTCCCGCGCGCTGGCGGCGGAAGAAGGCGTCCCGCTTTATCGATACCTTAATACGGTATTTAATCAAAAAAGAGAACAGGAGCTATCCCTTCCAAGACCATGCTTTAACGTTATCAACGGAGGGGCGCACGCGGGCAATGAGCTGGATGTCCAGGAATTTATGCTGGTGCCGCAAGCCGATTCTTTCGCCGAAAATTTGGAGATCGGAGCGGAAGTTTACAGAAGCTTGAAGGCGGCCCTTAAGGCGGAGATCGGTCCGGCGGCCATAAATGTCGGGGACGAGGGAGGATTTGCCCCGTCTTTGCTCTATCCCGAGCAGGTGCTGGATCTCATTTCAGGCGCCGCTCAAAAAATAGGGTTGCAGAGCAGGGTTAAATTCATTCTGGATGTGGCGGCTTCGCAGTTTTTCAAAAATGGAGAGTATAAAACCCAAATGGGAACATTCGACAGGGAAGGTTTGGCCAATTATTATCTTGGCCTCATTTCCAAATATCCGATCATCGCTTTGGAAGATCCTTTTGAAGAAGACGACATTGGAGGATGGCAGCTTATCAAATCAAAGGTAAAGGACCTTAAGGTAACAATACTGGGAGACGATCTGACGGTAACAAATCCGAAAAGGATCGAATTGGCTCAAGGGAAAGAAGCTTGCGACGGGATGATAATCAAAGTCAATCAGATCGGAACCGTTTCCGAGGCGATGGAAGCGGTCAATTTGGCCAAAGGATTTGGCTGGAAGGTGATGATTTCTCACAGATCAGGCGAAACATGCGACGACTTTATCTCCGATCTTGCTGTCGGCGTAGGGGCCGATTTCATCAAGTCCGGCGCCCCGGCAAGGGGAGAGCGCGGCGCGAAATATAATCGTTTGGCGAAGATAGAAAAAGAGCTTTAAAATATAAAATAAAACAATGCTTGGCATAACGCCGGATTTCGTTCTTCAAGTTCTCACTATTTTCCTTTGGTCCGGAGCGGTTTTAAGCGTATTTTTCGGGGGATTTACCTGGTTTCAGGATAAAAGATCCCCGATCAATATTCTTTTTGCGTTGGTTACCGTTTCGGTTTCCATCTGGCTTGGCGCCAGTGTGCCGATGCTTAACAGTTGCAAGACCGCGGAAGCCGCCGCTTATTTTTGGGACAAAGTAGTGTATTGCGGGGTGGTTTTCATCCCCATATTCCTCCTCCATTTTTCTTTGATAATGTCGAAAGAAAAAGGGCAGAGATATAAGGCTCTTTTGCCCGTCGGTTACGCCGCGGCGACGATCTTCCTGCTTTCCATTTGGTTCTTTCCGCAATTTTTCATCCAGGGGCTTTTCAAGTATGAGTGGGGCTGCCACAGCATCGCCCAGCCCGGCCATAATCTTTTTCTGGCTTATTTTGTCGGCTACTTGCTTTTGTTCTTTTATAAGATGTTCAAGCTTTGGAGAAGTTCGCAAGATTCGGTTTTGAAGATCCAGAGCAAATACATATTTTATTCTTTCATGTTCCTGTTTGCCAGTTCTTTGGCATTTTTGCCCGGATATGGTATCCCTGTTTTTCCCATAGCCTATATTTTCCCGCTGATTTGGGTTCTCATCTTGACTTATGCCATTACCCAGCACAGCCTTTTGAATGCCAAGGTCATTATCGTCGATGTCCTGGCCGCTTTGGTCGTTTTTACCGTTTTGGTCTATACATTGCTTTCCAAGGGAACCAGCGATGTCGTTATCAGGCTTTCTTTTTTCACCCTGATCCTTGTTTTCGCATGGCTGGCTGTCAGGGGCGTTCATCGCGAGATCAACGAGAAGGAGCGTTTAGGAGCCATGGTTAAAGAACGAACCAGAGAGCTTGAAGAATCTAAAAAGATGGCCGAAGAATCCAGGAAGATTGCCGAGGATCGCGCGGCCGAGCTGGAAAGGTGGTACAATGCGACCATCGGCCGGGAGTTGAAAATGGCCGAGCTGAAGAAAACGATCCAGAATTTGGAAGACGAAGCAAAAATAAAGAAATGACAGGGATATCTATGAGTATCGATCCTGATATATTTCTTCAAGTTCTCACTATTTTCCTTTGGTCCGGAGCGGTTTTGAGCGTATTTTTCGGGGTATTTACTTGGCTGCAAGGGAAGAGATCCCCAGTTAATATCCTTTTTGCTTTGGCCGCCGGTTGTGTAGCTATTTTTATGGGGGCCAGCGCCGGGATGCTTAATAATTGCGGGACGGAGGGGAAGGCATATTTTTGGGACAAAATAGTTTATTATGCGGCGGTTTTCATCCCGATCATCCTTTTTCATTTTTCGGTAGATCTATCCAAAGAAAAAGGAAAAATTTATAAAATTATTATATTTGTGGGCTATTTTTTAGCCGTATTTTTTCTTTTTTTGCTTTGGTTTTTTCCGCAATTTTTCATCCAGGGCCTTTTCAACTATAAATGGGGCTGCCACAGCATCGCTCAGCCCGGCCATAATTGGTTTTTGGCTTACTTTGTCGGTTATCTGGCGTTGTTCTTTTATAAAATATTGATGATCTGGAGAAAAACCACTGATCCGATCCTGAAGGTCCAAAGTAAATATATTTTTATATCCTTCCTGTTTCTGCTTACTGTTTCCTTAGCCTTTTTACCCGGCTACAAAATCCCTATTTTTCCCATAACTTATGTTTCTCCGCTGATCTGGCTGCTTATCTTAACTTATGTGATCACCAGGCACAGCCTTTTGAACGCTAAAGTTATTATCGTCGATGTCCTGGCCGCTTTGGTGGTTTTTACCGCTTTTGTTTACACGGTCGTTTCGAAAGACCCCGCGGACAGGGTCATAAGAATAATATTTTTCTTTTTGATATTGGTGTTCGGTTGGCTGGCTGTCAGGGGGGTTCATCGCGAGATCAACGAGAAGGAGCGCTTGGAAGTTATAGTCAAAAATCGCACCAAAGAGCTTCTGCAATCCAAAAAAATAGCCGAGGATCGCGCGGCCGAGCTGGAAAGGTGGTACAATGCGACCATCGGCCGGGAGTTGAAAATGGCAGAGTTGAAGAAAACGATAGAGGAGATGGAAGTGAAATTAAAAAAATAACAGATCAG
>Ga0265297_10010157_pt1 | contig 11903 bp, 11 predicted proteins | sample Munlanlwell13791_FD_192502 | JGI IMG/M metagenome (GOLD analysis project Ga0265297, IMG submission 192502) | Leachate microbial communities from a municipal landfill in Southern Ontario, Canada - Leachate well 137-91 | ecosystem: Engineered > Solid waste > Landfill > Unclassified | place...
TCATCCAACATCGGTCGAACGGGGCCATGAACCACGAGGTTGAAGGCTTCCTCATTGTCTTTGTAGTAGCTTTCCAGCCGCTCTTTCACTTTGTCAGTCGGATAGCCTTTGCCCAATTCCCGAAAGGTTGCCTGAATGATCCGGATCGCTGTGGGGGGCTCCCCGGTTTCAGTACGGCATTCCTCCCAGTTGGTTTCCTCCTTGGAGAGGATGAAATCCGCCAACTCACACATCTTGGAGTAGGTGCCTTCAAACTCAGCCGTACCATGTCGTTCGATCCAGATATCATCACAGATGTTTTGCCATTTCAGTAGGGATTTGGTGTACTTCGACCAGTCAGTGATCTTTGCCCAGCGGGGAATGACGATGGGAATGATTTCCAGCACATCAAGGTCACGACGGCAGGAATACTTGGGATGGAAGGACTCGTGGTAAGCACCCCCCGTAAGTGCCAGAGCCACCCTACGGGGCAGCACATTGGGGGTGTTGGCAATGACAATCTCCCGATGAGGGCGGGATCTGGCATTGACTTTTTGCACCCAATCGGAAACCACGTCGTGCGTGGGCATTCCGCCAGGATTCTTTTTCGCCCACTCACTCATCTCCTCGACCAGGAAACGAGCTGTCCACCGATCCACGGAATAGAATTTGCTGCCCCTACTGTACACTGGAGGGGCATTTGCTCCTAGGATGGCGATAACGCTAGCTTTGTGCGAACGTCGATACTCGGCTCCGTTGATCCAAGGATCAAGAGCAGCCCGCTTGACGAAAACATCCGACATCCAGTCCCTCCGGGGGCAGTGCCCCACTAAGGTACTCCGTGGGTACCCCATCTAAGCCTGAAAAAATCGACCTAGGCTTAGAGGGCAACAGTTGGGAGTACTTACCTCGACTTGAGGTCGTTCCAAAACCCAGCTGCTTTTCGCAGGGTGGTTCAGGGAGGTAGGATGTCGGATACTGGGCACTTGATTCCTTGCCGGGAATGCGGGGTGGAGATCCCGGATTTTCTGGCAAATCACCTGTTGGAAGCTCATGGTCTCTCGACTGCAGAGTACCTTTCCAAGTATCCTGGAGCCCTGACGGTTTCTTCTCGACTCCTGAAGCGATTTCAGGCTTCCCACCCCAACATTCACCGGGCACACCCTCCGGCTCCGACTGAACTAACTATCACCGTTGCAAACATTGACTTTTCCGTCAACCCCCTGGTGCCCGCATCCGCCTGTCTGCCGATGCCCGAGCACTATCGGGTACCCCAGTACGGTGAGCTAGGGGATGACATCTGTCTTTTGGTTGTGGCACTTCGGATGGAGCGCAGCAGTTTCATCTGGGGAATGCCCGGTACAGGCAAGGATGCCTTTTTCCACTACTGGTCTTGGGTGACCCGCACCCCTGCCATGATTCGTCAGATCAAGCCGGGAACCGATATCGAATCCTGGTATTTCTCCCGAGGTTTCACCGAGAAGGGTACATTTTGGGAAGAAGGTGCCGTCACGAAAGCGTTGCGAGACGGCTACGAGGTGCCTGATCCTGTCACAGGCAAGATGATCAGGATTCCCTACCTCGTTCTCCTGACCGACTTTGACAGGGCAGACCCTGATCAGGCAGAGCAACTGCGGCTCGTCACCGACTCCATCTCCAAGCGGATTGATGGTCCAGCTGGGTTGGTTTACGACGTTTTGCCGGGAACCATCATTGCAGCTACGGCAAACACTTCAGGTAGTGGGGATGAGCGTGGTCGGGCGATTTCGGCACGCCCCATCGACTCCACAATCCTCGAACGATTTGACATCGGCTTGATGTTCCACGCCATGGATTGGCGAGATGAAGAGCCCATCATCAGATCAAAGTTCCCGATCCTGGCTCAGCGGTGTCCTTCTGCCTTCAACAAGCTTGGAGCTACCACCAAACTTCTACGGGATGCCATTGCCAAGGATGAGCTTCATTGTGAATTCAGTCATCGAGGCTTGTGCAGCGTAGCTCGTATGGCACAGGACATGTTGCTGTGCAATCCTAGCAAGCAGGCTCCAAAGAATTTGCTTGCTCTGGCTGCCCGGGTCTGGCTGGATCGTTTGCCAGATCGAGACAACAGGGAGAAAGCGCGGAAAATCATGGATGGGCATCTGGGTACTCTTGATGAAGGGGGTGCAGCACAGTCACCTTCAGGCAACCTGCTAGATCAGGTGGGTGGCAAAAAGGGCTCTCGATGACAATGCCATCAGTCCCTGTTGCACAGACCTTGAGTGGAAAGAATTTCCGGGAGCCCCTCCTTCGGGTGCTGGGCACCAAGATGAAGTTCGAGCTTGGGGCTGTGGTATCCTTCGAGACTACCTATGACCCCATTTGCGCCATGATGGGGATTACTCGCACCCAGTATGGCAATTGCTCGACAGGTACCCCCAATGTCGAGCGTTGGATTCAATTTGCCTACAAGGATCTCTGTGACGAGGGGCTGGCGGAAAAAGCGGGTCGGGGCAAGTGGACGCTAACACAGAGCGGCGTGGCTGCATCATCAGCGCTGTGTGGACCGAAAGCAGCTCCTCAGGGGAATACGATGAGTACAGTGCCTAGTGCGCCTGAAACCTTGAGCCTGGCAATTGGTCCGGGAAATCCCGAGGACGGCTACCACCCGGATCCTTACATCAGATCCTTGGCTGTTAGCCGGACTGGTTGCTTTTCTTGTGCCTCTGAGCAAAGCCCTCTCTGCACTGCATGTCCCATCAAGGGCATCTGTGTCAATGGACTTTCCGCTGAATTCACACAGCTGGCGAAGCAGCTGGCTGCTGAGGATGCTGAAACCGAAAAACGGGCTGAAGCCGCTCGCAAAGCCGTGTTTTCCCCACAGCCTGTTTCGGTGCCTACCCCTGTTGCGGTGCAGCCTTTGCCTGCTCCGCAACCAGCAATTGGCGCCGTAGGGGTGGCATTTCGAATGATCAACCTTTCAGCTGAAGGTTCGTGCCGCAAATGCGATGGGGCAATTCCTATCAAGGATCGCTGTGTGTGGTCACGTGCATCAGCTGGTAGTTCAGGATCAGCTCTTTATCACAAGGACTGTTTCAAGGCTCAGTTCCCTGGGGAGTATGCTCTGCTGGAAGCAGACGAGAAGGCAAAGAAGCGATGACATCCCCCGTGCAAGAGTTTCTAACTCTGTGGCGGGGGTTTCGGCACCAGTGTGAAAACCTTCGGGATCAGAAACAGCAGACTCCGTTGGAGGAGTGCATCCAGATAGGTCAAGTACTTTGGGATCTTTCCAAACTTTCCTCAGAATCCTTGAAACCCATCAAGGAATGTCTTCGGAAAGAAGCCCTCCGTGCCACTTCTGGAAAACCAGGGTGTGTGCGATTGGATGCCCCTGGGGCACGTTGTACGGTTACGGTACCGGCAACTCAGGTGCAGATCAATCCGGGATCAAACATTGCAGCCTTGAAGGAGTTGCTTGGTGAGGATCTTTTCGGGGACCTTTTCGAGGAAATTCCGGTAAGCTACCGTCCTCGAAAGAATTTTCGACAACAGGTATCCAAACTCAAGGAACCTAAACAAATCAAGGCGGCGCTGGAAGCCGTGCTCGTCACTGAAGATCTTCCCCGAGTCTCTTTCAAGAGCTAATCTCCCGAGCTGGTCGGCTTAGTCTCGTCATCACCGGAGTACTCCCCTTAGGAGGTAGGTTGATGCGTCTGAGTCCAAACCAGATCTCGACTCGCCTGGGTACAACCAGGAAGTTCGCCATTCAGCGTCCGAAGGGACTGCGGTTCATCACCGAGATCCAGGGGGACTTCACGAACACCATCCTGGGCATCCTGGAGGATCAGGCTGCGGGTAAGTGGAGGGTAGACAGGTACGTGACAGGTTGCATGTGGGAGTCCATTCCTGGACTTGATGGGCTGTACGATACTCCTGAAGCCGCGGCGGCAGCAATCGTGCGTCGTTTTCCGCAGTAGGTGCAAAATGGGTTTCGAACTAATTGGTGGACGTACTGCTGCAGTGGTCTATGGGAACTACCCGGACACGGAAGAACTGCGTCAGATCTACGCCATGATGGATTGCCCCGCTTTCGCAGGTGCAACCATTCGGATCATGCCGGATCATCACGCTGGCAAGGGCTGCGTGATCGGGTTCACCTGTCCGGTGCCGGTTGGTGGCTCCGTCGTTCCCAACATCGTCGGGGTGGACATCGGCTGTGGAGTCCAGGCATTGAACCTGGGCTCCAGCAAGATGGGCGAGAACGAGTTCAAGGCATTCGACAAGTACCTGCGGGGATCCGTTCCGTCTGGGTTCAACGGGCGATCCGAGACCTACAAGGATCTGCAGCAGACCTACACCCGGTACGTGGACGAGCGTTTCCCGTGGGCTGACTTTCAGCGTCAGATCAATGACCTGGCAAAGAAGATCGGCACCAAGGATCAGCAGGTCTGGTGTTCAGCCGGAACGCTGGGCGGTGGGAACCATTTCATCGAGCTTGACCGTGCTGATCTCACAGGGGATCTGTACCTGATCGTCCACTCCGGGAGTCGCAACTTCGGGCTGAAGGTCTGCATGTACCACCAGCAGAAGGCGCTTTCCCTTGTCGGTTCGAAGGGTGGGCTGGAGTGGCTAGAGGGGGCTGACGCCGAGGAGTACCTGCGGGACATGAAGACCGCTCAGCAGTACGCCATGCTGAATCGGATGGTCATGCTGACCATCCTGGCAAAGCACTTCAATGTCAAGATGCGGGACGCCGAGCTGATCACGTCAGTCCACAATTTCATCGGGGATGATCGGGTCATCCGCAAGGGGGCGATCAGCGCCAAGGTGGGCGAGCAGGTCATCATTCCCTGGAACATGAAGAGCGGCATCCTGCTGGGTACCGGCAAGGGGAACCTGGATTGGAACAACTCCGCTCCTCACGGAGCGGGTCGCACGATGAGCCGTGGTCAGGCAAAGCGGGAATTGACGCTGACTGATTTCAAGGCAGACATGGAAGGCATCTGGTCATCCTGTGTGTCTCGGGACACGCTGGACGAGAGTCCCCGTGCCTACAAGGACCCTCTCGAAATTGAAAAGGCGATCCTGGACACCCTGAATGTGACGGCTCGTCTCACCCCCGTCTACAACTTCAAAGCCTCCAAAGACGAGTAGCTCTTGACGGGTTCCACAGGTCAAGCTGTGGCTGAAGCTGATTTCAAGGCGAGCAAGGACAAGAGAGGAAAGCATGAGCGAACCCGAAAAGAAGCCTTTTTGGCAGCGCTTCATCAACGTTGAGTCGGATCCCGAGGTTCCCGCAGTAGGCGGGGATCTCAGCGATCTGGGGGTGGATCTTTCGACTCCCCCGGTGAAAGAGAAACCCTCGAAGGCGAAGCCCAAGGAGAAGCCTGCCTCAGCGGAGGACACGGCTTCTCAGGAACCCGCGGCTCCTACCAGGACAGCTCTGGATTGGACACTGGAGGAGGTTTTCCGGGGTGGCAAGGCAGAGATGGGGCGGAATTCTGCGGACACCGTCATCAAGCTGCGGGATGGATTGAAGAATCTTCCCTCGGAACAGCAGCTGGCGATGGTTCGAGTGATGGACTCGGCAGATGACACTTGGGATGAGGTGCACATTACGACGGACGCCAAGAACAGGGTCGCCATCCTCACCAGATACCTGGACTTCGTCAGCAGGGACGAGCAGATTCAGGTCACCAAGGCGACCGAGGCTTCCACTGCCCTCAGTGAAGCCACTGCGGCTGAGGTGACTGATCTGGAATCCCAGATCAAGCTGTTGCAGCTGAAGCGTGCTGCAAAGATTGAGATCATCGACAAAGCTCGGGCAGATGCTGATGTCCAGGCGCAGTCCGTGAAAGCCAGAGCGGACAAAGTGCGCCAGACCGTGGCAGGTGCCATCGAACGATACAAGGGGCTGCTCACTTTCTTTGGGGCTTAGTCAGACAAGTTCCGGAGTACTGCACTGGAACCCAAAGTGGGTTCCATTCAGGCAAGGAGAACGGAGATGGCGAAGGTCAAGATCGAACCGGCGGGCAAGGCAGTCATCGCGGTGATGCTCCTCGCAGTCCTGGGAGGAGCGTACTTCCTGTGGGGACGCCCCCTCCTCAACAAGACGGACAAGCCCACCAGCGGTTCGGCAGTGGCTGCTGTTGCCGCAACGGGTAGCCCTGCGGCTGTCGCAGCGGGACAGGGCACGACCCTGCCCGTGGCAACCCTGCCGGGGCAGCCGACTGCCAAGCGCACCTACAAGGTGGCGCTGAGCCAGTGGCCTGGTCACATGGCGGGGGTGCTCGCCTGCGGCGGGCTGAAGACCCAGCCGGGTTCCTTCTGCTCCAAGGTCGAGTCCACGCTGCGACCGGGTGACCCTGGTCTCGACCTGGAGTTCGTGTTCATCGAGGAACCGGACAAGAAGAACGGGGCTCTCCAGACCGGTTCCGTGGATGCCGTGTGGCAGACCACCGACGAGCTTCCGATCAACCTGCCGGGCTATGCCAAGGCGGGGGTCACGCCGAAGGCATTCGTGCAGATCGACTGGAGCCGCAAGGGTGACGGTTGTGCCGCGACCCAGGCTGTGAAGAAGCCCAGGGACATGCTGACCCACAAGGGTGCCGTGCTGAAGTTCAGCCCCGACCACACGGTGCTGGAGTACTGGATGACCAACGGGGATCTCAACCCGGAGGAGCTTGCAAAGGCACGGGGGAACATCAGCTTCTCGATGGACGATTTCACCTTTGCCCGCAACCTCTTCTGCCAGGGTCAGGTCGATCTGGCGTGTCTCTGGGAGCCCGACCTGCAGCAGGCACTGGCATGCCGCCCAGGAGCGCACCTTGTGTTCTCCACAGGTGACGCCTCGACGCTGGTGGCAGACAACCTCCTGGCGAAGGCAGATTTCCTGGCTGCCTCCCCGGACGTTGCCGAGAAGATCGTGCGGATTTTCCTGGAGGGGGCTCGGATCGGGACAGCTGACCCGAAGGGTGCAGCAAAGCTGATCAGCACGGTGGTGCCCCGTTTCCGGGATGAGCTGAAGTACGAAGGTACTCTGGCAGCCATCGGCTGGGTGCGCTGGAACGACCTGGGGGACAATGCCACCTACTTCGGACTCGACGGCAGCCCCCCGATGTTCGACAAGGTGTACAAGCAGGCAGATCAGATCTGGGGAGATTATGTGGAGGCTGACGGCACCCCGGCGCTGACCCAGCGCTTCGTGCCAGGCACCCTGCGGGATGGAAGCATCGTGAAAGCGGTCTACGACATTGAGATGAAGGCGCGGGCGGAGCAGGCTGCCGCTGCGGGCACGATTGCTACGCCCATCTCGGCAGAGAAGCCCGTGTACAACCCTGCCCAGGTGGCATTGGCGGAGCCGAAGCTGGTCAAGGCTGTGACGATCAACTTCGAGACCGGCAGCAGCACCCTGGACATCAACGCCAGGTCGATCCTGAAGCAGCAGGTGCTCAGCCAAGTGGACTTCGTGCAGGGGATGGGTTTCCGGGTGGAGGGCAATACGGACAGCACGGGTGACCGGGTAGCGAACAAGAAGCTCTCCGTGCGCCGTGCCGCAGCGGTGCGGGATTTCCTGGTAACTCAGGGTGTGGATCCTAACCGGATCGTGTCCCAGGGCAATGGACCGGACTCTCCGGTATGCCAGGAGACGACCCCCGAGTGTTACGCCACCAACCGGCGCACAGACATCGTGTTCGTTTCCCTGAACAGCGCCAGCAACTGAGAGGACGGTCATGGCAACCCAGCAGAGAGCCTCCTACATTTGTGTCCCGGTCACGGGCACCCTCAGGTTCATCCTGCCTCTCGCTGGGTTGCTGACCCTCCTGCTGGGATGGGTTGCTATCACGGACATGCAGGTGGTGAACTCCAATTTCCTGCCCTCCCCAGGAGCGACGGGTAGCGCCATCCTTGGCATGACCGTGGATGCACCCCCGCTGGTTTCGGACGGAGGAGGGCTCCTCCGTCCGAGGATCAAGACCGGTCTTCAGGGCACCTGGGAGACGGTGCGATACTCTAGTGGTGTGCAGGGCACCGTGGCTTCGGTCAAAAGGATCTTCCTGGCAGTCATGTGGGCTTGCATCATCGGCATTCCTATCGGGATCCTGCTCGGTGCCTTCGGATGGCTGGAGTCCTTTTTCCAGCTGATCATCCTGCCGATGAGGAATGCACCCATCACAGCCTTCGTGCCCCTGTTTCTCTTGATCTACGGGATTGCCGAGTCCCTGAAGGTGAACTTCCTGGTTTTCGGCACAGTGGTCTACATCATCCCGATGGTGTTTGACGCTGTGAGAAACGTGCGGCAGGAGATCATAGACAAAGCAGTGGATCAGGGGTTCAAGCCGTTGAGTGCACTCTGGTTCTATGTCCTGCCCTCCTCGTTGCCCCGAATCTATGACGCTGTTCGAGTCTGCACCGGGATTGCCTGGACTTACCTTGTCCTGGCGGAAACCATGAACGTGACGGATGGTCTCGGGTCGGTCATTGCCAACGCCGGGCGGGTGCAAAACACCCCCCGAGTGTGGGCAGGCATCCTGGTGATCATCATCCTGGGCAACCTGACGGACTCCCTGTTCAAGCTGGGGCAGCGTCATCCGATGCTGAAGCCGGAGGAAGTGTGATGAGCGGCGCCGACATTGACCCCAAGGACATGGCAACTCCCGAGGAGGCTTTTGCCCACATGCCCCCGGTGGTCGAAAAGACTCCTGATCCCCCAGTGGTGAAAGAGGCTGTACCTGCACCGCAGCTGTTGAAGGTAGAGTTGAGGAACTGTGGACAGTCTTTCATCAACAATGGGCAGCTGAGAGAGATCGTGCGGGGGATTTCCTTCAGCGTTGAGGGTAATGAAACAGTAGCCATCCTTGGTCCTTCAGGGTGTGGCAAGTCCACAGTTCTCAGGATGGTTTCAGGGATGCACCCGAGGGGCATGCTGATGCCCACTACGGGTGAGTGCACGATCAACGGGGATCTTGTCACGGGTCCCAGGGATGAAGTGCTGACGGTGTTTCAGACTCCCGTGCTGGCTAACTGGCTCACCGTACTGGGCAACGTGAAACTCGCCTTCCGACCGCTCCTGTATGGTCCCAGAACTCGATATCCCTGGGAGGTGCTACAGGATTGCTTGGTGGATCTATGCATCCGAGTGCCCGGTCTACGGGATAAGGTTCCTCGTTCAGCTTCGGGCAAAGATATCCAGGATCAGGCTGAAGCCATCCTCGATGCAGTTGGGCTGAAGGAATCCATGCACAAGTACCCCCACCAGCTTTCCGGGGGTATGCGACAGCGGGCGTCCTTGGCAACGTCCCTGGTGGTTCACCCGAAGATCCTATGTATGGACGAGCCGTTCAGCGCACTTGATCCGACGACCAAGATCGAGATGCGAGCCCTGCTCAAGAAGCTACGAGCCCAGTACCAGTGCATGATCCTGTTCGTGACCCATGACGTGTCCGAGGCATTGGATCTGGCAGACCGGATCCTGGTGCTCTCTGCCAGTCCGGCGACGATCATCGGTGACGTCCGCCCGCCCAAGGATCGGGATAAGGACTGGGATGGTTCACCTGAGCATGCCAGGTTGGAAACCACGATCCTCCAGATGATCCGAGAAGCCAAGGGCAACGGCAAAGTTGCCGTTAGCCTCTAGGCTTAGACGTGTCTCACCCAGAGTAGTTGGTAGGGATAGAGTCGTCGGGACACGTGTGAAAGGAGTTTGATGATCATGGCTACCAACTACAAGGCAGCCTTTTTCAAGCACTGGCTGAATCTGACTTTCCTGGCTGCCACTGCCGCGGCAGCCTTTGCCGTGGACTGGAAACTGGGTGTGGCTGGGCTCCTGGTAGAAGGAGCCACTTTGTGGGTGGTTCCCGAGTTCAAGTCCGTTCAGAAGGCACTGGATGCCAGTCAAAAGGCATCCAAGATCGATTCCCAGCGCTGCTACTACATCAAGATGCTCTGGAACATCGAGATCGAACGTGGGAATGCCCTGTTCCGGAACACCATCGACTGGACGGAAGTAGTCTCCGAGGGTCGAGGAAACGATGAGTACAGGAACGCTTTCAATCGCATGGTTCGGATCGTGGAGTCCTTGAAAGAACTTCAGAAGATGCATCCAGACACCATCTCCAGTAACGAGATGGTTCGGATGGATGAGTGGATCAACCGATGGCTGGAGTTGCAGTATCAGGTGCGGAACATCTCAGACACCCTGCGTCTGATTGATCGGAGTTCTCTCGCTCAAGAACTGCAGCGGCTGGAGCAGATGGCTCGTACGTCGGGCAATGATAGGGCTGCTCGCATTGTCCTGGCGGAACGGTTCCGCACCCTCAAGCGTAAGGCTGAGAGCATTCCCAAACACGAACGGCGGAAGGGTCTCTGGATGGCTCAGGCTGAGTCCATCGTGCAGCACATGGAAGAACTCAACACCAACGTCCGTATGGCTGGGATCTCTGATGCTGGGTTCCTGATGGATTTCTCCGCCTTCGATAACTTGATGGGCAGTGGAGATGACATCTTCGAGAATGCCGAGGCAAGTTCCGAGGTGCGGGACATGTCCCTCTCCGGGGAGTTCAACCTGGATGACCCCGAAATGTGGGGCAACCTCCGCCAGCAGCTGGGCTGTGCTGAGACCCTGGGTCGTGCCCCTCAAGCGGAGGTGGTGGAAGAAGTGGAAGAGGTGGGTGGTGGACGTCGGAGGAGGAGCTAGCAGATGGGTGAGATTTTCACAACGTCCTTGACGGCTGCAATCATTATCTTTTGTGCCCTAAGCACTGCCTGGGTTTTCTGGAGAACCAGCAAGACCAAACGCATCATGCGGCGAAGCATCATCATTCAGAATGGAAATGTCGTGCAAGGGGATCTGAGCACAGGTGACCTCATCGGAAACTTCATCACCTCCAATGGTCATCTCTCCATCCTCAGTGATGAGAATGGAAATGTTTTTCAGCAGACCTCCCAGGGGGAGGTCTCAAATTTCAGCCTGATCACAAATGGCACCCACTACCTAGTACGGGTATCCGGAGATAAGGTGCTTACCCTCAGCATCAACAACCAGAACATAGAACTCACATCCAAGGAGGGTAAGGCTGCCCTGAAGGATGTAGGTCAGTTTCTCGTTAAGAGAGCGCAGTTTGATCTGGAACGATGCCAGCGGGAACAGGAACGCAACGAACGTCGTAAGACTGCAGACCAGGAACGTCAGACAAGAAGTACGGAACGGGATACAGCCAGGATCCTTCGTGAACAGCAGCGAAATTCTGAGCGGGTTCAACGCGAGTACGATCGGGATATGGCTTTGATCCTGCGTGAGAAAGACCGGGAGCAGCAGCGCATCGACCGGGAGTATGAGCGAGAGACTCAATCCACGAAGCGAGATGAGGAACGTGCCACTCAGGATCAGGAAAAATACCGCAGACTTTTTGGAGAGCAGGAGATCCCGTGAAAGAGTACCCCACGATTTCCCCCTCCCGACAGTATGGCACTCCTGTCTATGGCTTTGACAAACTCGATGGCAGCAACGTTCGTGCTGAGTGGGATCGTAAGAAAGGTTTCTGGAAATTTGGCAAGCGGCATGGGCTGCTTGACGACTCCAACCCACACCTCACCCTGGCGGAAAGCCTGATTCAGGACACCTACGGGAGTGCTCTGGGCAAGATTTTCAAGGCTGAACGTTGGACAGAGGCTACGGCATTCTTTGAGTTCTGGGGCTCCCGGAGTTTTGCTGGTTCCCACGTGGAAGGGGACGACTTCCGAGTGACTCTGTTTGACGTCTCCGTGCTCAAGAAGGGATTCCTTGAACCCCGGGCATTCCTCAAGCTGTTCAAGGATGTGCCTCATGCAGAGTTGCTGTTTCAGGGCAACTTCAACCATGAGGTGGAGCAGGAGATCAGAGAGGGTAGGCTTGAGGGTATGACCTTTGAGGGAGTTGTGTGCAAGGGTGCCTGTGTGAGCCCTGG
>Ga0265297_10010158_pt1 | contig 11903 bp, 15 predicted proteins | sample Munlanlwell13791_FD_192502 | JGI IMG/M metagenome (GOLD analysis project Ga0265297, IMG submission 192502) | Leachate microbial communities from a municipal landfill in Southern Ontario, Canada - Leachate well 137-91 | ecosystem: Engineered > Solid waste > Landfill > Unclassified | place...
CGGAGCATTAGGGTCTCGCACGAAGACCTCAATACCTTTTCGTATCCCGCGTTCTTCTAGCAAGGTTCATATCCCCATCCTTTCTCATCCATTCCTTAAAGATATGAATAGAATTGAAGTATATAGAAGTTTTTTAGCACAATTATTCTTTGGAAAATGTAATTACCACTCCTTGGGTGAATCTAAAGGCGAGCGCATCCGATCTGCAGTGTGGTACGGAATCTTTGCTACAAAAAAGTACGCTGAATCGAGGTCTGTTCTTTCTCAAGCTTTGTGTTGTGTTGCATGTTAGATTTATTTGTTCTGCAAAAAAGGGAGTGGTGAATATTGAAGACGTTGCTGCTGAATGAGGAGCACCCTGTCTGTTTATCGAAGCAATCATTTTTCATGAATACATAATGATTGTTTTTATATAACATTGGTGATATGATACTCCTAATGCCAAAGTTATTTTATATAACACCGATGATATACCAATTACAAATAGTATGGTTATTTTATATAACACCGATGATATACTAATTACAAATATTACGGTTATTTTATATAACACTGGTGATATGTTGCTTCGTAATATCACAGGGAGACTCAAGGAACTTCGGCCAGTTTTTAGTACGAGCTGATCGCTCTGTCCGATGTTCTTCTGGATAACAACTGCTAACCACCGACTCCAACTGTAATGGAAACTGTGCATGACATATATTCGTACCGCTATACTCCTTATCGAAACGAACGGGACGATGATACACTCACACTCCTCTGATTTTGAATCCCTTAATGTTTTCTTTCCGCTTTTTTTTTTTGTGTTGAAAACAAAAAAATTACGTAACGTAACTTCCCTCGTATCCTTCAAAAAGAGCTTTTCTCAGGGCTTATTGTTCAGTAACGGATATCACAACGTGATCTACCAACGTTGCCCCTGATTCACCATAGGTGACTTTATTTGCAGATTGGTAGGTTTGTTCGATGTAATCTACAGGCATATTGCGGACATATTTAGTAGTATTGTAAAGAAGAATATCATTTGCATCATAAAATTTCACATCAATCTTAGCACTGATTGGTTTTCCTGCGATATTATGAAACAACCAGCCGACGGTGACTGATACAACCCTTCCAGAATCATCGATATTTTCTTCATACGTCACATTGGCAAATTCAACAATGGTCGAATCAAGAAAGACGTTTTGAGGTCTCTGCGTTGTCTTTACACTATTGGTATCTTGACAGCCACTAAATGCTGAAATGAGACAAATACTCACTACCATCGCAACAAAAACCATTTTCTTCATGTGTCCTCATCCCTCCTGGTTTTCTAAGAAAAGATATTGTATATCATCATATATATGTTTCGATAACTACCTCCCGTGCAAAAAAATTTCCCACAAAAAGTTTTAATAGCTATGGACTATCATTGCTAATTTGTACTTGGGAAAAAGGAAGAGAAGCAACCGCAGAGAGATAGGCTATGCCATTGCCGAAAAAATCAGATACTATTAAGAATGTGTTACGAACCTTGATTTCGATTTCAAGTAGAAAAACTGATCTTCCCTTTACCATTATGACTATTGAAGATCTCATTAAACAATTAGAACAGCAATATTCGTTCCTCAGACATATTCAAATTAGCGATGATTTCTATAAAGAACAATCAGGTGATATGGTCAGTGTCATGTCTGATATCAATACCGTGCCACCGACCGAGCTGGGAAACGCTTTGCATTCCATCATCGATTCAATGAATCGGTCGCTTGGGGAGCATGCAGGTCATTTTTTCATAAAGGAAATACGAAATAAGCTCGGTGACGATTATCTCCTTGCCATGAGGGATATGGGGGTAGATCTGGGTTTGATGCAACTGGAAAGTGAGATCAGTAGATTAGAACGGGATATAACGAGACGAAAAAACACATCATAAAAAACCCTTTGGTTACTTTTGATGAAAGACGTATAATGTCGGTATTTTCTTTTTTTTCCCTGTCCAATACCCGCAATGGTCACATCGGAATTCTATGGTGACTTCACCACCATAAATTGTTTGATTTTTCACCCGTTGTAACGAGCCTCCGCAGACCGGGCATTTGTGGAGTATTTTATCTGGATCGCCTTCTCGGGTGTGGATCTCGACCTGTATCAACCCGCTCTTCAGCACTAGTGTTCGCAAACGAGGTTCACTGACACGGAACTGTTTTTTCTTTGTTTGTAATTCTTTTTCAACATATGTTTTAAGTTTACGTTGAGAGGTCACTGTATGGTATTTCTGAAAAACCTTTTTCACCGCACCGCGGAGAGCATCATCGGAGGGAATATGATAGACCATGCAATAGGGAATCGTCTTGGTTACTTTAACCTTTTTACATCACGATTGTCTTGAGTAAATCTGTTCTGGTGACCATCCCGACAATCTTGTCGTTCTCTAAGAGCGGTAGTGCCCCGATATTCTGCTGGAGCATCAATTGTGCGGCATCATAGATACTCATTGACGGGTTTGACCAGACGACAGGGGAGGTCATCACATCCTTGACGAGAAGTTCGGTGAGGTGATGTTTTTGTTTGCCTAAGGAGAATGATTTTTTCAATGATGCGAACGCTAATGCAATCTCGATGTCTGAGATGATTCCTACTACTTTTTTTTCCTCAAGGACAGGGAGACGGGCGACGTTGTTGGTTATCATGATGCGTCGTGCATGGATAATTCGGTCATCAAGACCGACCGTATAGACTTTTTTTTGCATGATAGAATGAAGCTGATTTTTACTCTTCACCAAGGGGAGTAAATCTGCTTTTGTTACGACCCCAATTAGTTTTCCTTTCTCAACCACGGGAAGCATTGTGGGGCCTGGTTCGCCGACAGATTTGAGAATGTCTTTGACCTCTTCCTCTGGTGAGATGACCGTTACTTTCTTCTCGGTAACAGAGGAGGCGTGAAGCCGGGATGCGGTGATTCCTCGTTTGCGTATGGATCCCAGTTTATAGGCGATCACATTGTCGGTTACCAGACCAAAAAATTTTTTTTCTTCCGTGACCGGTATCTTCGTGATGTCATGTTTTTTCATCAGGTCTAAGACAAGTTTGAGGCTGTCATCTTTATCTACTGTTATTATTTTTGTCGTCATTATATCTTTTACTTTCATCACCGTATTCCTCCTTTTTTTCTTTCTTTAAAAAATATTATTCATATTTTAGTCCATCAATACAGTCTTCGCAGAGTAGGCGGCCGTCAATATTTTTGAGGCTTGTGGATAAGATATTGCAATCTTCGCATTTTCCGGAAAACGTCCGGCTTTGACGGTATTTCTCATCTTTTGAATCGATGGCGGACCATTCCTGGGCTATTTCCGTTAATGCGGGGGATAAGCGGGAGATATCGCGTTGGGTAATGATTCCCACCAGTTCGTTGTTTTCCACGATGGGGAGTCTTCTGATATTGCATTTTCCCATGATTTTCAGAGCCTCTTGCAGGGAGATATAGGGTTCTGCGATGATAATTGGTGTGCTCATGACCTCTTCGACGGTCACCTCTTGTGGGTTTCTTGCTTCGCAGACCACTTTTTTAATGATATCACTTTCGGTAAGAATCCCGATGGGGTGGTTGATTTCTGAGACAATTACATTTCCGATTTTGTTTTGTCTCATAATTCTTGCTGCCTCTAACACTGTTGTGAATGGCTGTACAATCACTGGTTTTGTCTTCATGACTTCTTTAACCAGAACATCTTTGTTCATGTGCGGTCCACCAAATCGTTGACTGATTGAACGCTCCAATCCCAAACATTAAAACATTACGAGGTATTTTACCTTTTTCATATGAGTAGCGTGTATGAACGGGAATTAAAAGGCATCCTTGAGGGAGACGAAAAAACTCTTACCAAAATGACAAAAACCTGCTCGGCACTGGAGAAGGGCAATTACTATCTGACGAGGCAGAAGCCGTTTATCGTGGTTCGTGCGGCAGGGTCGTTTGGTGTTGACCTGGTCGCATTGCGGGGGGATATCTCTTTTCTGATGGAGATAAAATCGAGTGGTGTGGATACGTTGCATTTCAGTAGCGTGGATGGAAAACTGCAGCGACAAGCTGAAAAGATGCAGCGTGAATGTGAAAAAACAAAAACGTTACCGGTGTATGGCTTTCGTTTGAAAGGCCATGGTGGTGATTGTTGGCGGTTGTTTTCTATGGAGGTTTCTCAGCTTGAGGGGCGCGCCCGGATTCTCCACAACCGGCTCCCCAAGCTCAGCTTGAGTAAAAATGGGAATTTTATCATGCGCTGGCATGACGGTCTGCCGCTGTCGGATTTTCTCATGTACCTTTGTGAATAAGGGCGTCTGGTGATTCAGGGTAGGTACGACAAAATGTTTTTTAGCAGGTTGTATATTACTAGCAGCACTGTGATGAAGCATGAAACGATTACTTGTTGCCTATGATGGGTCAGAAGCGTCAACGAAAGCAATTGATGTAGCAGTCCAATGTTCCACACCGGAGGATGAGCTCGTCCTCCTCACGGTGATCCCTGCTGAATTGGTTGAGTCCACCTTTACCAACATGTTGCTACCGACCATTGATTTAAGCACGGTGGTGACCCCTGGGACCTTTAAAGAAAAAGCGATGGAAAACCTTGGGAAACTCGCAAAGGACCTTGAAGGAAAAATCGGGAAAGTGGATGTCGCGGTTGAGGCAGGTGATCCTGCTGACGAAATCCTGCTTGTTGCAAAGAAATATGATAGTGATATCATCCTCATCGGGTACAAAGGCTATGGGAAAGAGGGGAGATTTTTGCTCGGAAGCGTCACGGACAAAGTCGTGCGACATGCGAGCAGATCTGTGCTTGTTGTACGGTAAAAGAATTGTGATGAAATGCATCCTGCAGAGGAATTGCTCGGAAAGAAAGACAACAAACTTCTTCATAAACGGATTGTTCTTGGTATCACGGGGAGTATTGCTGCGGTTGAGTGTGTGAAACTCGCTCGGGAACTCATCCGTCATGGTGCCGTCGTCTACCCGGTGATGACTCCCTCGGCAACACGCATCCTTCATCCCGATGCAATCGAGTTTGCCACCGGTCATCGACCCGTCGTACAGCTCACTGGTCAAACAGAGCATGTCACCTGGTGCGGCTTGGTGCAGGATCCGGTGGACCTTCTGTTGATTGCACCGTGTACCGCAAACACGATTTCGAAGATCGCCCGTGGGATCGATGACACACCGGTGACCACCTGTGCGACCACTGCCTTAGGTTCAGGTGTTCCGGTTCTTCTTGTGCCTTCGATGCATCGTTCGATGTACGACCAGAGGATTGTCCAGAAAAATATTGGTATCTGCCGGAACCATGGGGTGCTGTTTCTCGATCCGTATCTTGTCGGAAACAAAGCGAAATTCCCTGAGATTGACGAGATCGTTGAAACCGTTCTTCGAACTACTGGTTCACAAGATCTGAAGAACAAAAAAATTCTGATTATTGGTGGCGCGACCTCAGAACCGGTCGATGATATCAGGGTGTTGACGAATCGGAGCTCCGGGAAAACCGCAGTCGCATTAGCCAGGGATGCGTTCGAACGAGGAGCGGAGGTTGAACTTTGGTATGGATATGCAACAGAACCAGTCCCCTCGTATCTTGCTTTCAAACGGTTCGAAACCGTCAAAGACCTGTTTGTGTTGATGAAAAACAAAAGACTCACACAGGTTGATAGCATTATTGTCTGTGCAGCGATTGCGAACTACATCCCAAAAAAGCAAGCTGGAAAAATCCCCTCGGGAAAGAAGGATTTTTCTATCAACTGCACCCAGGCTCCGGTTGTTCTTGAAACCCTGCGTTTGCGCGCTGCAGATGCAAGCATCATCGCGTTTAAGACCGAAGAAAAGAGGCAAAACGTGGTGAAAAAAACGCGACAGATGCTAACCAAATATTCGCTTGATGGTGCTGTTGGGAACACCCTCGCGGGGTTTGCAGGAGACTCTAATGATATCTTTATTGTATCTAAGACCGGAAAAGGCATCTGGAAGAAAGGGAAAAAACACGAGCTTGTTTCAAGTATTCTTCATCTGGTACGATAGGCAAAACGAGGGGTATGAAGGGAATAGCGTTTGCTCCAGGGCATGTTTCCGCGTTTTTCGAACCAGTCTATTCCCCGCAGGGCTCTAACCATTCCGGGTCGCGTGGCGCAGGGATTGCTTTGTCATTAGGGGCGATCAGCCAGGTGACTGTCACACCTGCGTCAGAACAGGCCATCACGGTGCATATCAACGGAAAACCCTCACCGGCACAGGTGACAAAAACAGCGCTGCACCATCTAATATCCACCTCCTGCGTTCATATCTCTGTCAGCACGTTCCTTGATTTACCCATCAGCCAAGGCTTTGGCATGAGCGCCGCTGGTGCGTTAAGCTCGACCCTTGCATTAGCAGACCTCCTCCATCTTCCGGCGGAAAACGCAATCAAAGCCGCGCATTACGCTGAAGTGCAGCTGCGTACGGGTCTTGGTGATGTGGTCGCTAGTAGTTTTGGTGGAATAGAGATTCGACGCAAAGCAGGGCTCCCTCCGTGGGGGATGCTTGAACATATCCCTGGGAACTATGATGTCGTGTTATGTGTCATCGGAAAAAAGATGGAAACAAAGAAGATATTGATGAACGCAGCCAAACTTCGTGAGATTGCATCGTACGGTCGGTACTGCACAAAAAAACTCTTAGAAAACCCATCTGTGGAGCATCTGTTTTCTCTTGCGTGGGAGTTCACAAGAAAAACCAATCTTGCTGATACCATCGTCTTGGAAGCAATTGAAAAGGCAAATACCCAGGGGATGGCAAGCATGTGTATGTTAGGGAACTCAGTCTTTGCAATCGGGGAGACATCGACTCTGTGTAAGATTCTTTCTACGTACGGGACGGTTTATTGTTGTACCGTTGACGCGAACGGAGCACGGGTTTTACAAGAAAAATAATCATATCCCTTTCTAGTGTTTTCTTTGCGCCTCATATTTTTAAGTAACATTTCCGGTAGCGTTCCCAGAGGCGATCTGTGTAGTCTTCTATTTCTTTAAGTCGTTTCTCATCCCGTTGTGGTTTGAACAGATGGCCAAACCGCCCTTGGTATTTTATCCATTCTTCCACTGGTTTGCGGGGGATCTTTTTTTCTAATATCAATTTGCTTTTGCCGTTGAAGGTCATCACATCGTTTTCGCATTCCCATAAGGACCAGGCGCCTGAGTCGACCGCCAGTCGTCCCATTTCCACGGTTTTATCCATGCTGAATCGCCAGCCAGGGGGGCAGGGGGCAAAGATTTCTATGTATTTTGGGCCATGTATATTCTTGGCTTTGGTGATTTTACTTATGATATCCTCTGGGTAGCTGATGCAGGTTTGTGCAGCGTAGGGGATGTGGTGTGCAAGGATGATCTCCCCCATCTCTTTTCGGAACTCGTCTTTCCCACCAACAGTCGTGGTCGTCCAAGCGCCGTACGGGGTGGCTCCACTGCGTTGAATCCCGGTGTTTGAATAGATTTGGTTGTTATAGCAAATGTAGATGAAATTGGTTCTCCGCTCCAGGGCACCAGAGAGTGCTTGGATGCCGATATCATACGTTCCTCCATCTCCGGCCCAGGCGACCACGGTGATGTCCGTGCGTCCCTGTTGACGTAACGCTGCTTCGACCCCGGAGGCGCCTGCTGCTGCCGCTTCAAAGGCGATGTTCATGACCGGGATGTCAAAAGAGGTATGTGGGTAGAGGCTTTCGATGACCGCGGTACAACAGGCAGGAACGACCATGATCGTTTTTTTTCCAAGCGCCTTTAGCACCAGGCGTAATCCTATGGTTGCGGGGCATCCTGGGCATGCCGCGTTCCCTTGTAAGAGGCATTCGTCAACGGGTATATCTTTGAGTGCCATTTTTAGCCCTCCAGTCCGTACCATTCTTGTTCTTTTGCGTTTCCTTTCATTGATTTTCTGCACATGGTTTCAATATCCTGATAGGTCACGTCTTTTCCGCCAAGGCCTGCGATAAAACCTGTTGCTTTTGTGTCAGATTGACCGTATAATGCTGCTTTGACTTCGTTGAAGAGGGCTCCTTCCAAACCAACAGAGATATTCCGGTCGATCACGATGAGATCCGCTTGGTTCCCTAACTTGATGATTTCTTCTGTCGGGAAGGGTCGGATGACTCGTACGCGGGCGAGACCGATTTTCAGTCCAGTTTTCCGCATTTCATCAATGGCGGTTTTACTTTCTGCACCAATCGCACCCATCGCTAGGAGGATATGTTCTGCGTCTTCACAGTGATAATATTCTAGAAGGTCGCCATGGTAATAGCCTGAGACTTTCTTCCAGTCTTTTGCGATTTTTGGGATGAGTGTTTTTGCGTTCTGTTGTGCCTTTTGCATCGCCCATCGCACCTTCTCATAATACGCTGGGCCGATGATGTTGCCGAAGGTCGTGGGGTTGTCGATATCGAGTTTCCAGTGGGGGATGTATTTTCCTAGGAAGTCATCCACGGTCTGTTGTTCAGGGATTTGCGCAGGCATGGAGGTGTGAGACAGGATAAACGCATTCAGGTTCACCATCACGGGTAGTACGACGTTTTCGTGTTCTGCGAGTTTAAAGGCTTGGATGACGGTATCGAAGATCTCCTGGTTGCTGCTGCAGTAGAATTGAATCCATCCGGTGTCACGTTGTGAGATCGAGTCGTTTTCATCTACCCAGATGTTCCATCCTGGACCGATGACACGGTTGATATTGCACATCACAATAGGGAGTCGTGCGAGAGCTGCCCAATGGAGCATCTCATGCATCAACAAAAGCCCATGGGAGGAGGTTGCGGTAAACGTCCGTGAGCCAGCGGCACTGGCACCGATGCATGCTGACATCGCCGAATGCTCGCTTTCTACACAGATGTACTCTCCTTTGAATTCTTTCCGTGCAACGTACTCAGCGATCGCTTCAACCAGTGTGGTCTGGGGCGTGATTGGGTACGCGGCGACGACCTCTGGTTTTGCCATCACTGCTGCTTTTGCTGCGATACGATTCCCAGTATCCATCATGATCGTCATTTTTTCTTTGCCTCCTCTCGTTGCATGATGATTGCTTTGACGTTGCATTCATTGGCGCAGACGCCACAGCCTTTGCAGTAGTCGTAGTCGATGCTGATGGAGTCGTCTTTCTGCCGGTGTATACTGCCTTCTGGGCAAAAAATCCAGCATCGTAAACATTTCACGCATTTGGTTTTGTCAAGAATTGGTTTGAATACCCGCCAACTCCCGGTTTTCCCCATCGCACCCTTTTTCGGATAGGACAGGCTGGTCTCCACAGGATATTTTTTCAAAAGTTCACCACCGTCTGGTCAAAGGCGTCTTGTGTTGCTTTCACGTTTCGTTCCCCAAGCTCCTTTTTTCCCGTCCATTTGCTTTTGATTACTTGTTGGATCGATTGTAGTGTCACTCGGGTAAGGATTTTTGGAACTGAACCAAGGATGGGGGTGTTTACGACAGGGATCCCTCCTACGAGGATATTGTGTTTGAGAGCGATGCTGGTTGCATCAACCGTCGCGACGTGATAGTGTTTGGAGAATTCAAAGTCCTGTGGGTGTTTTCTGGTGTTTATGAGTATTTTTCCGTCTGTTTTTGCCCCTTTGAGCACATCGACGATCTCCATGATGCTTTCGTCAAGGACGATGACGATGTCGGGGTTGTAGACTTCGCTTCGTAAATGGATTTCTTCTCCTGAGATTCTGGCGAATGCTCGGACTGGTGCGCCGCGTCGTTCTGCACCAAAAAAGGGGAACGCTTGCACTCCTTTATTTCCGTCTTGTAATGCCGCGCTTGCAAGAAGGTTTGCGGCAGTGACCGCGCCTTGTCCGCCTCGTCCGTGGAAACATATTTCAACTAGGGATTTTGATGACACAATACTACCTTCCCGCAACTCGAAATGAACATGCCCCATATAACTGTTTTGAAAGCGGTTTCTGGTTCGTTATTTTAGTGAGGATAATTTCGAGTGCATTGTGGCGTCTTTATCTCGTCGGTCATCTATTTTTATTTCGGTGATGATGCGTTCTGCTCCTGCTGCGACGACCGCTTCATGTGCTTTTTGTATGACGTCGAACAAGCTTGGTAGGTCTTTTGCTTCGATGACGGTTGCCATGGGGTTTGTTTGGTAGGTGGTGTGTTCTTTTGTCAAGGTTTCTCTGACGATGTTGACGTAGTGGCTCACGCTGGTTCCTTTTCCGAGTGGTGCGATACTTAACGATGCGATGATCATAGGGTTCCCCAGGGATGCTTTAACCTTCGACGGCTCATTAATCTTTTGTTGATCTACGTCGTAAAAACCTCGGAATGTATATATAAAAATATATATTTTTTTATCCCTTTTTTAAAAGAATGTTTGCATCTCAACCGTATTGAAAAAAAAGAGCTCTGATGAGACGAGTTCTTTTCTTATATCAACCGATTCAACAAGTCTCGGTTACTTATGATTTCGTCATCGACATTTCGATAATCTGTCTTGTCCAGATCCTTAATCTCTTGGCTGACCAGCTCTAAGATCCCCAGGATTGAAATGAGCGTGAGCTTGTTGTGATAAAAACGACATGCTTTCATCAGCTCTCCATATAATTTGGTCTCCATCGCTTTATATTCGTTTAACTTGGGGGTGTTTAAGACGTTTGGCTCTTTTTCCTCCATCCTTCCAACCTCTCAAAAGAGAATCATTTTGTATCTTATATTCTTATGTATTAGGAAAAATCGGGTGTTATGAATTCGAAGGGATGGTGTATTGCTGTTTCAACCTCTTTTTCATGAACTCTTCCATGGCGTCAAATGCCTTTTCCAAGGTCTCCATGGGCGGGAGGATCACCGCTCGGAAATGATCCTTTCCATACGTCGCGCAGAACCCTGATCCGTTGACCGTCAACACATGTGCCTCTTGCAGTAAATCCAGGACGAATTCTTTATCGTTTTTCCAAGGTCCGGTCCCCATCGCCTCAATCTTTGGGAAAATGTAGAAGGCTCCATCGGGTTTCGCGGTGGAAATCCCTTCAATTTCGTTGAGACGCTTATAGGAGAAATCACGTCGTTTCCGGAGTTTGTCATTGACTTTTTGTATATGATCTTGAGGCCCACGTAACGCCTGGATACAGGCGTGCTGGCAGACGGAGTTTGCACAGAGCCGAGATCGAGCGATCCGCATAAAGGCATCTTGTATTTGATCCAGTGCCCCCTGGTGTTTGAACATCGTGTATCCGATACGCCACCCTGGCATGATGTACACTTTCGAAAATCCATTGAACGTGATAATAGGGACATCGTTTGTCAGAGATGCGGTCGCGTGCTGTTTCCCATCAAACGTCATGTCGTCATAGATCTCATCAGAGATGACCATGATGTTATGTTCACCAGCGATGTCGATAATCTCCTTTAGCACCGTCTTTGCGTATAATGCGCCTGTTGGGTTATTTGGGTTGATTAGAACGATTCCTTTCGTCCGTTGCGTGATCTTCTTTCGGATGTCATCAACATCAGGCTGCCAGTTTTCTGTTTCAATGCAATGGTAGGGGATTGGCTCTGCATCAGCGAATTTGGTAATCACGTTATATTGCGGGTAGGTCGGTCCGGGGATGAGTAACTCGTCCTTTGGGTCCAGGGACGCATTGAGCAACATTTGCAGTCCTTCAGTGACCCCGGTTGTGACACAGATGTCATCTGGTTCGTACGAAACATGATTTCTGTTTTTTTCCCGCTCGATGATTGCTTGACGCAGTTCAAGAAACCCCTCTGAGGGTGCATAGCCGTTATGCTGCTCATTTGCTGCTTTGTATAACGCATCTTTGATGTGCTGTGGTGTATCGAAATCATACGCGTTTGGATCCCCGATATTGAGTTTTAAAATCGTGATTCCTTTCTTTTCTAACTGGCGGGCTGGA
>Ga0265297_10010159_pt1 | contig 11901 bp, 24 predicted proteins | sample Munlanlwell13791_FD_192502 | JGI IMG/M metagenome (GOLD analysis project Ga0265297, IMG submission 192502) | Leachate microbial communities from a municipal landfill in Southern Ontario, Canada - Leachate well 137-91 | ecosystem: Engineered > Solid waste > Landfill > Unclassified | place...
TGAGAAAATGGAAAACGGTATTTTATCTACTAGTAATCATGAATGGAAATTGAGTCACATGTTCAATGATATTATAGGTCTTAAGTATTATGGGTAAGGTGAAAAGAAATAAAGACAGAATTTCAAAGGTTTTTTTATTTGATGAAGTTTATTTCAAAATATAATGATTATGATATAAACGTATTCGCTTTGAGAAGAAAGAATAAATTAATATGAAAATATATAGATGAAATAAAATAGGTCAAATAAAATTAGGCTATTTTTTCTATAATTTACAATTGATTTTTTGTGTGTTATAATTATAAAGGAGAATAAAAGTATGATTTGTGATAAAATAGATAAACGATCAAAATGTTCATTCAAATCAAAAAACAATATTTGTAAAGCTATTGGATTATGCGAGCGAGTTATAGAAAAATGCGGTGCATGTAAACATAATATTGAATCCTTTTGTGATGTGTTTATTGTTCCCCGTGTTCATTGGATTGCTTTAGGTGGATGCCCTATGGATACAAATAAGGTTATAAAAGAAGAAGTAAAACATAAAATAAATCCAATAAAAGCATCAAAAAAGAAAGGAAAGAAATAAAATGATAAAAGATCCAGAAGATGTAAATCAAATCAATGTTTTTTTGAGAGATGGAACGCAGTATACCAGAAAGGATATTCCGACATGTCCATTTGGCATTGGGGAATCAGAAGGTAGAGTGGTTTCATTTTGGCATGAAAATAAGTTGCGAATAATTCCTATGGATTTGGTTCAATATGTGGAGCTTTGGTAATGAAATGTCCGAATTGTAGAGGTTTGGGTAGATTATTTCCAGTAATACCACATAAGGGATTTCCAAAATCTGGTATGTTATGTGATATTTGCAAAGGAACCGGAATTTTACCACAAGATATTGATTACAGACAAGATGATGGAAAAATATTGAAGGGAGAACGATTCCGGTCTGGCAGGTCTTTAAAGGAATACTGTGAAAAATTTGACATTGATGTAATTGAAAGGTCAAGAATGGAAAGGGGATATTTTAAAAAATGAGCATACAAGATTATTTTGATAAACTGCCGACACGAGCGAGAATTTACAATGGTGTTGAAAATTCATCAAAGAAACAAAGATTGTATTTTGGTTGTAATAGTGAAAATATACCAACAGTGATTATCAAGTGGTGCGAAACAGGCAGAGGATTTGGTGAGTATGCTTTTCAACTGATAAACGACCAGATGATTTGTGATAGTGAGGGTGACAGCAAGGAAGCTGTCAAAAGAATATTGAACATAATGGTTGACCAATGCAAATTTGTTGGTGATGGGGAAGAAAATGAAAAAAGTTAAACGAACGGAACGAGGTTGGCCTGGACATTTTTGTTGTGCTGATAGATGTTTATTCAGGAGAAATACTTTGCTGGAATTAAATGATATACGAATTGTTGTATCAACCGTTGGTGCTATGATACCCTATAAATCAGATTTGGCTAAAACGGAAGAATGGGAAATAGAAGAAATTGGTTTTGATAGATATTTTGAAACAATGGCTTTTCATGCTAAACTTGCTCTTGACAAATATTGGGATGTGGATTGTTCAAAACAAATATATTTTGATTCAAATTGGGCTTTATCATCAAAAACGAAAGATGAGGACGAAAAAGCAAACGAGATGCACGAAGCTGTTGTGGATGAAATTACCGAAAAATTATTGAATGGTGAATATAATGAAATTGTATGATGCATATTTATGTCCAGATTGTGATGAAATTTTTACAATTGTCGGCGGTCCGTCAATATATAACAGATACCCCATTTGTCCTACTTGTGGGAATAGGTCCAATTTGAGTTTGTCAAGGGTATTGAACCGAAAGGAGGATAACAAAAATGAAAAACATCTTACAATCATTGATAGCAATTCTGATATTAGGAATGATACTGTATCAGAACATAACAATGTTCAATCAAGTTTATCCAATTATGTGTCAGCAAACTTTGAAGAATCACCTGCAACAAGCGGCGATCAAATCAGGGTTGGGAGATCCGGGGAAAGAAGTAATCAATGCGGCGGTGGTGGCATCAAAACAGACGGGATTATCGGGAGAATTCATTCTTGCATTAATGTATACAGAAAGTTCTTTCAAAAGGAACGCCGTATCAAACAAAAATTATCAAGGTTTGATGCAAATTCCTCAAAAGATTCATTATCCAGATGCAAATTGTCTTATAGGTTCCAGAATCTTTTTGGAAAAACTTGAAATGGCAGATGGAGACAAGAGAAAGGCTATTGGATTGTATAAAGGATATGGATCTTATATTGAAAAGAAGTGGACTGTATCTAAAGAAGGATATATGAAAGCAGACCATGTTTTAAGGATAGCACATAAAATAAGAAGAAATATGGATACATAAGGAGAAAGATATGAAATCTGTGGATACAAAAACAATTGGTGATTTGAATTTTGATGGTTGTGGAGTAAAATATGATCCGTATCCTATAAGCGCACAAGATGCTGTTGAAAGATGGGATAAAGGTGAAACTATTTGGACTATTGAAATGGGTGGTCTTGGGCCAGGATATGAGCAAGCAATTCAAATGCTTATGATTGAAATATTGCGAGATCATCCAGATCCAAAAGAGATACCGGAAAATAAGGAAGAACTTCAAAAATGGTTTGACAATGTTTTTGGAAAAAACACCATACATAGAACTAATGAAACCGCTGGTGGATATAGTGGAGCTCAAGTTAGTGCGGCAAAATGGTTAGCTTATAAATTTCTTTTCGAAGGATGGAAAGCAGTTATGAAGAACGAAAATGCAAAAGACAGGAATATAATGGTTTCCAATTTTTGGCCAAAGGCATCATAATGTCAACACGAATAAAGAAAGGAAAAACAAAATGAAGATAGACAAAACCGTGGCTGCGAATTTTTTTCACAGAGTAGGATTTTACTTTTTGATAATTTTTTTAGCAGGATTTTTAGTCGGCGGGACATTTACAAAAAAAATTGTTGAGATCAGATTGAATGAAGCTATAATTCTCGGTGGTATTGTTATTGATGGTAAACCGTTTGATCTTAAAGCGAGATTTAACTAAAATGCCACAAATAAATATAGAACAAATAAAATCTTTTTTGGATGTGGAAAGAATTTCAATAGCACAGAAAACAACGGCATATTGTTTTCTGAAAGATCCGAAGCAAATAGAGGATAAAGATTTTATAGAAAAACTTGGTCAAATCAAAAAATTATTTTCTGATAATAGAATTGAACTCAAATTGGTTGATGAAGCAGAAAAATGGATAGATCTCATAGAAGAAAATACATAGAAAGGATGAAGGAACCCCATTAATGAAAAAAATAACATGTGAAACTTGTTTATTTTCAGTTTATTATTCACGTAACGATGACAATTATATTGAATTTGAATGTCATAGGAGATGCCCTACTAAAATTTCATCTAATATTGAAAATTTTAGATTTCCTCATGTGTTTGTTCATGAAAATTATGTTGAAAAATCAGATTGGTGTGGAGAATGGGCAGAAAAAAACCAGCAAACATTATAATAAAAGAATATGATTCATTGTCGCCGGATGAAAAAGAGTGTATTGAAAAGGGGGCTGATTACATTAAAAAGGTGATTGATGATTATATGATAAACACAAACCCAAATGAGTTGTTAAAAGTGATGAGGGGAAATGGGTAAAATTGACATAAAGTACATAGATGTTCCTAATATTTGTTTTTCTCTTACGGACAAAAATGATTATAGAGAACAAGAATATTCTGAACAACGCAAAACAAGAGGATTTGATGATAGTGAATTATGGTCACTTTATTCTACAATTTCACATTTCATTTATCCGAGATTGAAAGAGTTCAAAGAAAATCATGGAGGATATCCTATGAATTTGACGGATAAAAAATGGGATATTGCTCTTTCAAAAATGGTAGATGCATTTGAATTATTATGTAAAGATCGTTTTTACAATGATGAAGAGTATAAAACCATTGATAAAGGTTTAAAATTATTCAGTAAATGGTATATGGATTTATGGACATGAAAAACTATGTGATTTGCCACGACTACAAAATAGCAAAAAGTTCCGTATTAAACAAAACATTACCAAACATCAATTGGGTGCAGGTTGGTATGGATAAACAAAGATTTGGTATAACAGCACGAACACTAAAAAAGAATATAGAAAATATGCCGTTTCTTGTTGCCTATACGGCTTGGTATGCATTGGTTCATAACGATTATATTAAAAACGATGAAATTTATGGGATTTTTGAATATGACATAAAAGTGTCACAAAATTTCAAACAAACCGTATTGCAATATGCAAAACCAGGTTTAATTATAGGATTTATTCCTTTTACTGTTGATCATATTCTTTTTATGGGTCAAGGAACCGAATTATTACAATCTGCTATAAAAGAAGTTTATGGTTTGGATGTGCGAGATATAATTTATAGTGAAATAGCCAAGAACAGAAAAATATGGTGCTCCACTTCCAATTGTGTTATATATGGAAAAGATATGATAGATTTTGTGGAGTGGTTTGATAAACTAATTCCGTATTTCAAAAGAGATCCAATGGCCGCACATTATCCCGAGCGCGCAATTCGTCTGTGGACGGCCATAAACAATATAGAACCGATGTGTATTTTGAATGTGTTTAAGCATGAACAAAAGAAAAGTCACGGAATTGAATTCGCGATTCATTAGAAAGGCTAGAGGCAATGTTTGCATCAATCATCAAAGCATTACCATCTGACCAGACTTCTTTTTTTCGTTGTATTTCTGAACCTGTTTTTAATAATTTGAAACCATTTTTTGATGGGCTCAATTCTTCATTCAAGTAGTCTATAAAAGACAACGGGGATTTGATATAATTTTGCATGAAAATATCATATTTGTTTTGAAGGATTTTTTCCCATTTATTTGCATAATGCTGTCGTATTATTTCTTCATCATTATCATTTTTATTTTTTCGTTTGAAAATATCAAGATTTTTCAAGTTTTCAGAAAGTTGTCTGAATGTTTTCGGATCTGTATACATCAATTCAGAAAAACTTTCGAAAATTTCTGATAGAGTATAATTGAAATCCACAAGATTTTCAAAAGGAAGAAAACTTCCCCATATATCTTCATATGAACATACACCTATTTTTGCATTGTCTTCAAAATAAACTAAGAACAGTTTACCAAAGTCTCCGGCATATAGTGGGTTTGTTGTGCAAATTATACTTTTTGACCTTTTCGGATATTTTTTCCAAGCAGGCAAATTATCTATAAGTAATGTATAATAATTTCTTGCGTTTGCAGATACTCTTTCATATTTTGACGGCTCCACATACAGATAATTTTCCTCAAATTCAAGACCCCTATATATAGGTGTCCCTTTGAGACATTGTTTATTTTTCTTAAAGAAATTTGAAACAAATTTCTCGTCTACGACCTGTGACCTGCCGGTGGTATTGTAATTACCATACAAGCTAATTCCAGTACCTTCTTTCAAATAATAATGATATAATCTTGACATGAATATATTTATAGTTTATTTGAAACAGGTTGACAAAAATTACATAATGTGATATAAATAGATATGACATAGTAATTCTATCGTCTATAAACAAAAATAAACTGGCGGTTAGACGATCTGCCAAAAAGGAGGATACTATGACATATAAATCAAATTTCGTAGCAGTAATCAAAAATTCAGGAAAAATTCTCAGAGAAAAAGAACCAGGTTTATTTCAACTTCCATTTGGAAGCGAGTATTCAATTTTACTCAAAAATCTCAATTCAAAAAAAGCATTGGTAAAAATTTCCATTGATGGCCAGTCAATTGGCAATGATTTGGTAATGGAACCAAATTCCACAACGGAAGTGAAAAGGTTTATTGAAAATCTAGATAAAGGTAATTCATTCAGATTTATTCAAAAGACAAAAAAGATTGTAGAACATCGTGGAGATAAAATAGATGATGGAATGATTCGTGTTGAAGTAACATATGAAAAAGATGTTCCTTCTTATACCTATTATAATTATCCTATCTATTATTATCCAATATATTATCCACCTATTCAACCTGTCTGGCCAAATGATATATCTACTGTAACTTGGACGGCTAATAGTGGTGATGTTGTAAATTGTAAAACAAACACAAGCTACAATAATGGTCAAAATAATACAACATCTGATTATACGTGTAGAACCGATAAACCATCTGTAAATTTTATAAACACAATGGAACTCAAAAATGATGAAGGAATTACGGTAAAAGGTTCTGAAAATCATCAGAAGTTCCATTATGGAAGTATCGGCCAATTGGAAGAAAATTCTATTGTAATTGTTTTGAGATTGCAAGGCTATAGTGGACCGGCTCAGGTAACAAGGCCAATTACAGTTAAAACGAAGATGGTTTGTGAAACCTGTGGAAAACATAATAAATCATCAAATAAGTATTGTTCAAGATGTGGAACATTTCTAACATAATGATATTATTGAGAAAGATTTTTCTTGACAATTCCCTTTGATTATGATAGAATGGTATTTACGAAATGGGGAATTTTTATGAAATGTGATAAATGTAGACAAGATAAATGTGTTTGGACCGAATTATTTTCTGTAAACAGAATAGATAATTCACAGACTTATTATTCTGTTTTTCATCCAAAAAATCCCCGTAAACTATTAATTTGCAAAGATTGTCTGAAAGGATAATAAAAATGTCCGAATATCCAGAACCAAGCGGTGAAATTGTTACAAGAGAATATGGAGCAACAACCTTTAAACAATGCGGGTGGTGCAAATATGCGACAGGCATGCATAGATATAATTATTGTATTTCTGGTAGTTGCAGACTTCAAAAAAAATCTTATTCGTCCGATTATAAAATCCATTGGGATGATAAGTGTTATTTTTTAACCGCAAGTCAAAATGACATTCTGAATTTGATTGAATATCATAAAAGGCAAATTCAAGAAGCAAAAAGAGAAATCATTGAAGAAAATAAAAATATTGATGATTTGACAGAAAAATGTGCAGAAGCTCCATATAGACCAGACCTTCCAGACAATAGAAGTTCCAATCATTTCAAGATGGGAAAGGAAATTGCCGTATATTTGGATGAATATAAGAGATGGTATTTTGGCAAGGTGGCTCCTGGATATCGAAGTGGTGATGGATGTGTTTCCTATATTTTGAGAGGAATCGGCCCACAATCCGGATCTTTTTGGGGATGTGGTGTATGCACTCCAATTGTGATGTTAAAATCCGAATATGATTTTTTCAAAAAGAATCCGAATGAATATAAAATTTGGTGTGAACGAGCATACGACAAAGATTTCAATGGAAAAAGAATAGAAATTGCTCCAATTCCTCAATTTTTATCTTTAAAGAAAGGATAATAAAACAATGAGGAAAAATTTTCATCTTTCAAGAAGTGAAAAAACCTGGCGAAAATTAATTTCACAAGGATTTGATCCTGTACACCTCAGAACATATATTGTTTATCTTGAAACAATATGGTGCATTAAACTCAAATATGATTATGACAAATTTCAAGAACGAGATGATGTATACAGAACATTTTCCTTTGATAGTTATAAATTTATGTATGATTTATACTATAAGCCGTCGGTTGTTTTAAGAAGAAGATTTGGCAAAACTAAGTTAATATATTCTTAAAAGGAGGATAAAAAACAATGTCAGGTGGATCATTTGATTATAATTGTTTTAAAATTTCACAATTTGCAGAAGAACTAAAAAATCGAATTGATGAAAATGACAATAAAAACGAATATGGAATCAATTTCAGTAGAGAAATAATTGAAAAATTGAATAGGTGCCAAAGGATTATCGAGTTAGCAGGTCAATTAGCACACGATATAGAATGGCTCTATTCCGGTGACATTGGAGAAGAAACTTTTATGAAAAGATTGGATGAAACTCTGGAAAGGAATAATTAAAAATGAGTTATGAAAATTTTTTAAAGGAAGTGCCGACATTTACAAAAATTATTGATTGCACAAAATCCTTAAAGAAACAACGATTATATTTTGGATGTAACCACGACAATATACCAACAATAGTTATAAAATGGGCGGAACAGGGTAGAGGTTTTGGTGAATATATATTTCAATTAAAAGATAACAAAATGATTTGTGATTCAGAATGCGACAGCAAAGAAGATGTAAAACGAGTGTTATGCACTATGGTAGACCAATCAATTTTATTAAAGGATATAAAAGACAATGAATAAGAATATTATGAGACAGGTAGGATTTGCAAAAGAAGTGGAAATGGTTGAAAAATATGTATGTCCGATGTGTATGAAAGATATAAATATGAGGGACTTTAAAGACAATCTGTCCGTAAAGGAATATAGAATATCGGGTTTGTGCCAGAATTGTCAAGATAAAATTTTTGCAGAGGAGTAATAATGGACTATCAAACTGAAATTTTGGACATCGTAAAGAATCGACATCGTATTATAAAAGACTCTTATATTCTTGACCCAAATATGGAAAAGTCATTAAAGTTTATTATAAAATCTATTGAAGAACTAAAAGGAACAGATAATGATTTGTTATTCAATTATTTGAGTTCCATATTGATTGCAATCTCATTAGGGCCAGAGTTTATTACAGAACATGTGGATTATCTCTATAAGACAATAGATGAATTTTTCCAGACACCAGAGGAAGGTTATATAAATCTGTATGATGAAGCGGGAAACAAGATGAAATTGGATGATTTATTTGAAAAAGATATACAGGGGAAAACAAAGCGACCCGTCGCGCGACATAAAAAGAAGACGGGAAGGAAGAAGGAGGATTGATGGCAACAGGGAAGGTGAAGTGGTTCAACGAGAAGAAAGGATTTGGTTTCATTGCACAGGATGGTGGCAAGGATGTGTTCGTGCACTATTCTGCGATTTCAGGCAATGGATTCAAGTCACTGGACGAAGGTGATGAAGTGAGATTTGATGTAGCAGAAGGACCCAAGGGACAGAATGCAGTGAATGTCACAAGAGTTTAATCTGATTATCTAATTCTGAAAACAACAGACAAATTCAATACTTTATTGGGCAATATCAAGTTGATATTAAATATTTATCCCTTATCAAATTGATATCATTAGCTAATATTTTTCTTGACATGATATAATTATTATGATATAATTATGCATAAAGAATAAGAAAGGATAATTAATATATGAAGTTAATGACTAAAGCGATTGAGAAGGCTGCTCAGAAACAATTTCCTTTTGGTAACAATTGGGATAAGCAGAAGATTGTTGCCAAATTTTTTGATCCATGTGGTTCATGGTCTTGGTATTTGATTAATCAGGATCCGAAAGATCCAGATTATCTTTGGGGAATCGTAAAGGGATATGAAGTGGAATGTGGTTCGTTTTCACTATCTGAACTTCAATCTATAAGGAGGCCTTTTGGTCTGGGTATTGAACGGGATTTGTATTTTCGCCCAATGCCTGCAAAGGATCTGTGGGATAAGTTGCAGAATGGAGACCATGTGTAAAAACTTTTATAAATAGATACAAGAGGTTATAGAAGATGAACGAGAAAATAGCTGAAAACTTGAATAATAGTTACTCATTACCACTGGATGCGAATTGGAGGGATTAGGGTATAGTATTATATGGTTACAAAAAACCCTAATTCCTCAAAAAGATTAGGGTTTTTTATTGTCATATTATACTATAAGTAATTGACAATCTTTGTAATATAAGGATAATGATATCAGATAGTTGCGGCGAGTTGAAGTTTGATATGCGTAAGTATAATAAATTCAAGGTGCAACGAATTTGGTGAGTTTTTGAAAGTAGTGAAAAATCACCTTCTGTAACGCAAGCAGGTGTTGACTATAGTAAGATGGTTTTTGTAAATTTATAACTAAAAGATATGGCGAGGTGCCTAGTACAGAGTGGGACGCGGTCCTGAAAACCGTCAGGCGTAAGCCCTGCAGGTGCGAAACCTGTCCTCGCCGCCAAAATGAATACGGAAGCGTATGCTAACTGGTAAGCAGATAGTTTGCTAAACTATTGAGCTCATTAGAGTTTTGCAGGTTCAAGTCCTGTCGCTTCCGCCAAATATACGCGATTGTAGGCCAATTGGAAGAGTCAGAATCTTCAAAAGGTTCTTAGTGCTGGTTCGAATCCAGCCAATCGCACCAGTAAGTAGTGCAGTGAATATAACATATAAATTTCATTATGCTTATTTTACTGCTGAAGTAATACTGAGAGTACTAAGTTAGTGAATATAAGATATTGAAATGATTATGATTAGTTTACTTGTAAGTACAGTGTTTACTAGTGATTGATTTTATTGATTATGTTTTACTTGCGTAAGTACTACTAAAGTAATTACTAGTGATTGATTTTATTACACAAAATATATGTGGCACACTACGCTATTTGGAATCGCGGCTTGATTTAGACTCAAGTGTTTTTCAGGGTTCGACTCCCTGGTGTGCTACCAAGATATTGAGATTGTTGAGAGATATTTTTTCTTGACAAATTGAAAGAAATTTGATATAATAATTGTAATCAGTTTTCAAAACCGATTATATAAATATACTTATCAACCCATTTTATAGGAGGTAAGTATGAAACAAAAACATAATGGTAAATTTAGTGATAAAGAACTTATTCAATTATATGAAAAACATAAAAATTTGAATATTCTTTCTGTTTTATTAAATGTTCCAGATATTACAATTTTTAGAAGAGCTACAAAATTAGGGTTGATATTCAAAAATGGTGGTAATAGAGGACATTTTAAATTGATTGATATACTAAATGGGATGCATCCACAATATCCTACATTAAAATTAAAAAACAGATTAATAAAAGAAGGAAAAGAAGGAAATAAAGAAAATAAGTGTGAAGTATGTAATATTTCTGAATGGTTAGGAAAACCGATAAATATGCATTTAGATCATATAGATGGTAATTCACATAACCATAAATTATATAATTTGAGAATGATATGTCCAAATTGTCACTCTCAAACTGAAACATATTGTGGTAAAAATAAAATATAAGGGAAGTTTTCCCCACGGTTGTCTGTAAAACCGTTGGCGATAAAAAATATGTGGGGCGGATGCCGAAATAGTTCAACTCTATAACTTCCCACCAGATCAATATAACTACATGTCACCATAGGGGAATTGGTCTACCCATGAGGCTTAAACCCTCAGGCACTAGTGCTGTCCCAGTTCGATTCTGGGTGGTGACACCATATAAAAAAATATGGGCTGGTAGCTTAACGGGAGAGCGACACGCCTGCACCGTGTTAGATGAGGGTTCGATTCCCTCCTGGTCCACCAAGACATTGAGATTGTTGAGAAAAATTTTTCTTGACAAGTTGAAAAAAATTTGATATAATATATTTGTTCTTTGAAAAATATGGCACCGTAATTCAATGATAGAATAGACGACTTATAATCGTCCTATGAAAGTTTAATCCTTTCCGGTGCTACCAAAATATGATGCGAGAAGATCAAGTGATCCGGGATGTCTCATAAGCATTTCTGAGGTGAGGGCGGTACTCACTCTCGCTACCAAAATATATCGGATCGTAGGGAAAGAGGCATCCCACCTGACCTGGGCTCAGGACATTTTGCTGCTTCGAGCGCAGCCGATCCGACCAATAAAATTTTTAGAGCACCTTAGTTCAACAGGAGAATGATTGGTCTACACCCAATAGACGGCGGGGCGGCTCCGTCAGGTGCTACCAAGACATTGATTTTTGACAATACTTATGATATATGACGATATATCTAAGATGGTTATATCCCATAGAAGCGGTATGTAAAAAGTGAAGTCCTTAATTGTCAAAAGTCAATGATATTATTGATAAAGATTTTTCTTGACAAA
>Ga0265297_10010160_pt1 | contig 11901 bp, 11 predicted proteins | sample Munlanlwell13791_FD_192502 | JGI IMG/M metagenome (GOLD analysis project Ga0265297, IMG submission 192502) | Leachate microbial communities from a municipal landfill in Southern Ontario, Canada - Leachate well 137-91 | ecosystem: Engineered > Solid waste > Landfill > Unclassified | place...
TTTTATCTTTTATCTTTTTAACTTCTTTCAGCCAGTCTTTTTTGGTATGAGACTTTACTCTGAAATATCCCAAAATATTGTGCAAAGAAAAATAAAATACGCGCACTAAATAAAAAAAGCAGAAAATTATTATAAAAATAGCCACCCAAGCGGGCAAAAAATAAGACAAAATAAGAACCCCTATCAGGGTTCCCAAACTAATGGCTCCGGGCATTATTTCCAAAAGCCTGTATACAATGCGGTCTTTCGGATTTTTTAAGTCCGATGCCTTTGAAATATCTAAATAATCTTTTTTATCCATATTATAAAAAGGATAGTGGTCCTACCGGGATTTGAACCCGGGTTACATGGATGAAAACCATGCGTCCTGAACCAGGCTAGACGATAGGACCAAATTTAAAACTTAATTAAATTTTAGCTCAAAAATTGAAAAAAAGCAAGATTTATAGTATATTTAGTCATAAAAATGATGAATATTTTAGCCATTGAAACAAGCTGCGATGATACAGGAGTCGCCATCCTGTCGGCCGAAAATCCGCCGAGCCGCGACTCGGGCGGGTTTAAGATACTCGCAAATGTTGTGGCTTCACAAATAGAAGTACATAAACAATATGGCGGAGTATATCCGTTTGCGGCAAAAAGAGAGCATCAAAAAAACTTGCCGCCCGCATACGAGAAGGCCTTAAAAGAGGCAAATATCACAGAAAAAGAAATTGATTTGATTGCGGTGACACAAGGGCCGGGATTAGAGCCGTGCCTTTGGGTTGGCGTGACTTTTGCCCAGGAACTTGCAAAAAAGTTAAACAAGCCGATCATTGCCGCAAATCACATAGAGGGGCACATTTTGGTAAATTATTTAACAAACAAAAAAATTGATTTGCCGGCTTTGGCATTAATTGTTTCTGGCGGACACACGCAAATTATTTTTGTAAAAGACATCGGAGACTATAAAATTCTCGGCGAGACCCGCGACGATGCGGCCGGAGAATGCTTTGACAAAGCCGCCAGGATTTTGGGCTTGGGATACCCTGGCGGGCCGGAAATCGCCAAACTGGCAGAAAAGTCCGAGCCGGGAAAGGTTGATTTACCTCGCCCGATGTTTAACACCAAAGACTATGATTTCAGTTTTTCAGGATTAAAAACCGCTATTTTGTATTACCATCAAAAACAAAACAAAAAAACTCAAAAAAGCAAAAAATATATTTCGCGAATGTGCTCGGAAATCCAGCAGGCGATTATCGATGTGCTGATTAAAAAAACTTTAAAGGCTGCCGCAGATTATAATGTAAAAACTATAATTCTGGGCGGAGGGGTGTCAGCAAACCATGAATTAAAAACCCAAATTTTAATAAAAGCGCACCAGGAGCTGCCAGATGCCAAAATAATATTTCCGCAAATAGACCATTCAACAGATAACGGCCTGATGACAGCGATATGCGGATACTTTCACCAAAAAGAAGTTATTAATCCAGAAAATTTAAAAGCTGACGCAAACCTGAGGGTTAGCGAATAAGAAAAACCGCCATGCTCCCAGGGGGAACACGGCGGCATATTGAAAGCCTTTCGGCCATGAATGAACTATTTGCTGCCATCAGCAAGGGCCGGGGCAGTTTTCGCGACGCGAGCAAGACTCGCAGGGCGTCATGGAAATCGGGTTGGGTTCGACAGCCGGCTCGTCCTCGAGTTTGAGCGGGTCAAAATTGCCCGACTTAATCTCCAAGACGAAGCACAACAGATACGCGACTCCGCCAGCCAAGCCAATCCACAATGGAATGCCTCGCAGGTGGCCTGTAACAATGGCAATGACGCACGACAGGCCCGCCGCCATGCTCATACCGTAGTAGAACAAATGCAGCTTGCCGATATTGCTAATCTCGCCAATGTCGGGAAAGCCCATGTCGGGCTTGTGATTTTCGGACAGGCACATCCTGGCAAACTGGACCATAAAGGCAAATACTGCCAAGCCATATCCAGGCCACAACAAGGTGTTAAACGAACTATAGGCCAGATGCCAAAAGGCAATCTGGATAAGCCCAACACCCACGGCGTCGCCCCAGGTCATAGTCCAGAAATCCTGAAAGTGCAGAAACTTCTGGCGGGTGCCTGGGATGATGCTATGGCGTTCGGGCATATTCTTGTCGCATTGCTGCAACAGAAACATCAAGCCCATCACAAACCAGTTGACCATCAGGGCCACGACGGCGATCGTCCAAGAAAACTCCATTTCGATACTCCTCAAAAAGGTTGTCTATGTGCATGGGAGTGAAGTACTACCCATATATTTAATGATATCACATTTTATATTATTTGTCAAGTCTTTATTCCGCCATATTTTTCTGATAAAATACATACATTATGGAACTACCAAGCCAGTACAATCCAAAAGAAACTGAAGACAAAATCTACCAACTCTGGCAAGAGTCTGGTTTTTTTAATCCTGACAACCTGCCCAGCCGCCACAAAAAGCCATTTTGCATCATAATGCCCCCGACAAACGCCAATGGAAATCTGCATGCAGGGCACGCTCTCGTGATGACAATAGAAGATATAATGACCAGATATAAAAGAATGCAGGGCTATAAGGCCTTGTGGCTGCCAGGGCTGGACCATGCTGGCTTTGAAACACAAGTGGTATATGAAAAAAAGCTTGAAAAAGAGGGCAGAAGCAGGTTTAAAATGACGCCCCAGGAACTCTATAAAGAAATTTACGATTTTACCGAAACTAACAAAGCAAACATCGAGTCCCAGGTCAAAAAAATGGGGGCCAGCTGCGACTGGAGCCGCAAAAAGTTTACTTTAGACCAAGATGTGATTGATACGGTTTACAGCACCTTTGAAAAATTTAAAAAGGATGGACTTGTTTACCGCGGTAAAAAAATTATCAACTGGTGCCCAAAACACCAAACCTCTTTGTCTGATTTGGAAACAAAAGATGACGAAAGAACTGATAAATTTTACTACTTAAAATATGGTCCATTTACTATCGCCACCGCCCGCCCCGAAACCAAGTTTGGCGATAAATATGTGGTCATGCATCCGAAAGATAAAAGATATTCTCAATACAAAGAAGGCCAAAAAATTGATCTTGAATGGATAAACGGCCCCATCACGGCCACGGTTATAAAAGACGAGGCGATTGATATGGATTTTGGCACAGGCGTGATGACGATTACCCCATGGCATGACCCTGTGGATTTTGAAATTGCCCAGCGCCACAATTTGGACAAAGAGCAAATTATAGATTTTCAGGGAAGACTTTTGCCGATAGCCGGCGAATTTGCAGGAATGAAAATCGCAGAGGCCAGACCTAAAATTATAGAAAAATTGCAAACCAAGGGCCTAGTTGAAAAGATTGATGAAAACTATAAACACGTTGTCAAAGTCTGCTACAAGTGCAACAGCTTAATTGAGCCACAAATAAAAGAACAGTGGTTTTTAAAAATGAAGCCGTTGGCAGAGCCGGCCATAAAAGCAATCAAAAAGGGGGATGTAAAATTTGTCCCCAGCCATTATAAAAAAATAGCCCTGCATTGGCTGAACAATATTCTAGACTGGCCGTTAAGCCGCCAAATTGTGTGGGGCATTCCAATTCCGGGAGATGAGAGTGGCGACACTTTTGATACTTGGTTTTCATCCGGCCAATGGCCATATGCCGCTTTGGGATACCCAAAATCAAAAGACTTTAAAACTTTTTATCCCACTGATGTTATGGAAACGGGAGGCGACTTGATATTTTTCTGGGTGTCACGAATGATAATGTTCGGGCTATACAACACAGGCAAAGTACCCTTTAAATATGTGTATATGCATGGCCTGGTTTTAGATTCAAAGGGTCAGAAAATGTCAAAATCAAAAGGCAATGTCATCAATCCATTGGATTTGACCGAAAAATTCGGCACAGACGCCTTGAGGATGGCGCTTGTTGTGGGCAACACGCCTGGCACCTCTTTGCCGCTTGACGAAAACAAAATCAAAGGATACAGAAATTTTGCAAATAAAATCTGGAATGCTTCAAGGTTTATTTTGATGCAGGAGGAAAAAAGACAAGCTACAAAAAACGACAAAAAACTCCTCAAAGAATTTGAAAAAATTTCCAAAGATATTGCAAAGGATATGGATAACTTCAGATTTTATTCTGCGGCAGAAAAAATTTACCATTATTTCTGGCATACGTTCTGCGATAAAATAATAGAAGATTATAAAAAGGGCGAGGTGGGCTATGATGCAATTTTTGAAATTTTGACAAAGTCCCTTAGGGTTTTACACCCTTTTATGCCGTTTATAACTGAGCACATCTATCAACAACTGCCAATAGACAAAAAGCAAAAATCAATAATGGTTGAAGCCTGGCCAAAATAAATGAACATTGACTGGAGCATATTTTTATATATATTTTTTGGTGCTTTACCGGCGCTCATTTGGCTGTTTTACTATCTAGGGAAAGATGTTCATCCCGAAAGTAATGCTATGATTATAAAAATATTTTTGTGGGGCGCGTTGCTTACCGTTCCGTTGTTCTTAGTACAATTAGTAACAACTAAAATCCTGGACATTTTGTGCCAAAACAGCGGATTCCTTCCAATCGGTGAGCTTATTCACATTTCGGCAGCCAGCCTTAGCCTTTCTGAATTGGGCATTGTTATGTTTTATTGGATGATTATTATTGCTTTTTCTGAAGAATTTTTTAAATATCTTGCAGTGAGGCTAAGAGTAATAAACAGCCCGGAACTGGACGAACCATTGGATATTATGCTTTATATGGTGATAGCCGCCCTCGGATTTGCGGCAGTTGAAAATATACTTTACAGCGTCGTGCCATCAGGGATGTTTTCTTTTGAAATTTTACTGCAAAGGACAATTCTTCTAAGTTTTCTGAGATTTATCGGCGGCACTTTTTTACATGCCTTATGCTCAGCTGTAGTTGGATATGCTTTAGCAGTGGGGCTCTGCAAAATAAAACACCGATGGATTTATACGGTTGCAGGATTATTGATCGCCATAGCCTTGCATGGACTTTATGATTTTTCTATAATAGGATTAGAAGGGGACTTAAAAATAATTATCCCGTTAATAATTTTAGCCATACTTGCTGTTTTAACTTCTTTCGGGTTTGAAAGGCTCAAAAAGTTAAAAAGCGTATGCAGCTTAAAAGAAATATATGGCAAACAAATTAAAACCTAGAAGCACAGAAGACCAAGAGGTCTTGCCGGGAGGAGTTTTTGACCAAGATGGCGAATTGGTTGTGGATGTTTACGAAACCGACGCCGACTTTGTGGTGCTGGCCGCCATTGCTGGAATACAAATAAAAGACATCGATATTTCCCTTGAAAAAGATATGATGATAATCAAGGGCAACAGGCAGGCGCCATGCGACGACAAAGACATAAAATATTTTTATCAGGAGTGCTATTGGGGACCATTTTCAAGAAAAATAGTTTTACCTGAAAATATCAACATTGATGATGCCGATGCCCAAATGGACAAGGGAGTTTTGACAATAAAAATCCCCAAAAATGAAAATGTGAGCAAGGGAAAACTTGGCATCAAATCCGCTTAATTTTGCAATCAAAATACCGAGGCTCAACCTCGGTATTTTTTTGTTCTCGTTTTTTGGTGCGGGTAGGAGGATTTGAACCTCCACGAGTTGCCTCACATGCTCCTAAGGCATGCGCGTCTGCCAGTTTCGCCATACCCGCTAAATTATAAACTCTATCACTTTCACCACCGAATAAAAAGAGACTGCCAGGATTATACAAACTATTGCCCAAACAAAAAACAGTTTGGCCGTGTTTATTTTCTCAAGAGAATCTCCTGCTGCCAAAAAAATCGCTAACGCCAGCAAAAACAATATGCCCGCAATTCCGCCCAATGTCAACCAAATAAGGTTTATTGTTAAAGCTATCATGTTTTTAATCTAACATAAAATCCGAGCATATTCCAGCTCGGATTTTACTACGTTTTGATATCAATTATCCGGCAACAACTCCTTCAATCATTGCGGCGATAGCATAAGCCAAGGCTGCAACAATGTATCCTCCGGCTGCCCACACGATAATCTGCTTTCCTGATCCAACTTTGTCGGGGCTTCCCTGTGATGTCAGAATAACAAAGCCTCCGTAAAGCACCATCAAAGTACAAACTGCCACCAAAATGGTAACAGCCAAATCAACGATATTGTAAATTGTGTCGATTATGGCGCTTGCGTCTCCCTGGGCAGATGCTGCCAAAGGAAGTGTCAACAAGCTGACAAACAATAAAGCTAATAAAAATTTTTGAAACTTCATTTTGTGTATTTTAAAAACTTTAAAAAATTTTAATAATCGACCTTTTAATGTTTTCAATAATCCAATTGCTGTATTACGGCAAAACTGATTGTACCATCAAGGCAATTGCTCCTGCCAAAAGACCTGTAATCATTCCGATAATTGCATAGAGAAGAGCGGATTTTGCTGTGGCTAGCTTCTGAGGGTTTCCGCCAGAAGTCATAAACAGGTATCCTGCCACCACAATCATCAGGGTTCCCAAGGCTGCCAATACCGTCCCAACTGCTGTGGCAATTCCGCGAATAAGCGCGCCAAAGTCGCTGTAAGTTCCTCCCAACGGATCATCCAGCGAAACTGCCATTGCTGTTAAGGGGAGTAGCACAGCAACTAATCCGGAAAGAATAAACAAATGTTTTTTATCCATTATTCTATTATATCAGATTTAATTTTGGCAATGCAACAGCCTAATCTTTTAACACAGCCCCCGATGCCACTTTATCACCCTCGTCCATCCTCATAATTCTCACTCCTTGTGTTGCTCTGCCCAGCTGAGAAATAGACTTTACCCCTGTCCTAATAACTTGTCCGTGCTGGGAAATTACAATCAAGTCTTCCTCGTCAACTGCGGTCTCCAAAACGGATGCCATAACAATGCCGCCCGTTTTTGAGGTAATTTGAGCCGTCTTAATTCCACTGCCGCCCCTTGTCTGAATCTTGTATTGGCTTATGTCTGTGCGCTTGCCATAGCCATTTTCCATCACAACAAGTAAATATCTTTTTTCTTTATTGTCTGTTTTGGCAATGACATCCATACCGACGACTTCATCTCCCTTTTTAAGTCTTATTCCGCGCACACCAGCTGCTGAACGGCCCATTGCCCTGATGTCTTTTTCTTTAAACCTTATGGCAATGCCTTGCTTCGTGGTCAGGATTATATCATCTTCGCCGCTTGTCTTTACAACTTTTTTCAATGCGTCGCCTTTATCCAGTTTTATAGCAATAATTCCGGATTTTCTCACGTTTTCAAATTCATCCAGGGCGGTCTTTTTAATAGTGCCATTTTTAGTTACCATCACCAAAAACTTGGCCTGCTCGTCTTTTGCCTTGCGCGGCACCAAGGACAGCACTTTTTCTTCATTGGACATTTCCAAGAAATTCAAAAGTCCCCTGCCTCTGGCCACCCTTGTGCCTTCTGGAATTTCATAAGCCTGAGTTTGGAAAACTTTTCCGGAGTTACTAAAGAACATCAGGTTATCATGCGTTGAGGCAGTAATAAAATGCTCTACAATGTCGTCTTGCATTGTCTTCATGCCCATTAAGCCCTTGCCGCCCCGTTTTTGGATTTTATAGGTGGCAGGATTTATTCTTTTGATATATCCGCCAGTCGTCAAAGTGATTATCGTTTCTTCCAATGGTACCAAATCCACCTCTGTAATTTCGCCAAGCTTGCCTTTTATAACCTTTGTCCTTCTCTTGTCGCCGTATTTTTCTTTAAGCTCTAAAAATTCTTTTTTAACAATATCGGCCAATTTTTCAGGCGACTTTAAAATGGCTGTCAATTCCTTGATAAGCATCAAGAGCTCCTTTAACTCATCTTCTATTTTCTTTCTTTCTAAGCCTGCCAAAGTTTGCAGCCTCATTTCCAAAATTGCCACAGCCTGCCTTTCAGTCAGCTTGAACTTCTTCATCAAATTTCCCCTTGCTTCATCCTTATCTTTGGATTTTTTGATTGTAGCAATAACATCATCAATATTTTTCAAAGCAATCATCAAGCCCTCCAAAATATGAGCTCTTTCTTTGGCCTTATCCAAATCAAACTGAGTTCTGCGGGTAACAACCTCTTTTCTGTGTGTGATAAAATGTTTTAAAACGTCGGCCAAACTCAAAGTTTCAGGCTGTATTCCTCCAACCAAAGCCAGCATATTCAAGTGAAAAGATTTCTGTAGGGGCGTAAACTTATAAAGCCTATTCAAAATTCTTTGGGGCTGAAAACCCTTTTTAACATCAATCACAACTCTCATTCCTTCTCGGTCAGACAGGTCTCTTATATCTTTTATGCCTTCTATCTTTTTCTCCGATACCAATTCGGCCATTTGCTCCACCAAGGTGGACTTTAGAACCTGGTATGGAATTTCGGTGATTATTATTTGCTCAGAGCCGTCTTTTTTTTCAACAATGTCAGCCTTGCCGCGAATCAGAATAGACCCTTTTCCCTGTGAATATGCTGCTATAATTTCTTTTTGGTCATAAATTATTCCGCCTGTCGGAAAATCTGGCCCTTGGATAAATTCAAACAAATCCTCTGTTTCTGCCTTGGGGTGGGCCAACACATGAATGCAGGCGTCCAAAACCTCTGTTAAATTATGTGGAGGGACGTTTGTGGCCATACCAACGGCAATACCCAGGGTGCCGTTTAGCAAAAGCTGGGGCACCGGGCTTGGCAGGACAACTGGCTCTTTTTTGGTGCCATCATAGTTATCTACAAAATCAACTGTGTTTTTCTCAATATCTTGCAACATCATCTCACCGATTTTGGTGAGTTTACACTCTGTGTACCTCATAGCAGCTGCTCCATCTCCGTCAATTGAGCCCCAGTTTCCCTGGCCGTTTATCAAAGGATATCGCATATTAAAATCCTGGGCCATTCTGACCATGGACTCATAAACTGCCGAATCTCCGTGAGGGTGGTACTTTGCCAGAACATCTCCGGTAACAGCTGCGGATTTTCTAAATTTTGCCGAAGCCCCTAAACCCAACTCATTCATTGAAAACAAAATCCTGCGGTGCACGGGCTTAAATCCGTCTCTGACATCAGGCAAAGCTCTTGCCACAATAACCGACATGGCATAGGCGATGTAGGATTCTTTTAATTCTGTGACAATTTCTCTTTTGTCTACTTTGCCGATGTCAACTAATTTTTCTTTTTTTTCTTCTGCTGCTGGCATTGTTGTTTAAATTCTATTGCTGATTTATTATTTCTGCATTAATTTGGTTTTGCGTTTCTTGAGGGCTGTCATTTTGCGGTTCTTGCAAATTTTCTGTTGGCTGGTCTGCCGGCGGAACCTCTTCAATGATTTCTGTTTGAGGTAATCCCAAGTTAATCGATTCTATGCTTTCCATTTTCTTTAGTGTCCCTTGAACCCAGAAAAAGAGCATGGGCAGGGCAATTACAACCACAATCGTCCATAAAATGGCTTTTTTGGATCCATCCGGCAATGCTTGCAATTGCAAAACCCATTTTTTAATTTTTGATTCAATATTTTTGAAATCCATAAAAAACTATGGCTGCAAAACCGCTATTTCCATACCTTCTTTTGGCAGGGTCGAAGCCTTTATTACCAGCTTGTCCTGGGCGGCAACCGAGGGTTTGCCCATTGCCTTTAAAAATTTTGAAACATCGTCTATCTCCATTTTCAATTTTGGCAAAGCATAGTGCATTGGAACCACAATTCTGGGCTCAATTTGTCCCACGATTTTTGTAGCCTCCGCAGAAGAAATAGTATATCCCCCCCCAACCGGAATCATTAAAATATCCACTTGCCCGATTTTATCAAGCTGCTCATCTGTCAGCTCATTTTGGCCCAAATCTCCCAGGTGGCAAAACTTCATATCCTCAGCATCTATTGTATATATTGTGTTTTGGCCTCGTTCTTTGCCTTCTTTTTGGTCGTGAAAAGACGGAATTCCTTTTATAAACACACCTTTTATTTCATATTCTCCGGGGCCTTGAACCACAAAAGGCTCGCCCTTTACGCCTTTTATATTGTTGTGGTCGTGGTGATTGTGGGTGACAAGCAAAATGTCTGCTGAAAAATTAGGCAACTTTAAGCCGGTTGCTTCATCGTATGGGTCAATAACAATATCAGCCGAGCTGTCTTTTGAGTTGGAAACTGAAATTTGAAAACAGGATTGTCCTGCCCAGGTAATTTTAGCCATAGTTTTAAAATTTATTTAATAATTCTATCACAAAGCATTTTTCAGTTCAACTTGACAGCCACTTAAAAATCCCCGTTTTATGGGGATTTTTAATCAGCTAATCAATAGTTTGCACTGTCAATGTATTGGCGCTTTGCCTGTCATCGAGCCTCTCATGATATCTGTAAACAATTTTGTCTTTTGCCTTCAAAAATCCATTATCTTTGAACTCTTTAATTCCGGGCAAAAGCAGGTCTTTGGCTGATTTTATTTTCTTGCTTTTGACCAGACATGGAATAACTCCCCATACCAAGGCCAGCTGTTGGGCAATTTTTTCTTCGTTTGTTATGGCAACAACAGCGGCTTCCGGCCTAAAAAACGCAATTGTTTTTGCGGAGGCTCCTGTTATAGCCCCTGTAAATATCGCCTTGGCTCCAATCTCAGAAGCAATGTGAGTGGCTGCATGGGCCATAGAATTTGTTACATCGGATTCTTCAGCACAATATCCTCCAAAATCCATACTTCTTTCTGTTGACCTTAAAATTTTATTCATTATTTCAACTGCTTCCAAAGGATATCTTCCATTGGCTGTTTCTCCGGAAAGCATAACCGCATCGGCAGAATCATAAACCGCATTGGCCACATCAGAAACTTCGGCCCTTGTTGGAATTGGGTTTCTTATAATAGAATCCAACATTTGGGTTGCCACAATCACGGGCTTGGTCTGAGCCCTCACCATTTCAACGATTTCTTTTTGCCTTACAGGCAGCTCCCAAAGAGGAGTTTCAATGCCAAGGTCGCCTCGGGCCACCATAACAGCATCGGCCTCATCAATAATCTCTTGCAAATTTACAAGGGCTTCGGGCCTTTCTATTTTGGCAATTATTTTAACATCGGTTTTGCCCAAAAACTTTTTAGCTTCTTTTATATCTTGAGCATTCCTTAAAAATGAAAGTGCTATGTAATCAGCTCCTGCTTGTGAAGCAAACTTCATATCCGATTTGTCTTTTTCATTTAAAATTGAGCTTCGTAATTCCAAAGACGGCACATTTACGCCCTTTTTGGAAAATAAAACTCCTCCCTTTAAGACAATCGCTTTAAATTTATCGCCCCTTTTTTCTAAAATTTTAATCTGCAGGGTGCCGTCATCCAAAAACACAATGTGTCCAGGCTTTGTGCCATCCTTAAACATATCCGAAGGCAATGGAATTTCGTTGTTTACAAATTCCTTGGTTGCTGCATTTATCATTATTTCCTGGCCGTTTTTCAGATCAACGCCTTGTTCTGGCAGAATTCCAATTCTGATTTTTGGGCCCTGAATGTCGGCAATTATTGCAATGTGTTTGTTTAACTTTTTAGATATCTTCCTTATCTTTTTAATCCTACTGCCCTGTTCCTCGTGGCTGCCGTGAGAAAAATTAAGTCTGGCAGCGTCCATGCCATGGTTTATCAATTTTTCTAAAATGTCTTGACTTTCAGAAGCCGGGCCAATTGTGGCCACAATTTTTGTTTTTGAGCTTAGCATTTTTTTAATTTTTAATTTTAGCGTAACGATATTTTTTAATTTTAAAATATTAGACCCGGATTAACTCCGGGCCTTAATGGAGCGGGTAGGGGGATTTGCACCCCCGCTCAAACCTTGGAAGGGTTTCGTGCTGCTGCTACACCATACCCGCACAGCGCTTTGTCGGAGAACTGGGATTTGAACCCAGACTAAATCCTC
>Ga0265297_10010161_pt1 | contig 11901 bp, 12 predicted proteins | sample Munlanlwell13791_FD_192502 | JGI IMG/M metagenome (GOLD analysis project Ga0265297, IMG submission 192502) | Leachate microbial communities from a municipal landfill in Southern Ontario, Canada - Leachate well 137-91 | ecosystem: Engineered > Solid waste > Landfill > Unclassified | place...
TAAAAGCGAAGTTGATAAACACTGCTTTCGGGCAGTTTTTGTTTTCCCTCGCTAAGCTCGGGATAAATTATAGTATAATAGAGAAGTCCTTGATTCGTTCGGGGCATAAATTTAAATTTTATGGAGATTCGCAATATTGCCATTATCGCTCATGTGGACCATGGAAAAACGCGCCTGACCGATGCCCTGTTGCAGCAAACAGGCGTGGCGGCCGCGGGCGTGAGCATGGATTCAAACGACCTGGAGCAGGAGCGGGGCATCACCATCTATTCAAAGAACGCTTCCATCTTTTATAAGGATACGAAGATCAATATCGTGGACACTCCCGGCCACGCGGATTTCGGTTCCGAAGTTGAGCGCATTTTGCGTTCCATTGATTCGGTTCTGCTGGTGGTGGACGCGCAGGAAGGCCCGATGCCGCAAACGAAATTTGTGCTGAAAAAATCTCTGGAACTGGGAATCAAGCCCATAGTCGTCATAAACAAGATAGATAAACCCGCGGCCAGGCCCGAGTGGACCAATAACGCGGTGCTGGAGCTTTTTATGGATCTGGGCGCCAATGACGAGCAATTAAATTTTGCAACGGTTTTTGCCATCGCCAAACAGGGGATTGCCAAGTTGAAATTAACCGACGAATCGGATGACCTGACTCCCCTGCTCGAAACAATTTTGAAAGAGGTGCCGGTGGCTTCTTCGCCGGAGGCGACCGCCAAAGAGTTGCGTTTTCAGCCGTTCAATCTGGCTTATGATAACTTTTTGGGCCGTTTGGCCATCGGGCGCCTGTATGAGGGAACCATCAAGCCGGGTATGAATGTTTTCGTTAAAAAGCCGACGGGCGAGGCGCGTTCCGGAAAGATAACGAAGATTTTTTCGTTCAAAGGACTTGAACGCATTGAAGCGCCGGAGGCCTCGGCCGGCGACATTGTGATGGTGGCGGGCTTGCCCGATATTTTTATCGGCGAGACAATCTGCCAAAGCGAAGCGCAGGAGGCATTGCCGGCCATCAATATTGACGAGCCGACCATCTCTCTTAATTTTTTAGTCAACAATTCTCCTTTCGCGGGACGCGAGGGCAAATTCGTGACGACCCGCCAGATCCGCGAACGCCTGGAAAGGGAGCTTGAAGTCAATGTGGGGCTCAAGGTTGATTTTTCGTCCAGCGAATATTTTAAGGTCTACGGCCGCGGCGAATTGCATATCGCGATATTGCTGGAAAATATGCGCCGCGAGGGCTATGAACTGCAGGTTTCCCAGCCCCAAGTTATTATCAAGGAACAAGATGGCCAAAAATTGGAGCCGTTTGAAGAGCTAACCATCGATGTGCCAAGCGATATGGTGGGCGCGGTAATGGACAAGCTGTCGCGCCGGAAAGGTTCAATGGTTGAAATGAAGCCGGAGCAAAGCCATATGCGTTTGATGTTCGAGATACCGACGCGCGGATTTTTGGGTTACCGGAGCGAATTTGTCATCGATACGCGAGGCGAGGGGATTTTGAGCAGCCGGGTTGTCGGTTTCAAGCCGCATGCCGGCGACATCTCGCGCCGTTCCGTCGGCTCCATGATTTCCATGATGACCGGCAAAGCGCTGGGCTTTTCTCTCTACAATTTGCAGGAGCGCGGCGTGCTTTATATCAATGCGGGCGTTGAGGTTTATGAGGGAATGGTCATCGGCAATACTTCCAAAGGCGAGGATCTGAGTGTGAATCCCATCAAGGGAAAGCAGTTGACCAATATGCGTTCCAAGAGCACGGACGAGGCCATCAATCTGACTCCGCCGCTGGATTTGACTTTGGAGCGGGGGCTGGAAATAATGAACGCGGACGAATATCTGGAAGTTACTCCAAAAAGCATTCGCCTGAGAAAACAGCTTCTGGCCGCGGTCGATAGGACCCGGGCGAACAGATAGAGAGCGCAAGTGATCAAGTGATTAAAAAATCTTCCACCCAAAGTGGAGGATTTTTCATTATGTTTTAATCTTTTATTGTTTATTGTATAATGTAATATATGGAAAGAGAGGAATTCGAAAAACTGGTGGCCGAGGCGATAGACGAGATTCCGGATGAATTTTTAGCGCGGTTGAAAAATGTGGCGATCGTGGTCGAGGATAGCCCCAATGAAGAGCAGCTGAAAAAACTGAAGTTAAGGAGCGATTTGACCTTGCTTGGGTTGTATGAAGGGGTTCCTTTGACCCAGCGAAATTCCTACACGATGGCCTTGCCGGATAAGATTTCCATTTTTAAAAATTCCATCGAACTGGTCGCCCATACTCCCGAAGAGATAAAAAAACTGGTGCAAGATACCGTTCGTCACGAAATAGCGCATCATTTCGGCAGCGGCGAAGCAGGCGCGAAGAAGGCGGCAAATCATTAAAACATATAAACATTTAAGCATTTAAACATCGGATTATTTTAACAGAGGGCATATTAATTTATGTTATTATGTTAAAATGTTTTTATGTTTGAATGTAAAAACTATGGCAGAAGAAAAAAATGTCAATCTGAGGATCATTCCGCCGGCAAAATATCTGCCGGGGGCGGTTTTGGCGGTAGCCGCGTTTCTGATAATCTTTTTGGCCGCGGCCGTCTACACCCAGATAATAGAGGGTCGCTACGCCGGCCAGTCATCGCAATATAAGAATACTATTTCCGTGAGTGGCGAAGGCAAAGTCGTGGCTAAACCCGATATCGGCAAAGTTTCGCTGTCCGTGATCTCGGATGCTGCCACTGTTGCAGCGGCGCAAAAGGACAACACCGACAAGATGAACAAAATAACCCAGGTGATGAAAGATACGGGTGTCAAAGAAGATGATTTGAAAACGACCAGCTATAGCATCATGCCCCGCTATCAATACAGCGCCGGCCGGAGCGATATCATCGGCTATGAGGCATTGCAAACATTGGATATCAAAGTGCGCGATCTGACCAAAGTCGGCGATATTTTGAGCAAAGCGGCGGCGGCCGGCGCCAATCAGGTGGGTTCGTTGAGTTTTACCTTTGACAATCCTGAGACACTGCAAAGCCAGGCCAGGCAGGAAGCGATAATTCAGGCCAGGCAAAAGGCCGGCGACTTGGCCAAGGGCTTGGGCGTGAGCTTGGGTAAAATAACGAGTTTCAATGAAAGCTCGGCCGGCCAGCCCGTTCCGATGTATGCCAACGATGCGCGGGGCATGGGCGGCGGAGTGGCACCTCAGATTCAGACCGGGCAGAACGAAATAATCATTGATGTGAACCTCACCTACGAGATCTATTAGGCAAACCTTAAAATGCGCTTGAACCGTTTCTTCGGCGATTTTGATTTCACGCAAAAAACCCTGCGGATTTCCGACGGGGATTTTTTGCATCAGGCGAAGAATGTTTTACGGCTGGAAAAAGGCGAAGAAATAATTTTGGCTGACGGGCAAGGGCAAGAAGCGTCTGTAAAAATCATTCAATATGGAAGGGATTTTGCCGGAGTTGAAATTACAGAAGTCAGACAAAATAAAAACGAGCCGGAAAAGCAAGTGATTCTGTATTGCGCGGTTTTAAAACGCGAGAATTTCGAATTGGTCGTTCAAAAGGCCGTGGAAGTCGGCATAAGTGAGATTGCGCCGGTGATATCACAACACACGGTTAAGACGGGATTAAAAAAAGACCGGCTGGCCAAAATTATGAAAGAAGCGGCGGAACAATCCGGCCGGGGAATAATTCCTATTTTGCGGGAAGCAATGAACTTCAACGACGCGCTGGCCGGCGCGAAAGAAAACGATGTTAATATTTTATTTGATAGGTCCGGCACTAAATTCACGCAGTCGGACTGCGTGAATTTAGTGCAACAGGAAGATATGCGCGTAGGAATTTTCATCGGCCCGGAAGGCGGATGGAGCGAAGAAGAAGTAGGAGCGGCCAAAGAGGCGGGCTTTAAGATTGTTTCGCTCGGAAAATTGACCTTGCGCGCCGAAACCGCAGCGATAACAGCGGCCTACTTGGTTTGCCGGGGTTAGTTGTGGATAAGTTGGTTTTGCGCGAGGGCCCCGCCGGTGTTAAAATATTTGCAAGAGGGAACTTTAGAAGTTCTTTTTATTTTTTATTGAAAGGGGGTGGTCGTTAAAAACGGAGAGTTGTGGGACACAATAAAGAAGATAAGATGCGATTTTCTGGGATATTGCTCGGAGCTATCCGGCAAGAACGGCGGTCGGCTGGTCGGACACCATATCCATGGAAGAAAAAACGGTAAAAAAAACGGAAATGGTAAAAAAAAACCGAGAAAAAGACCCGGTCCGCCAACGATCTGGGATTGCCAAATGCGGCTTCTGGACGAAGAAAGCGAGCGGCACCATAAGCTTCAATTATCTATGGGTAACGATGACTTCAGCTATGAGATTCAGAGAATCAATAACGCTAAATTAAGAGAGGCCTTGAAAGAAGTGATAATATCCAATCCGTTAAAATATCCGAGGCCCACCTTAATGAGAATCAGGGGTTGGCTTAGGGATTTTCCCTGGAGTTAACAGGAAAAGGCCTCGTCTTCAAGGGGGGCCTTTTTATTTTTCTGGCGTCGCGTTTGGGTTGCGCTTCCGGCGGGGAAAGGATAAAATATAATACAAGAGCATAAATCATTAAATTAAAATTCTATGGCAAAGCAAAATTTTACAGCCGATGTTGCCAAACAGATCGGCGAACAATTGGGCGTTGATTGGTTTAAATTCGATATTGAACAATTCCGCACGGGTATGGATGTGGAGTTGGAACACGGCACCGAGAATGCCGCTACCAATGTGACAAACGATGATCCGTTAATGACTGGTAAAATCGCTTTGGCGCATTTGAATGAGTTTGCCGATTATTACACCCGTCTTGAGAGAATGGAAAAAGAAGCCAAAGAATTTTGGACTAAATAATATGGCGAGAATTCAGACAAATCTCGGCCAGAAGCGCAAAAAAATAGGCCTGGCGCTGGGTGCCGGCGGAGCCAGGGGGTTGGCGCATATCGGCGTAATTTTGGCGCTGGAAGAAGCCGGCATCCCTATTGATTTTATCGCCGGCACAAGCATGGGAGCGCTGGTCGGCGGCTGGTACGCGGCGACCAAAAACATCAAATTTTTGCGCAACATTTTTTTAAAAACCAGCACCAAGGATCTATTCGCCGATGGCGTGGAGACATTTTCCGAAAAGGAATCGCAGAAAATCAATATGGACTTCAGCAAGGGATTGTTTAAGGGTGAGCAAATGACGGCATTACTGGAAAAACTGATGGATGTGAAAACCTTTAGACAGTGCCAAATTCCGTTCCAGGCGGTGGCCACGAATGTGGAGACCGGTAAAGAAGTTGACATCGGCAACGGCTCTTTGGCACAAGGAATTTTGGCCAGTGTTTCCTTGCCGGTGATTTTTCAGCCGGTAAAATTCGAGGAGCAATTACTGATGGACGGCGGAATGGTCAACCCTTTGCCGGTTGATGTGGTAAAAAATATGGGCGCGGATTTTGTCATTGCGGTGGATGTTTCCAGCCGCTGGGTTAACTTTTCTGACGATTTGATCACACAACAAAATTTAAACCGCATAGTTTCGCATGCGTTTATGGCGTTGAATTATCAGTTGTCGCGCAGGGCGGTCGGGCAGGCGGATTTCGTTTTAAAGCCGCTGGTAGCGAATTTTCAATGGATAGATTTTGAACGCGCTGGAGACATCATTGATGCGGGACGCAAGGAGGCCGAGAGTGGACTGGACGAGATCAGGGTCAAAGCGGGCTACCTCAAAAAGGAGCCGGAGACCTTGATGGAAAGAATTATTGAATTAATTGACGGAAATTGACATTTTTATGACAACTCACGATGACTTTAAAAAGCTTGATTTGCGGGTAGCAGAAATTTTAGATGCCCAACGCGTTGACGGTTCGGAAAAATTATTGAAGCTTAAAATTTCCACAGGAGATGAGGAGCGGCAAATTTTAGCCGGCATCGCGAAATTTTATGAGCCGGAAAAATTACTCGGCCGCCAGATAATCGTGGTGGCAAATTTGGAGCCGCGCAAATTGATGGGCGAAGAAAGCCAAGGAATGCTGCTGGCGGCGGGAGACGAAGAGCCGATCTTGCTTGTGCCGGACAAGGAAGCGCCGGTTGGCAGCAAAATCAGATGACGGATAAAGATATTCTAAAAAAACTGAAATCAATGTCTGATCCAAAAAACGCCGCCGGTATGGCGCGTTTTGGCATCCGGCCCAAAAGCAAGGTACTGGGAGCGCCGATGCCTCTTTTGCGGTCTTTAGTCAAAAAAATCGGTTGCGATCATGTCTTGGCGCAAAAACTTTGGAGATCGGGAATTCACGAGGCAAAAATATTGGCGAGTATGGTGGACGATGTAAAAATGGTGAGCGGCGCGCAGATGGACAAATGGATAAAAGGTTTTGATTCTTGGGATGTTTGCGACCAGGTTTGCCTGAATCTGTTTTTTGATCATCCGCTGGCGTTTAAAAAATGCGCGGCCTGGGTCGGAAAAAAGTCCGAATTTGAACGCCGTGCCGGGTTCGCGCTTATAGCGACAGCCGCCTTCAAAAATAAGCGGGCCAAAGACGGCGATTTTATAAAATTTTTTCCGCTGATAAAAAAATACGCCGCGGACGAGCGCCAGATCGGTAAGAGGAATATGAATTTGAATAAAAAAGCGATATCTTTGGCACGGGAAATCGCTAAAATTGATTCGCGCGCCGCGCGCTGGGTAGCAGCAGATGCGTTGCGGGAGCTTAGAAGCGAAGCGGTGCAAAGAAGATTAATAGAATTGTCATCCCGGGCTTGACCCGGGATCCAGGCCCTGAAGCCCAACCGTCGCTAAAGCTTTGGCGAGGCAAGCAAGTTCAGGGCGACAAAAAACCTGGATTCTCCCCGCACTTGATGCGGGGCGGGAATGACATAATCTTTTTTAGGGCCGTTAATTTAAACCTTATATGATAATTCACATCAAAGCCAAGCCCGATGGCTATGAAGACAAAGTGGAAAAAATAGACGAGGCGCATTTTGTCGTGGAAACGCGCGAACCGCCGGTTAACGGCCGCGCTAACTTGTCTATCCGCAATATCCTGGCGCGGTATTTTAATGTGGATGTTTCGAAAGTGAGAATAATAAAAGGATTCAAGGAGAGAAGCAAGATATTTGAAATAAACTCTTAGGCCTGATTTGCGGGCGCGGAGTAAAAAAATAGGGAGCGATTCGCTTGTGCGAATCGCTCCCTTTGTCGCCTCACCATCGCCAGCTTATTGCCGTTGAGATGATGTTGATGTCGGCCGAGTAGCGGCCGGCGCCAAAATAGGTACCCTGGACCGTTCTTTCCGGGCCCCAAATATGGATATAATTTATATCCATATTGATGTTTTGGCCGCGATACCCCAGGCCCAGACCGGCTGAATAACCATTCATGTCGGGCCCCGAAGCATTGATGGTGCTGTCGGGAATTACCGCGTCCTGGTAGACCAGCCCGCCGCGCAGACGCCAGACATTTCTGAATTTATATTCCGCGCCGACACCCCAGAAGGTGTTGTTTTCCCAATGAAGCGCCTGGACGCCTTGCGGCCAGTGGCGGTAGTTGGTGAGCGCCGTGTCGGTGGACGAATAATCAAAGCGCATAACATCGGCTGCGATCAGCAGATTGCCGAATTCCATGCCCACTCCAAAGCCGTAATAGCCGGGAAAGTAAAATTCTCCCGTATAGGTGTCGCTGGCGCCGGTATCCACATATTTAGCATTGCCGTCCAGCATAACCTTAGTTTTGGTCTGATAGGTCAGGCCGAATCGCAGCCAGTCGGCTGCTTCCCACAGCAAGCCGACTTGCGCGGAGTAGCCGTAGCCGTCCGATCTGCTATCTAGACGGCCGGAAGCGGTCGGCTGGCTTTGCTCTATCTGGCCGAGACCCGCTTTTGTTGAAAGGCCGAGCGTCAATTTATCCGATACCTTGTAAGCAACGGCCGGCGCCAGATTGGTCAGAGACATTTTTGAATAAAGACCCAGCTCGTCTTTGAAATCCGCGCCAAAGCCGTAGGGCGTGTAAATGCCCAGACCCGCTGCCAGCTTGTCGTTTATCCGATAATTGACTCCGATTGAAGGCGTGAGATAATTGCCTGTTTTGGCGTTATATTCGCGGCCGGCCGCGTTCTTGTAAACAAAGTTCGCTCTCATGCCTTCCAGTCCCGCCTGCGCGAAATTTCCCGCTTTCAGCAGCAGCGCCGGATTGTAATAAAATGCCGCCAGATCATCCGCCACGGCAATGCCCGCAGGCATGGCCTTGCGCGGCCCGAATCCTCCCAGGGGATTGAGTGCTGCGGCCCAAGATGCGGTCGCAATAAAAACAGACAAAACAATCAGCCAAAAAATCAAATTTTTCGCTTTCATTTTTTCCTCCCTTGTATTTTTGGGGCCTGGCCCAGTTTTTGAAGAACTTGCCGAATACATAATGATACAATATTTATAATAGCTTGTCAAATAGATGGAACATAGTGGCCGATTGATAATTTCGGAGGGTTTGAGTATGATATATTAGTGTGCGGCATAAAAACAAAGGAAGACCCTTATAAGAAAATTAAAAATTGGAAAGGATTGGAATGGATTTTGGAAAAATAGATAAAATTTTATCCGGCGAGAAAAAATTCCGCGCCAAACAGGCAGGGCAGCTTATCTGGCGCGACTTGATCGACGACTGGACGCAGGCCACGACTTTGCCGAGCGAATTGCGCGAAAAATTGAAGGCGGAAGCATCGCTGGAAATAAAAGCGGAAATATTTACGGGCAAGGACATGCAATCATTTAAGGCGCTGTTAACGCTTGAAGACGGCTTAAGCGTGGAAACGGTTTTAATGCGTCACCAAGGCCGAAATACCGTCTGCGTTTCTTCGCAAGTCGGCTGTCCTTTGGGTTGTCTTTTTTGCGCCACGGGCAAGATGGGCCTAAAGAGAAATTTATCGTCGGGAGAAATATCCGAACAGGTTTTATTCTGGGCGCGTTATCTGAAAAAAGAAAATGAGCGCGTGGCGAACATCGTCTTTATGGGCATGGGCGAGCCGTTCTTGAACTACGATAATGTTTTTGGCGCGATAAAAATCTTGAATGATGATAATTTGCTGGGTATCGGCGCGCGGCATATTTCTATTTCCACAGCCGGCATCATTGACGGGATGGAAAGAATGGCCGAAGATATGCCGCAAATAAATCTGGCGATCTCGCTTCACGCGCCAAATGATGAGCTGCGGCTGAAACTGATGCCCGTAGCCAAAAAATATCCGCTGGAACAAGTGATGGCGGCGGCCGGCGATTATGCCGCCAAGACCAACCGCAAGCTGATGTTTGAGTATATTATGATAAAAGATATTAATGATTCCGTTGAACAGGCCAAAGAGTTGGCAACGCTTTTGGATAACCGCCTGTATTTTGTCAATTTAATTGTGTATAATCAAACGGGAGATTTTACTCCGTCGGAGCCGTCCCAAGTGAAAAAATTTAAGGATGTTTTAATGAAAGCGGGCGTTCAAGCATTGGAGAGGTATAGGTTTGGGGATGATATCGCTGGCGCGTGCGGACAATTATCAGGTAAAAATACGGATCTATGAATTCATTGGTTTTCCATTATCTGCCTCTTTTGGGGCCGGCGATATATGTTTTTATTTTTGCGGCCATGGTAATTGAGGGTGAAGTTTTCCTTTTCGCGGCGGCTTTTTTGGCGTCGCAGGGATTTTTAAGTCCCGAACTTACCTTTTTGACCATTTTTGGCGGTGCTATGGCGGGCGATTCCCTGTGGTATTGGCTGGGCCACAAGATAAACCATTCAGAGACCTTTATTAGCCGCTGGCTGGTTGCCAAAACGGGCCGATTCGACGAGCACCTGCTGAATAACTCCTTGCGCACGATATTTATTTCCAAATTCGTTTATGGCGCCCATCATTTGATGATGGCGCGGGCGGGAGTCATAAAATTGAAATTCCGGGAATTTTTTAAAGATGATTTTCTCGCCAATTTGGCCTGGGTCGCCATTATCGGAGGGCTCGGATATCTTTCGGGCGCGTCGTTCCAATATGTTAAACATTATTTGAAATTTACTGAATACGCCTTGGCATTGGGAGTCGTTTTGTTTTTTATCGCGGATTTTTTGATAGGCAGATACGGATTGGAAAAGAAAATTTAAATGCGAAAAAAACACCATCAAACTTCGGCGTTCTCTTTAAACGACAGCCAAATATTTTTTTGGATAGATTCTTTTTTGGTTGCCGTATCGGCATTGATTCTGATAATTAATTTTACAAGCCCTTATCTTGCTGCCATAGATGTGCCGGTCTTAATCGCCGTTTCCGTTGCCGGTCTTTTGCCGGTCATTTTTAACGCGATAAAATCTCTTATCCAGAGGCACTTAACTATAGATCTTTTGGCCAGCGTGGCTTTGATCTTTTCTTTGCTGGCTGGCGAATGGCACAGCGCGGTTTTTATCAGCTTGATGCTGGCTTCGGCGCGCCTTTTCACCCGCTACACCGCCGGCCGCGCCAAACGGTCCATAGGGGGCTTGTTAAAATTACGGCCGGTTATGGTCCATCTGGTGGGAGCGGACGGCAAGCCCAAGGAAACGCATATAGACGAGGTAAAAGTGGGCGATATAGTAATGGTTGAATCAGGAGAACGAATTGCGGTGGACGGCATTGTGCAATCGGGCGAAGCGAGCATAGATCAGTCATCTTTGACCGGCGAATCAAATCCGGTTGGCAAAAAAACGGGAGACGAAGTTTTGAGCTCCACCCTGAATGTCGGGGGCTCCCTCATCGTCCGCGCCACCAAAGTTGGCGCGGATACCGCCTTTGCCAAAATTTTGGAATTGGTGGAAAAATCCCAAGACAGCAAAGCGCAGATTGTTTCCGTGACGGAAAAGTTTACCGGTTGGTATATTCTGGCAACTTTCATTCTGGCAGGAGTTTCATATTACCTCACCCGCAACATAGGGCTTTCTCTGGCGATATTGCTGGTTACCTGCGCGGACGATTTGGCCGTGGCAATCCCTCTGGCTTTTAGCGCAGCCATCGCCACACTGGCCAAGCGTGGCATTATCGTTAAAGGTGGCAACTTCATCGAGGGGCTGAGCGAAACGAAAATAATGATATTCGATAAAACCGGCACGATAACCGAAGGCCAGCCGCAGGTTGTGGAAGTCGCGACCTTCCACGGCTATTCAAAGGAAAAATTCTTGGCGCTGCTCGGCGCCGCCGAACAGGATTCGGCGCATCCGGCCGCCAGAGCCGCACAAAAATATGTGGCTGAAAAAAATATCACGGTGCCGCCCATAACCCTGGTCCATGAGGAGCCGGGTTTTGGTATCAAGGGGCGGGTGGACGGCCAAGAGGTCGTGGCCGGCAAGGTCAAATTCCTAAAAGACAATGGCATCGATTTTTCGCCGGACGAACTGGACGCGATAGAGGAGCAAAAAAAGAAGCGGCGCATGCTAACCTCGCTTGGCATCGGCAAGGAGCTTCTGGGCTTCATCTCCTTTTCCGATGCCGTCCGTCCCGTGGCTCCTCTGGCTATCGCGCAGATCAAGGAGTTTGGCGTCAAACGCACCGTGATGTTGACCGGCGACAATGAAAAGATAGCCGGCGAGGTGGCTAAGATGGTCGGAATAGACGAATTACAGGCGAATTTATTGCCTCAGGATAAAGTAAATTTTATAAAAGGCGTTTTAAGTCCGAAATATAAAGTGGCGATGGTGGGCGACGGAGTCAACGACGCGGCCGGTTTGGTGTTGGCTGATATCGGCATCGCCATGGGATCCATCGGTTCGGACGCGGCCATCGGATCGGCGGATATTATTTTGGCCAAAGACAATTTGAGGGGCTTGGCGGAAGTTATGAATTTGGGCCGCTTCACGATGAAAATAATCAGCCAGGACCTTTGGGTTTGGGGGAAGGT
>Ga0265297_10010162_pt1 | contig 11900 bp, 9 predicted proteins | sample Munlanlwell13791_FD_192502 | JGI IMG/M metagenome (GOLD analysis project Ga0265297, IMG submission 192502) | Leachate microbial communities from a municipal landfill in Southern Ontario, Canada - Leachate well 137-91 | ecosystem: Engineered > Solid waste > Landfill > Unclassified | place...
CCACAATATCGAATTTCATCAAGCTATCGCTTTCGATCAGCTTGGGATTATTGAGCGTGTCACCCCATTCGATGCGGGCATTATCAATTCCATGCAAAAACATGTTCATCTTGCAGAGTGCCCATGTACTGCCATTGCTTTCTTGTCCGTACAATGAAAAGTTTTGGTCTTTGATATCCTTTGCCACACGAATAAGAAGCGAGCCCGACCCGCAAGCCGGATCGCACACACGCTCACCAGACTTTGGTTGAAGGAGTTTTGCCAACAGAATTGCCACCTCAGCGGGGGTGTAAAACTCTCCGCCTTTTTTGCCCGCGTCGCTGGCAAAGTGGGAAATTAAATATTCGTAAGTGTTGCCGATCACATCCAGATTTCCTATCTTGGAAGGCCGAAGATCCATACGCTCATCAGCAAAATCCTCAATTAAGTGTTTAAGACGTTTGTTTCGATCTTTGGTCTGACCAAGGTTTGATTCAGAATTAAAATCGATGTTACGGAAAACGCCTTCGAGCTTGGCCTTATTGGCCTCTTCGATACCCTCCAATGCCAGATTAATGATTTCTCCGATGTTGCTGGCGTCGCGCTTACTATAGATGTAATCGAAATCACAGTTTTCCGGTAGAACAAAACGCTCTCGCTCCATTTTCCGCTTAATGCGCACAGGATCGCTACCGTGCTCCTTCTGATATTGCTCCTTTTTGTCCTTCCACTGGTCGCTTAAATATTTAAGAAAGAGAAAAACAAGAATATAGTTCTTATATTCGGACGGATCCACAACGCCGCGAAAAGTGTCGCACGCCTTCCAGGCTACCGCGTTTATTTCATCCTGATTAGTTTTACCGTTTGCCATGAAAAACCTCCTTATAGTTACCTTGAAATGGTGTTCAATAACTGAGCTAAAATTAGTCCATGCTTTTTTTCTTTTATAGCATCTACGAGATCCTGCTCTCGCTGATGCAATTCGTATATTTTTTCGATCTTCTCCTGAGTTTTTAAGTCTGGAACAACGACTTCAAGACCGCTCAACACCTGTTTATTAATTACCTGAATACGTGTGCCACCGGCATTTCTAGCAAAGTAGATTTGAGCCGGACGCTGATTGAGATACCATGCCAGATACCCCGGGAGCACATCCGCTTTCTTTACGCTGATGATGAAATAATGCGCGGTTGCTATCGTGCTCGGTAATTGCTCTTTGACAAGTGCTGAAACCGGATTATTTGTCTTGGCCTTTAGAAGAACATCGCCAACAGCAAGATAATTCTCTGAACCAATCTTGTCTATGTTAATGCGTTGAAGTTCATGTGAATTAAGGATACCGCGATCATTAACGTCTTTGAGCTGGACGACGCTCACGTTACCCTCTTTATCGGACTTGAGTCCTTCCTTAAAGAGGTAACCTGATTTTATTTCTGCGATTTGCGATATTCTCTTCTTCATTTGTAATATTATTCCTTAGCGTTTATAAAACTTTATATCACGGAGCAATAATTTTGTCAAGTATTTTTTTAGCGTATGAAACGCTTCTATATTATCACTGTATTTATCTCTTATTTTCCCTTGCTATATCTCTGTTTGTATGGCCCTATTGTCCTAAGGAAAGGAGACCAAAATGAGCGAAATAATGGCACTCAAAAACGTACCTGTAGAAGAGCTTATCAGGCGATATAAAGAGCTCTATGGCGAAGATGTCGCCGGAACTCATAGGCTCTATCTCTGGCGCAAGATCGCATATAAGTTGCAGGAACATGAACAAGGCAGTTTATCGACCAAGGCCAAGGGTCGGATTAAGGCGCTTATTGAGGAGTACGATCCTATTAATAATAAAGCCCTTAGGCCGGATAAGCCAGTTTCATGTATGCCGGTTACTGCTAAGGATAAGCGATTACCTATTCCGGGAACTATAATCACTAAGGCATATAAGGACGCAAAGTATCAAGTAAAGGTGCTTGAAAAAGGTTTCGAGTACGATGGTAAGATCTTTAAGACGCTATCCGCTATTGCAAAAGAGATAACTGGAGCGCATTGGAACGGATATTTATTCTTTAATCTGTAGGAGGTTCGATGGAAAAACAAGAAAAGAAAAAGATTAATTGCGCCATTTATACTCGCGTATCAACCACTGAAGGATTGGAGCAGGAATTTACCTCGCTTGATAACCAACGCGAGTCCGCGGAAAGCTACATTCAAAGCCAAAAGTCAGAAGGATGGGTAGCATTACCCGAGCGCTATGATGATCCGGGCTATACAGGAGCGAATACTGAGCGACCTGCCTTGCAGAAGCTTCTATCTGATATAAAGCAGGGCAAGATTAACTGTATAGTAGTGTATAAGGTCGATAGGTTATCGCGATCGCTCCTTGATTTTAGTCAGCTATTAGAGTCCTTTGACCAAAATAACGTAACGTTCGTTTCAGTAACGCAGCATTTCAACACCAATACGTCTATGGGACGCCTGACCTTAAACATACTTCTCTCCTTCGCGCAGTTTGAGCGCGAGATCATAAGTGAACGCACGCGCGACAAGATGGCCGCATCAAAGAAGAAAGGTAAATGGGTGGGCGGCAAGCCGCCATTAGGCTATGATATAGATAAAGTAAACCGCAGGCTAGTCATAAACCCAAAAGAAGCTGATCTTGTAAAGGAGATATTTGATCTTTACCTTGAAAAGCGGTCTCTTCTTTCAGTGGCAATGGCGCTTAATGAGAAAGGCTACGTAACAAAAAGCCGCAAAACTCTTGAAGGCAAGGAATATGGTGGTGCAAAGTTTAAAAACACCAGCATTCAGTCGATAGTTAAAAATCCATTCTATATCGGTAAAGTCGGTCATGCTGGACAGCTTTACCAGGGCGAGCAAGAACGCATAATACCCGACGAGGTATTTCAAAAAGCGCAAGAAATACTGGCCAATAACCGCCGGGAGCGCAAGGTCGCTGGTGTAGTGACAAATATCGGCTTGTTAAACAGCATTCTGCGCTGCAAGGCCTGCGACAGCACTATGTATTACATTTATAGCAAGAAAGGTAATAATAAATACCATTACTACCTTTGTATGAACGCCCAGAAGCGCGGTTACAATACCTGCCCTACACGGCTGATATCAGCGCAGCTAATTGAGAGTAAGTTTATGGAATTCTTAAGAACAATATGTAAAGATCCCAGGATTGAAGCTAAGGCCTGGGAAGCGTTAACCCTGGCAGAAAAGATACCAATCCTTAGGTCAATCGTCAAGGTTGCGCATTACGACGCGGTTAATGGAACTCTTGAGATAGTGCTCCATAAGGCCGATAAAAGCCACCAGTTCGCGCTAAAACTGGCTGAATTAAAGCATATACCTTATCATCGCCAACAAGCTGAGATAACCAAAGAACCGCTTATACGTCGAAGTCTTATCCTAGGATATCAGATAGTCGAAGTTATTAAAGAGAAGAGGTGCGGCATAAGAGAAGTAGCAAATTGGATGGGTATAAGCCGCCCACGACTTTGCCAGTTCATAGACATGCTCTTACTCTCCCCTAAAATTCAGGAAGAGATCTTGCTTTCCGAAGAGAAAGTAATTTTTAACATCCCAGAATATAAATTGCGCGATATCATAGCGGAAGTTGACTGGAATACACAGCAAAAGCTCTGGAATAATCTCCTAGAATCCCACCGAAAATAGCCATTAACTAGAGATAAAATAGCCGAGAATATTGCCATATCCTAGTTAATGGCTTATTTAGTATCATAAATTACCGCAATAATAGCCAAGAAGCCATTAACTACGGGTCTCCCCGGGAAAGCCAAATCAGAGATAAATCTAACTATTTGGAAGATGAGTCGGCTTATTCTGCAGAAATTTTATACTCCAAAAGAGAAAGCTACTTAAAAGTGGTGGTCTCGTCTGGAAATAATTCCCTAACCCTTTGAAACATAAAGACATAAAAATAGCCATGATTACTTCGAATAATCCTGGATATTTGCCTCTCTCTTCTATGAATGAGAGAGAACTTTTTGGTAGCCCCAACCGGATTTGAACCGGTGTTTAATGGCTGAGAACCATTCGTCCTAGACCAGGCTAGACGATGGGGCCTTGTTGTAAATAATACCATATTTTATACTTGCGTCAATAATTTTATTGAACAAGCTTTCCTTTTCGTATACAATAGCTGAATATGAAAGTCGGCATAGGGGTCGGCACCCAAAGAGATATTCTTTCCTGCGTTAAAGAAGCGGCTGAACAAGCCAGAAGCAAGCTGGGAAAAAGCAGGATCGACCTGGCGATATTATTCAGCTCCGCTGATATGGCCAGCCCCTCCCTTCTTAAGACCGCTTCCGAGAAGCTCGGCGATATATCGCTGGTCGGATGCAGCGGCGCGGCAGTGATCTCAAGCCTGGGGATCCATCATCACGCCCTGGCAATAGCGCTGATCAGTTCCGAAGATACCGTAACCCTGAACACCTCTTACGTCAAAGACGTCTCCTCCAAAACTCCCTTTACCGCCGGCCGGGAACTAAGCGACAAGATACAGATGGATTTCAGATCCGGGCATAAAGAACTACTCACCGTCTTCAGCGACGGGACCATCAATGACAGCTATAAATTTATCTTGGGATTACAGGAGAATTTCGGTACAATATTCCCTATGATAGGCGGCCTGGCATCGGATAACCTGCGATTCCGTAAAACTTACCTCTATTTTAACCGCACGCTTTTAAACGACGCGGCCACGGGAATACTTTGGGGAGGAAAGTTCAGCTTCGGGCTCGGGATAAGGCACGGTTTCAGCCCGATCGGGAAGCACCGCGTGATCACCCGCGGCCATGACAATATCATAGAAACTATCAACAACAAGCCTGCCGTCAGCCTCTATGAAGAATACTTCGCGATGTCCTTCTCCCAATTAAAAAGCGAGATAAGAACCATCTCGCGCATTTATCCCATAGGCGTATATCTTGACAATGAAAAAGAATACCTGATCCGCTGTGTCACCGGCGTTGAGGAAAACGGCTCGTTAATATGCCGCGGAGACATCATGAACGGCGCCACGCTCCGGATGATGATCGGCACCAAAGAACGCTTCATCGAGGCGGCGGGCCAGGCAACAGAAGACGCCAAGCAAGACCTGACTATGGCAAAATTCGGCACGACCTACGAGCAGTCGCCTAAAGTAGACCTGGCGCTGGTTTTTAGTTCGGCTTTCAGATACACGTTCCTGAAAAAAAACATAGTGGAAGAATTAAAAGAAATGCAAAGGTCGCTCGGATCCACGACCCCTATTTTAGGCGTATACACCTACGGTGAGTTTGCTCCGCTTAAGGGGGTCGGCTCTAAAGGGCAGGCTTATTATCAAAATAATTCCATCGCAGTATTGACGCTGGGGTCATAATAATGTCTAATACGATATATTTCCTGGGGCTGGCCGGTTTCTCCGCGATCATTTACCTCTCGATCACGCTGATAACGAAGATGGAAAGGGTCAAGCTGCTGCAGCAAAACGTGCGCAAGCTGGAGGGCGTCCTGAACGAACTGGATGAACAGGCAAAGCTGATCGTGCGCACGGATATGGAATTAAACCGCACCCAGGAAGACCTGGATAAAAAGATCCGCGACCTTTACGCCCTGCACCGCCTCTCGCAGACCATCAGTACTACGCTTGAGGAATCCCAGATATTCAAAAGGATCCGCGAAAGCCACCCGGACGAACTTGGTTTTGAGAAAATACTGCTGATCTTCTGGGACTATAAAGAAAAAAAATTCCATGCCTCGATGACGATGGGATATACCCAGGAAAACACGGATTCATTACTGTTCAACCTGAACCTCGACAAGGAATTTTATGTATCACTGCTCAAGAGCGAACGAACCATCTCCTCCCTCTCCCTGCAAGAAGACTTAACATCCAGGGAAAAAGTAAATAACATGTTCGAAGTAATATCATTCGTAATATCTCCCGTCCTGCCTAAAGAAGGCAACCACGGCCTTCTTTTCATGGGGACCGATTCCCCGGAAAAGGCGCTGACCGAAGGAGACGAGGAATCGATCACGATCCTGGCCAACCAGATCGGACAGGGGCTGGAGAACGCCCGCCTTTTTGAGACCGCCTGGAACGCGCAGCAGGAGGCGGAAGCAAAGGCAGATGAGAAAACGCGCGAATCGACCATGGCGCTGGAGCAGGTGGAAAAGATCAGCCGCAGGAAAAGCGAATTCATCTCGGCTGTCGCCCACGAATTAAGGACCCCCCTTACCTCTATCAAAGGCTACGCCGCGATATTGGCAACCGGTAAGCTGGGGGAAATACCTCAAGCCGTCAAAGAACGCCTGGAAAAAGTCAATCTTCACGCCGATGAACTGGTTAACCTGATCAACGACCTTCTGGATATCTCCAGGCTGGAATCCGGAAAAACCATTATTCATTTTGAGCCGGCGGACCTCAAGAATATAACCGATAAGGTAGCCGACATGCTCTCAGTACAGGCAAAAGAAAAGGGAATAGAGATAGTCGTAAATTTACAGCAGGATCACAGCGTCAACGTAGATAGGCTGCAGACTGAGCGCGTCTTTATAAACCTTATCAGTAACGCCCTTAAATTCACCCCCGCGCAGGGGAAGATCACGATCAGCGCTCATCCGAAAAAAGATTTTGTCCAGATCGATATCGCCGACACCGGCATCGGGATACCGCCCGAGGCCCAGGAAGCGATCTTTGAAGAATTCTACCGCGTGGATAATTCCATAAACCAGGACACCAAAGGGACCGGCTTAGGCTTAAGCCTGGTAAAGAATATCATTGAAGCTCACGGCGGGACCATCTGGGTAAAAAGCAAGCCGCAGGAAGGCTCGTGTTTTAGTTTCCTTCTGCCGGCCGTTGAGACACTTACACCTGATAAGGAGGCTTAAAAAAATATGGCGCCCAAGATATTGATCGCGGACGACGAACCGGATATACGGGACGTCTTAAAAATAACACTTTCGGAAGAGAATTACACAATTCTAGAGGCTGGCGACGGAGAAGAAGCGCTTAAAATAATCACTTCTAAACCGCTGGACCTGGTGCTCCTTGATTACAAAATGCCAAAGATGGACGGCAGGGAAGTCTGCCGCCGGGTCAAAAGCGATCTGCTCCTGAGGCACCTGCCAATCATCATGGTCACGGGAAAAAGCGAGGTTTCGGATAAAGTCGGAGGGCTGGACGCCGGAGCGGACGATTATATCACCAAGCCTTTCGAACCCCAGGAACTCCTGGCGCGCATCAGGATGGTCCTGCGGCGCACCGAAAGAGACCTGGAAGCAAATCCGCTTACCAAACTGCCCGGCAACGTCTCTATTTTAAACGAGCTTTCACAGCGCCTGGAAAGCAAAAAACTATTTGCCGTAGCCTACGCCGACCTGGATAAATTCAAATCTTACAATGACACCTACGGCTTTGAGCACGGGGATGACGTAATCCGCGAAACCGCCCGCATCCTTATACGCGCGGTGCAAGAAGAGGGCAACCCCGGAGACTTTATCGGGCATATCGGAGGAGACGATTTTGTGATCATATCCACTCCGGATGTAGTAGATAAAATATGCTACAAGGTCCTGGACCAATTCGAAAGCACCTCCCCTTCATTCTATAACGACGAGGACAAGGCAAAAGGTTATATTGTCGCTGTTGACCGTAAAGGAGAGCAGCAAAACGTTCCTCTTATTTCGATATCCATAGGCGTGGTAACGAATGAAAAACGCGAGATCGCTCATGTGGCGCAAATCGGAGAGATCGGCGCGGAACTGAAAAGTTACGCCAAGCGCCTGGAAAGAAGCAACTACATCAAGGACCAGCGGCAGGAAAACATATAAAACGAACTACTCAAGCTCTTTCGCACTTTTGAACAAAGGAGAAAACTATTATATTTTTTGCAGATGAAACAGAACAGGTGAATTTGTCGGAATCAAATCCTTTTGAAACGCTAGGCTACAAGACATTCCAACATAAGCGTAAAGTAACGAACCTGCGCGACCGCAGAAGCGCAAGCCGCAGAAAAACTGACCTTCCTATTTCTTTCCCTGACCGCAGAAACAAAGACCGAAGGGTGTCTGAACGCAGAATAATCGAACGCCGTATTGAGGAAGTACGATTCGACATTACAAACAAGCTTAAGAAAAACTCCGAAAGGCTTTGGGATTTTTATCTCAAATGTAATTTCTTATATCCTGCCAAGATAAGTTTTTTGACTCCCGTGAAGGATGAAGTCCTGGATACAATAGAAAAGCTTACAAACTGCACAGATAATACCTGCAAATTTATTTTCATTATGGACAAGGAAGAAATTATAGGCTCTGTAATGGCCGTTCAATATACTGACGACACCTGGATGGTCCAACATATCGTAACCTCGCCACGCCATATTATATTAACTAAAGAGTTAATACTACAGATTCTTATCTGGATGATGCAAAATAAAAAGATGCATTACTTTCTAAACTATTATCGAGAGCAAACCAGGTGGGCATCCAAAACATACCAGGCCTTGGTAGACCATATAAAGGGACCCCGTATTGCTATAGAACATTTTGACTACATGTACATGAAATTATCAGATTATGTAAGTACCCAAATAAACAGTAATATAAATATCTCCGAAGCAGAACCTAACAAACAAGATTACAATTACATATACAATCAGTTGATAAAGACAGAATCGGAAATATATTTGAATACTGTCGGCATAAAGCATACGTCTTGTTCAATAAAACAAGCGGAAGAAAACTATAGCAAAAACGCAATCACCCGTATTAGAAATTATTTTATAGCACGAAGCGATAATGCCATAGTAGGTTTTGCGTTTGCCGATATATCATCTTACGGTATCAGCTTATCTTTATTGTTTAACGTCTTTCAAATATTTATTCTGGATAAAACCTGTAAAGAGGAACTTTATCGTGCAATACTAAACAGGATCAATTCAACCCTGATCGAGTTAAACAAGGTTTATTCAATAGGTATTATTAATCCTGAGGATAGAATATATCTAGAAAACCTAGGATATCAGTGCTCGCGCAGTTATTCCGCTTTTGTGGTAGATAGAAAAAATGAGCAATTTGCTAAAAGTTACGATATTATTAATTCCAATAGGAAATGAAGAAAGAAAAATATTTTTTTAACAATCGTAATGAGAAGAAAAGGCTGGAGATCAAGTTCGACTCCGAAGAAGCCAAACAACAGCTTCTTGATATGGGATTTAAAAAGGGAATGATATTTCTGGATGCCGGATGCGGAACTGGAGCAATGGTCAGAACCGTAAGAAAATATGACCCCAAAAATAAACATATTTATGGAATAGACGCTAATAAAGAATTCCTTACCTACGCCTCTTCCCGCACATCTAGCAATAGATCCAATTATTGCGGCAGCAATATTTATAAATTGCCATTTAAGAATAACAGCTTTGATTTTATATGGACGAGGTTCGTGCTAGAGCATTTGGTAAATCCATTGGCCGCAATAAAAGAGATGAAACGAGTTTTAAAAACGGATGGCATCTTGGCGGTGGGGGATTTAGATGGAAACTGCGTTTTCCATTATCCAATGGACCCGGCGTTCGAGAAAAACCTTGATACTATACTAAAATTGCTTAGTCCTTATGGATTTGATCCATTTATCGGTAGAAAACTTTTTTCATTTCTGAAAATCTTGAAATTTGCCAAGATTAATGTACAATTATACCCATATCATAATATATTCGGCAGGCCTAAAAAAAATGACTGGATGAATTGGAATATCAAAATAAACTCGACGATAGGATTTTTGAAAAAAAATACTAAATTAAGTGGCGACGATTTGAAAAATTTAAAAAAACAACTGCTTTCTTTTATTTTAAATAAAAATACTTATACATACAGTATGCTTATTTTTGCCAAGGGAGTAAAATAAGGTGCCTGTCCATGCATTACGCGATATTACGCTTCATTTAGCTGCTTCTTTAGATCTTATAATGGGCATCTTGGTTTTGTGGAGGAAGCCAAGGTCATCCCGCCATATCGCCTTTTTCTTACTGGCTGTTACTGTAGGATTATGGACTCTGGAAGTTAACTACTTTTTAATTGTCCAATCAAAAGAAGCTGCCCTTTTCTGGATCCATGCCGTTGCTATCACGATTACGTTAATAGCTACTACCTTTTACCATCTGGTCCATACCTTTAAATACGACAATATCCGTCAATATAAACATAAAATATTTATTGCCTACCTATTAAGTTTGTGCGTGGCAGCAGGATGTTTCATCCCGAATTTTTACATAAAAGATATTCTGATACAGCCGTGGGGAAAAGAGAATGTTCTGGGAGTTGGCTTTTACATCGTCTATTTCTTATACGGCCTTTACCTTATCCTGGCATTTAAAAACTTATTGATAGCCCACAAAAAAAGCGACAGTATAAAACAAAATCAGATAAAATATTTAATATACAGTACTCTTTTCGCTTTTATTTGGGGATCATATTTTAACTGGGTGCTTGTATTGTTCGGTAATTATAAATACATCTGGGTCGGGCCGTACAGTTCTTTTATTTGGGTAGCTGCCACCTTCTATTCAATAATAAAGCACCGCCTCCTAAGCATAAATATAATCATCAAGAAAACAACTGTTTATACCCTCCTCAGCGCCTCAATAATAGGAATATACGTAACCATTATCCTTGTATTTGAAACATTATTCCAGAAGCTTACCGGCTATACATCATTACTTGTAAGAATTCTGGCGGGATTTCTTATTGCGGTGAGTTTTCAACCGTTGCGTAATAAGATAGAATTCATAATGGACCGCGTATTCTTCCGGACGAAATACGACTATCAAAAGACCCTGCTAAGCTTCAGCCAGTCATTAAGTACTATCCTTGATCTGCGCATGCTGCTGGACCTTATTATCAAAGTGACCACCTCGACCCTAATGATCAATAAGGCCTCGGTCATGCTGTTCAATAAATCCTCCGACTCTTTTTTCATTACTTCGTATATCGGCCTGCCGCCTTCCTGCCGTAACTGGAAATTCAACATGGAATCCAAGCTTATCGCCTGGCTGACCAATGAAAAGAAAATAGCCGTGCGGACTAATTTCCATAAAAAACCGCTCTCCGTCCTGGACTTCCATATTATTACCGAGATGCGCCTCTTAAGAAGCGCGATATCCATCCCTCTTCTTTACAAGCAGGAGATCGTGGGGATCCTAAGCCTGGGGGAGAAACTTTCCGGGGAACATTACAGCACGCAGGACCTGGAGTTGTTGGATACCCTCGGGACTGAATCCGCGATCGCCATCTCCAATGCTAATCTTTACAACACCCTGGAGAAGAATTACCTGCAGACTATCCAGGCGCTGGCGCAGGCCATCGAAGCCAAAGACCGCTCAACGCGCGGCCACTCCGAAAGGGTAACAAAACTGGCTATTGAGATCGCCAGGGAATTGAATATCAACCGCGAGAACATCGAGACATTACAGTATGCCAGCATCCTGCATGATATTGGAAAGATCGCCGTGGAAGAAGAAATACTGAACAAGCCCGGGAAGCTTACCGAGGCCGAATATGAACGCATCAAGACGCATCCGGTCAAGGGCGAGGAGATTATCGCTCCGATCACCTTCCTGGAAAAAGCCAGGCCGATTATACGCCACCATCACGAGCGTTTTGACGGCAAAGGCTACCCTGACCAGATGAAAGGCACCGAGATCCCCCTGCTGGCCAGGATCTTGAGCGTCGCCGATGTCTTTGATGCCCTGGTAAGCGACCGCCCCTACCGCGTATTCAGGATGAGTAATGAAGAAGCCCTCGCGGAGATCCAGAAATGCTCCGGAACGCAGTTCGACCCCGATATTGTGCGGATCCTCTCTCAAATGTTCGCGTCAAACAAGATCACTCTTGCTTAAGGCTGGGTTTACCGA
>Ga0265297_10010163_pt1 | contig 11899 bp, 9 predicted proteins | sample Munlanlwell13791_FD_192502 | JGI IMG/M metagenome (GOLD analysis project Ga0265297, IMG submission 192502) | Leachate microbial communities from a municipal landfill in Southern Ontario, Canada - Leachate well 137-91 | ecosystem: Engineered > Solid waste > Landfill > Unclassified | place...
ATAAAATCAAACAACGAGGCGTCAATTCCCATCACTTTTAACAAGTGATAGAATCTCACGGTTGGTCTGCTCGAGATAACTCCGAGTTTTACATCCGATTTGATTTTACCTAAAGCTGAAACAATAGCAAAATCAGGAGAATAGTTGGAAACAAAATTCTTTTCTACTTCCAACATTTGATAATATTGCTGATGCCCGCCGCCCAAATAAGCGCAGAGCATCAAAAATAAATTATCATTCTCCATTCCCCAATTTTCAAGCATATAACTTTCGAAGTCAGGCTCACTGCTTGGATCTAAGCCAACTTTTTCCAATAAAGAATAAATCCTTTCTTTACGAACTTGGACGCTATCGATGATAACGCCATCAAAATTCATCATAACAAATTCTTTCATCCTCCAGAAAATTTTAATTTAACATAAGTTCTGTTGTTTAAATTGTTAAAGAAATTTTTCACAACTTTTAAAGTTTACCTAATCTAAGCCTAAATGTCAAGGGGTAAAACTATAAGCGAAAAGGAGCGAAAAATCCCTTGACATTTCTTGATAATCTGCTAATATAACCAATAAGAACTAAATATTGCCACAGACAGCAAGCAAGGCGCCTAGCCGCTAGTAAGACTTGCCGAGGTAAATACCGCTTAATTTTAGCGTTTTATCGTCTGTGAGTCCCACAGATTTTTTTATTATAACTCAATATATATGCCAAAGAATAAAATTCAAAAACAAGAAATTTTACGAAATTTAAGCGAAAAGTTAAAGAAATCAAAGTCCGTTGTTTTTGCCGGATTTAATGCGTTCGGAGTAAAAGATAACGAAATATTAAGGGCAAAACTTCGAGCGGAAAATAGCGAATATTATGTTGCTAAGAAAACTTTAATGAATATTGCTTTTAAGGATCAGGGAATCGAGAATTTAAATGTTCGTGAAATGGACGGGAAGATGGCCGCCGTTTTCTCTTATGAAGACGAGGTCGCTTCTGCAAAAATCCTAGGCGCATTTTCTGATAATAAAGAAAAGGCAGACAAGATTTTTCTATTGGGCGGAATTTTAGAAAATAAACTATTATCTAAAGAACAGGTTATTGCTTTATCAAAATTACCAAGCAAGCATGAATTATATGCGAAGTTAGTCGGCTCATTAAACGCTCCAGTTTCCGGGTTTGTTAACGCCTTGGCCGGTAATTTAAGAAACTTAGTTGGAGTTTTAAAGGCAATAAGCGAAAAAAAATAATTATTAATTAAATTATAAATAATGATGTTTATCTTTAGCTAATATAGATAGGCACAAAAATAAAATTATGTCAGAAGAAAAAAAGGAAGCCGTAGAGGTTCCAGCAAAATTTGAAAAATTAGTAAGCGAGATCGAAAAAATGAGTGTTTTAGATTTAGCTGAACTTGTTAAAATCTTAGAAGAGAAATTTGGTGTTTCTGCTTCTGCTCCAGCTATGATGATGGCTGCTCCAGCCGCCGGTGCTGCCGCCGCTGAAGAAAAAACAAGCTTTGACGTTGAATTAACAGAAGGTGGTGCTAATAAAATCTCTGTTATTAAAGCAGTTCGCGAATTAACTGAGATGGGCCTAAAAGAAGCTAAGGATTTAGTTGATGGCGCTCCTAAGATGGTAAAAGAAGGCGTTAAGAAAGAAGAAGCCGAATCAATTAAGAAAAAATTAGAAGAAGCTGGTGGAAAAGTAACCTTGAAATAAGGTTTCAAATAAATATAAAAGAAAAAACCGTCTCGAAGGAGGCGGTTTTTTATATGTTTTTTGTTTAAGCTTTAAAGATTTTTTTTTGCTCCCAAAGCTTGTTTAATTTCTTTGTTAAAAACTTGTTATAAAAATAACCAGCGACAATCACGCCGGCAAAAACAGAGAGTGCAACAAGCATTGTAACCACCGCAGTTTTTCCATGATCATTTACAGATGCCGACAAGGCCCTGTAAGAAACAACGACTACCGCAATAGCGGCAAAAAAGAATAGCACCACCAGCCAGTCTTTCACCTTCTGGATACCATCTTCCTTCCGACAGATTTCATCAATTTTTTCTTCTTTGTTCATTTTTTTTGAATTAAGGTTAATACTTTGTGTTAACTGCTAAAACCACCTTCCGCTAGCTAGCGGATTAAGACGAGCTTGGCAGTTAACTCAATTTAACCCTATTTTTTAATGAACTTTATAACTTCAAATAGTATCATAATTTTATAATGATGTCAAGTAAAATGAGTAAATAATATCCCCAAAAAGTATTGACAAACTTACGTAAATATAGTATAATATAAAGAATACAAACTTTTTATTTTTAACGAATAATGCTATAATTAGATTAATTATATAAAGATTTTAAATTTTTTAAATAAACTATATGTCTTTACTAGAAAAACTTAGCCAAAAAAGAACTGAAAAAAAGCAAGCTGAAGAAAACACGGTTATTCAGGCTAAAAAACAGAGTTTTGAGCAGATAAGTAATCAACTTACCGCTACTCAAGAAAAAAAACAAAGGATTATTAATTTAAGTAAATCTTTGCGAGAAAATTATAAAACTGGCGCGGAAAATCTAGAAAGTTTTAAGGAACAAAAAAAAGAGTTAAAGGATGCCTTTGAGGAAAACGAAGATATTTTAAAAGAAGATGGGATAGAAAATTTTGAAGAAATGCTAGAAGCAAACGCTGATGAGCCAGAAGTAAAAAAATTACGGAAAACCGGCGGACGTGGTCCGGCAAAAAGACCTCCAACTGAAGAAGAAGGGCGTATGCAGGGGGTAAAAATAACGACTGATGCGGCTGGAGATACTGGCAAACTTTATAAACAAGTTGAAACTATACAACAAATAAGTGCATCTTTACGAGAAGAGATGGGAATAGCAGAAAAAGATAAGAAAAATCTTAATTTTTCGGCAACAAAAATAACAGAAGGAGAAAATAAGGGAATGAGTAATCGAGAAGCTAATTTCATCCAAATTGAAGAATATTTAAAAACTTTAGATACAGATATAGAAAAACTGGAAAAACAGAAAAAAGAAGCTTATTTAGAAACACCAGGGGGTGTTCAAGATGCTCTTTATAAAATAAATAACCCAGAATGGATTTTAAGAGATAAAACTTTCGACGATTCTGACCGCTTTGAAGTAAAAATAGAAGTATTAGAATTATTAAAAAAAACTGGGCCAGAGCCAATTAAACAAATTTATTTTGAGGCTCTAAATAACCGTCTCAAAGAAGTCGTTCAGGACAAAAAAAATAAAGGCTCATACCAAAACGAAGAACAGATAAAAAAATATTGGGAGTCTCAAAAAAAAGCAGAAGCGCAAATTTCTGAAATTAGCCGGGGGGCAATTGACAAGCGTTTTTCTGAAGCCTGGGAAAGATATTTTACTGATCAGAATAAAGAAATACTTCAAAATATAGACTCTGAAAATAAACTAAAAGATTCTCTGGAGAAAGCAATAAGCTATTTAAAAAACCATATCAATCTTCAGGACCCAGAGTTAGCAGAAAGAAAAATTAAAATCAAAGCGGGATTCTGGGGATCTGAAATTTATGAAGCTGATTCTGAATATAGACCAATTGGAAACGCGACTGATGCAGCGAGAGCGAAGAGAGACCAATACGCCAATAAACATATTGAAGAACTAGAAATAGAAACCAATAAACTCCGTTTAGCAAGTATAGTTTTAGGTCGCAAAGATAAGATTGAAAAAATAAATAAAAAAATAAATATTTTTAAGGATTTTAAAAACGATAGGCCGCTCAAAGAATCAGACATAATTGCTCTAGGTATTAATCCTAAAGAAATTACCGAGATGAAAGAGATTCGCCAGGAAAAAGACATAGCCGATAAAAATTACAGACGATATGATGATAACCGCATGCGTTTTTTCGGGGCTATTGATAAACATAAAATTGAACTCCCGATAACAGATAAAGATGTATTAAACGACCAAGAAATGAGTTTTGCTGAATTGCCGGAACGCTTAAAAATGCGTCGTGATGAAATTGTCGCATATTTAAATGATTTGCCAGAACCGGAAAAATCAATTTTAGCTGAACGAGACCGTGCACAACAAGAAGCTGAACAGAATGAAAAGAAATTTAAAGAAATAATCAATAAGAATATTGATGTAATCAGAAGCAGTCGCTAATACTAAAAAAACTTTCAATCAGAAAAAACCCCGCCCCCTTAACTAGTGGGCGGTTTTTTGTAAATGACTAAATTGTAAATTATATCAAAAGAGAATCTTAAAAACTAAAAAGAGAACTTATAAACCCCATCAGAACTTAATAGGAAAATTATCTTTCCGGTCTCATCAACACTAAAGTCTTTCAAGTCTCCCAGGGTATCAAAAACATATTGGCTCATTAAATGCCCGTCTCCTTTAGCAATAACAGTAACTCGCTTAGAAGCAGTATCAAGAATATATAATTGCTTGCTGTCGCCCAATATTTTAGAAGCGGAAACTACTGGGGTTAGGGCAGGGGCTTGATATTCGGTTTTCTTATTAAGATGATACTTCTTAATGCTACCATCTGTATCAAGAGTATAAATAGAACCATCAATATATAAATCAACCACTGTCGATAAATCGTTCGCTTCTTTCAACCAGTCAGAACGAGTAGAGAGATTATTCCCGCTATACTTATAAATCTGATTTTTAGCGCGGGAAGCTTGATAAAAGTTATTGGCATATACATTAAATCCGGAATAATTGTCTGCTTCATTATAATCCTTAATATCGGTAATTGAAGTCTTACTATCTTTAATATTAAATTTAATTATTTTATTTCCGTCACGATAATAAATAAGATCTTTCCCGTCATACTTAGCCAGCGAAATATTCGTCGCCCCTTCAACTTTGAGCTCTTCTGGCCAAGCTGAATCAAATGTTAAGGGATAAATTGAAGATACCCCTGCGCCATATAATTTCCCGCCAGCGCTTGTTAATCCAGAAATATTTAATCCAGTTAAATCCTTTACTTTTTCTAAATTACTAACTGACACGATTTTTTGAATCTTATTCTCAACTACTTTTAATTTTTCACTCAAGTTATTATAAATTTCTTTCTGATTTTTTTTCTCTTGTGGAAAATTAGCGATTAAACCTTGAGCATCTGCTAAAACGATTCTCGCCCCTTCTTCATCGTTATACATTAAATGAGAATCAATTAAAGCTTCTTTTTCTTCAATTTGCGTAACCAAACTATTAAAATTGTCTTGAGCTAGTTTTTGCTTATGACGATAATTCGTTAAACTTAGACTTACAAAAAAGACAATAAAAATAATAATTAGAGACAGAAAAAGTAATCTATTTTTACTATTAAGATTCTTGATCCAAAATTTAAAGTTAACAAATAAATTTACAAAACTCTGCCGACTGAAAACTTTCGGCCCAGAACTAATTATTTTTTTTAGCCCAGACTTAAACCAATACCCATGCTGTTTAAAAGAAATCTTATTGGCCCGAGAAAAAGATTCCGGACGCAAAGTATTCATTTTTTTAATTTTGCCTAACTCAAGACTGGGTTGTTCCGACGCCAATTCAGTTTCAAAATGCCGATATGATTTTTGTTTTGACTCAGCTTTTTCCTTAAACCCCCTTAAAGTTCTTTGTAAACCTTTAATTATTTTAGAGAGACTAATTAATCCGGCCGGGGCAAGCATTCTTTCTGTTTTTTGCTCGGTGTGGTTAAGTGAAGATATGGAGCTATTTGAGGAAAGATTTTCTTCTAAATCTTCTCGCATTATTTCACCACCGTTATCAAGCGTATTCTTAACAATTACGCCCAAAAAGGGAACATAAGTATTCATTTTCGCCAAAACATTCTTAATCTGTTCAGCGGCGACAATCGGCGGCAATTTAGTAATAATACTAACCATCTCGCGATTCGACAAATATTCCGGCAAGGCTTCGCTGGCAAAAACAAAATAGGAATTAAGCGGAATTTCTCCAGAAATAACCGAAGAAAATAAAACCGGTATATGCGCTTCAACGACATCATTTCGCTCAAGCTTTTCCGGCAAGTTCTCCGCGCTTGCTTCAACATTAATTATTTCATAACCATCCCCGCGACGATAAATCAATAACGCTCGATTTTTTCCGAAACTAGAAAAATGCAATTTATTCTCATAAACAACTCCGAGCGTAATATTAGTTGTTGAGGTATTAATTCTTATTTTATGTTGAACGAGAAACTCGCCTAAATTTTTATTGGTCTTAGCTAGAGCAGCTTCAAAAATATTTTCAATTTTTAAACCCTCAATCTTATCACGCAAAAGAATCTTTTCGTCATTATAATAATTATTGTTCAAATCAGAAATAATAAAATCCAAGACTTTACGTCCTTCATTTTTTTTGCCGTCAATTTCACCAATAACAAAAATCTTGCCGGCCAAATTTTCTTTAAGCGCGTCGGGCTGAGCGATAAATACATCACTAACACCATTAGTTTTTCCGGAATTTAAGACTATCTGGGCTATCTTATTATACATAAATTAACGGTCGCTTTTGGCGACTTTTCAGTTTGACTGTTTATGCTTTATATTATACTATAAACTTATAAATAAAGAAATATGTTAAACGAACTTTTCGGCTCCGAGCTTAGAGCAAAAATGCTAAATTTGCTTCTTTTGCACCCAGAAGAAAGATATCTCGTACGAACATTGACTAGTGACCTTGAATCGCCGGTTAATCTTGTTCGACGTGAATTAGATAAACTTAATAGCCTCGGCCTAATTATCGAAGAAACAGAACTTGTAAAAGAAGGTAAAAAAGCAGAAAAAAAATATTACTCAATAAATAAAGGCTTTATCCTTTACCCAGAGATAAAATCTTTATTTATTAAAGCGCAAATTTTGTCCAGTCAAAAATTCATTGACGGACTGCAGAAAATCGCTCAACCGAAATTCCTCGCCTTAACCGGAATATTCACAAATTACCCGGAAGCCCGAACCGATATCTTAATAATTGGACATGTCCGCCGACCGGCTTTCTTAAAATTAATTAAAGAGCTAGAAATAAGTTTAGAAAGGGAAATAAACTTTACTATTATGGACGAAACGGAATTTAAATATCGAACAGAAATAATGGATATTTTCTTATACAATATTTTAGGCGGGAAAAATATCGTCTTAATAGATACTCTGACAAAAAAATAAATTAAATTATGAAAAAAAATACCGCCCTAGTCATTAATTTAATTTTTAAGCTTTTAAAATATGCCATTATTCTTGCGCTTATTCTTTTAGTTATTGTCTTGATTCTTCTTAGTAGTGCCTACCATGATTTTAAAAGCGCCGGACAAAACGCACTGTCAGCAAAAAATGAACTCAGTTTAGCCGTTTTGGATGTTAAAAATAGAAACTGGGAAGAAGCATTAAATAAGACGGAATTGGCTAACGAAAAAATAGCTACTGCTCTAGACAATCTTCAAAAAACGAGAAGTAATCCGGCCGTCGAACATTTTTCGATAATAAATAAACAAATAAACGACTTAGAATATCTTTTTGAAACGACGGAAATTCTCAGTAAATCCATGAAAGAAGCCATCCCAATCGCCGCCTCTTTAGATAAAATATATTCCGGAAAAGGAGAAAACAATTTTACTAATCTTTCTTCTTTAGAAAAAGCAAAATTTTTTAAGTTAATTTATGAATCAGAACCAGAAATAAATGGTATTAAAGCTAATCTGGCTCTAGCCGCTTTAAATCTAGAAAAAATCCATAAAATAGGTATTTTATGGCCTTATTACAAGCAAATAAGTGAAATAAAAAGTGAATTAGAGACTGCTAATTACTTAATCGCAAAACTTAGTCCTCTAACGCAACTTCTTCCGGCTCTAGCCGGTTATCCGAGCCAAAGCCGCTTTTTGCTTATCTTGCAAAATAATGATGAATTGCGCCCTAGCGGCGGTTTCATTGGTACGTATGGAATTCTGGAAAGCAAAAATGGAGAAATAGTATATTTAAAAACTGATGACTCTTATCATCTTGATATGCCCTCAGTCGGGCTCTGGAAAATGCAGGCGCCGGCACCAATAAGTAAATACATGAAAGTAGAAAATTGGTATTTTAGGGATGCCAATTGGTCACCCGATTGGCCGACCAGTGCTAAAAAAATTGAAGAAATTTATCAAGGAGAAAATAAAGCAATTGGACAAATAATGCCTCCTTCAGTCGGAGTTATTGCTATTAATCCGGAACTTGTCGCCGATTTTATTAGGTTAGTCGGGCCAATCACGGTAAGAGGAGAATCTTATAACGCCGAAAACTTGCAACAATTACTACAATATAACGTTGAAGTCGCCTATAAAGAGCAGGATATTAGCTCATGGAATCGAAAAGAAATTATTAATGAACTTTTAGCAGAATTAAAAAATCGTCTTTTTAACTTGCCAACCTCAAGCCTTGGCAGTTTACTAGGGATTCTTGATCAAAATATTAATGAAAAAAATATTCAGATTTATTTTACCGATAAAAATTGGGAATCTTTAATTAATCGACTAGGCGCTGACGGAAAAGTAAAGGATACTGATGGAGATTATTTAATGGTTGTAGACGCTAATTTAGCCGCCTATAAAAGCGATGCGGCCATGAAAAAAAATATAAGCTACGAAATAAACCAAGAAAATTTTCAGGTGCAGGTAAAATTAAACTATCAACATACCGGGGACTTCGATTGGCGAACAACGCGCTATCGCAGCTATACTCGTATTTATACGCCACTAGGCAGTAAATTAATTTCCTTGCAGGGAATTAATGAAACTCAAAATGATTTTAGCGTAAGCGAGGATACGCTTTTAAATAAAACCGTTTTTGGATTCTTTTTCAGTATTGAACCAGGTGAAAGTCGGGACATAATAATTAATTATGCTCTTCCCGATGAATTAAAGGAAAATATGCTTCAAAAAAACCAATATAATTTATATTGGCAGAAACAAGCGGGTAACTATACAAACGCCAGAGTATCGAATAAAAATAATATTATTTGGCAAGGTGAACTAAGAACGGACAAGAGTCTTATCTTTAACCTGAACCGCTAAGAGGGCGCCGACAAGCACCCAAAACGACCATTGCAAACTTGTATCATTTAAGATATTATCGCCAAAACTCATCAAATACATAGCAATCGCATACGCTAACAAGAAAAGATTAAACATTTTTAATTTAGAATTTTTTTGTTTTAAAAATTGAATAAATAAGGTGAGCAGTAAACAGGCGATTAAATTTAAGTAAATGATTAAGCCAAGCGCTCCCGTATTTAACGCGGTTCTTAGATAATCATTATGCGGTTCCGATGAACCGAGGCGCGGATCACGGTTATAAGAAATAACTGAGGTGGCTGTTCCTGCCCCGTAGCCAAGAAATGGTTTTTGTTTAAAGTAGTCGAAACCGTCCTTCCAAAGTTCAAAACGCCAAGAAATCGAACCATAAGGATCGGGATTAGTTAAAGTACTTATTCGTTCTTGAAACGAGGGAACTAAAAGATAAATAATAAGTAAAAAAGCGGCAATGGAAATTAAAAAACGACGATAATATAATAGACCAATAATCAAAATAAAAATAAAGGAAACGAGCCAGGCGCCACGCGTATAAGTAAAAAATAAAACAAAGAACGACAAAAACATCAGCAAAACATAAAAAATAGAAGAGACTTGTTTCCGCTTATCACTTAAAAAAATAAAGACTGTTAAAACAATAATTAGGCACAAGAAAAAAGCGAACATATTCGGATGAGAAAATGTTCCGAGGATTCGCACTTCGCCTCCTTCTCGCAAGCCCGTTCCAGTAATAAGCTGGTATAAGCCAACGCCAATTGGTAAAAATGAGGAATAAATAATAATTTTTACCAAACGAGTTAATTCTCGACTGTTTTTAACTAGCAAAAAGCCCAAAATAAATAAAGAAAAGATTGTTAAAAGCCTCGCCATTTCTTCCAAGCTAGCATTCGAACTAAAAGTGAACAAGAAAGAGAATAAATTAACCGTTAAAAATAAAAGCCAAGGAATAATCAGTTTTATTTTTTTAAATTTTGAATAATTCTTTATAATTAATAATCCGCTAAAAATAAGAATTAATAATCCGAGTAAACTAGAGAGATTGAGGCTAAAGGACCCAATTTCTAAAATAGCGGTCTGACTGGAAAAATCTACTGCCGGACGGAGTAAAATAAATAAAAACAGTCCCCACTTATTATTTAAGAAAGACAAGGCAAAAATAAAATAACAAAAGAGAAGTAGCCAAATTAAAACACCGCTTAAGTTCAAAAAGGGGATTGAGGCGATTAAAATAATAGTTAGCGGAAAAAAAATATAAAAAAAGGCGCCGAAATTTTTTTCTTCAGGATTGATTTGCCCCTTGTTTTCCTCGACCGCTTGAGTCATAATTTAAATATATCTATTAGTATCTTAGCTTAATAGAACCAAAAAAGTCAAAATAATACTTTTTCGCCATGAAAATACTACAAGTCAACAAATTCTATTATAACAGGAGGGGGGCAGAAAAATATATGCTCGCCCTAAGTGAGGAATTAACCAAGGCTGGCCATCAAGTCGCTGTTTTTTCGATGCAGCACCCTAAAAATTTACCAAGTATTTGGAGCAAATATTTTATTTCCCGCCTAAGCTTTAACGAGGGCAAATTCTTTGATAAATTGAAGATGCTGAGCCGGCTATTCTATAGCTTTGAAGCTAAAAGAAAGTTTCGAGCTTTAATAAACGATTTTAAGCCCGACTTAATTCATATCCATAATATCTACCATCATATTTCTCCGTCCATCTTGGATGTCGCTCGCAAATATAAGATTCCCGTGGTAATGCATGTGCATGATTATAAATTAATCTGTCCAAATTATAAATTATTTGTTAAAGGAAAAGAATGCGAGCGTTGTAAAAAAACTCTTTATTATAATTGTGTTGTAAATCGTTGCGTCAACGGCTCCTTATCGCGCAGTATCGGCGCCACCTTAGAAATGTATCTTCATAATGTCATTTTAAAGATCTACAGAAAAAGCTTGACGCGATTAATTTCTCCAAGCAAATTTATGAAAGAACAATTTGTCGCTTTTGGTTGGCCAGCCGAAATGATTAATGTCGTTTATAATTCTTATGATAATAATCTGCTTGGAGAAAAATTAGATGAAGATGATTATTTATTGTACTTCGGCGGACTAAGCGAAGAAAAGGGAATAGAAACCTTGATTAAAGCGGCCGCAAAAATTAATGCAAAAACGAAAATAGTCGGAGACGGAAGACAGGATAAAGAATTAAAGAAACTCGCTAAACAATTGACAGCGCCAGTTGAATTTTGCGGTTTTAAAAGCGGTGATAATCTAAAAAAATTAATCCTCAAAGCTAAAGCAATTATTATTCCTTCAATCTGGCCGGAAAATATGCCTTTAAGCTTATTAGAATCTTTGAGTTTAGGGAAAATTGTTATAGCTTCAAATATCGGTGGTATTCCGGAGCTTATTCAAGACAGCCTTAACGGCTTCTTATTCGAAGCGGGAAATTGCGATGACTTAATAGAAAAAATAAAACAGTTGGAAAGATTAGACGCGAACCAGAAAGAAAAAATCAAACAGGCCGCTAAGTTAAGTATTAAAGAATTTAATGGCCAAAATAATCTTGACGATGTTTTGAAAATTTATTCGGAGATTTTAAAATAATATGTCCTTAGCCTATAAAATATCCGCTTTCAACCGAGCGCGGAAATATCAAATTTTTCTTGGAGAATTTAAACCCAAAAAAGATGATTCAATTTTGGATGTTGGTTTTAATAATGTAGAATATAGCGAAAGCGACAATTATTTAGAAAAAAATTATCCTTACCTAGAAAAAATAAGTGCCCTAGGATTAGAAAACGGGGAAGAATTTAAGAAGCGCTATCCAGATATTAAAACTTCCGTGTACT
>Ga0265297_10010164_pt1 | contig 11899 bp, 17 predicted proteins | sample Munlanlwell13791_FD_192502 | JGI IMG/M metagenome (GOLD analysis project Ga0265297, IMG submission 192502) | Leachate microbial communities from a municipal landfill in Southern Ontario, Canada - Leachate well 137-91 | ecosystem: Engineered > Solid waste > Landfill > Unclassified | place...
CGATTTTGCAATTGAATATAGTTGTTCACTCGTAATGCCGAGAATGTCCAGAGATGCGGATTTCTCGTTAAACACATTGTTGTTTGCATCAACATATCGGCCAGAAAAGAAGTTGCCAAGACTGTATCCAATCGACTTATTAATGCTCTTTACGGCCTCGTCCACTTTGCTTTTTGCCGTCCATCTATTAATAAAAGATTGTACCTTGGCAATTAGCTTGTCTTTCATGGAAGACACTGGCACTCTTTCGCCCTCTTCGGTCTTATGTGTAACTTTAGATGAAAACGTGATGATGCCACCGAGATCGGTAACTTCGTTTAGTTGGCCATTCCGTTTACGAAATTCATCGTAGCTGATTGATGTGGATGCTCCGTTTTCGGAGATGAAAAACAAATCTTTTTGTGTTGCGAGTCTGTATGATTTGCGCAAATCACAGCCAGATGCCGCCAGCAATGCCAAATGTTGACACTGGGCAGAATATTCCGCTTTTTCTACTGCTATCTTTTTACGTTTTTCAAGCCAGTCCATGAATGTATTCATGTAATATCTCCAATATTCAAAATAATAGCATCAATTCAATATATTATTGAATTTTGGGCGTATTTTTTTCGCCCTTTTTCTTATTATATTCTTGCTCACATTTTTCCGAGCAAAAATAACGACGATTTGACCCATCTCCAACGAATCTAAAGTTGACATCTAGCCCAAATTCATTGCAGTTTTCGCATCTTACCGTGTATGGCATTTCAGTATCCTTATAAAAATTATGGTCTTTCTACGCTATCTAGTATATGCAGATACTTCGTTTTGTCAAGCAAGAAAAAATAAAAATTTTTGCCCTTGACAAAGTAGAGTTTGCGCATACAATAAAAAGCGTGAAGAGCAAAACAATATTTTTGTGAAAGGGGCGGAAAATGGCTAAGATGAAGAGCAAAAAAGAGGTGATGGCAATTCTGCAAGAAAGATTTGCAAACATGTCTCAAGATGAACTACGAAAGGCCCTAAAGTGCTACAGCAGATTTCATAATTATAGTCTCTGTAATACTTTCCTCATCTATCTTGAGCAGATGTGCATGAAGCTTGAGGTGGGCGAGGCCGTGGCCAGCTTCAAAAAATGGAATGATCTTGGCCGTAGGGTAAAGAAGGGACAACATGGGATTGCGATTTATGCCCCCCGCTTTGTCAATAAAACCCATGAAAAAGATGGAGTTGAAGAAAAATTTCAGGCTTTGATTGGGTTTGTGCCTGTTTATGTATTCTCCTACTCTCAGACTGAGGGAGAAGAGTTCAAGCCCGAGAACCACGAGGTTAATCTGCCTGAATATCAGGAAATCAAAAACATTGCTATTTCCTTGGGCTATACTGTGGTTGAACATGAGGAGCTTGGCAATCCCGGTGGCGATTATTGTTTTGCTGAAAAAAGAATCAGAATTAATCTTGCATCTGACCATTCTTTGAATACCCTTGTGCATGAGCTGGCCCATGCTCTGCGGCACGAGGAAATTGACGCTGAGAAGTGGCAAAGGGATTTTGAGGAAGTTGTGGCCGAATTGGTGTCCTGCATTGTAACTGGAAACGTTTCTGACCGTTCTGCGGCCTATCTGCACAACTGGTCTTCCAAGAATGTTGAACTGGTAGTATCGGCCCTTAAACCCGCCGAAAAGATTTCCAAGAAAATCGCGGAAATGATTGGCAAGGAAGTCGTATCTGAAGTGGCATAATTCCTCCCTTCACATTGGCCGGTTGGCTTGTTGTCAACCGGCCTATTTTTTTTAAAAAATATTTGATTGTTTTGGCTAAATTTGCTATAATATAGGTAACCACGATTTTTAAAGGAGCAATAAAATGCCAAGAGGTGACGGAACGGGCCCGAGAGGACAGGGGCCGCTTACTGGACGCGGTCTAGGTAACTGCAAACGAGTCGAACGAACAGATGCGCTGCCCAACAGAGGAATGGGCGGCGGACTAGGATACGGGGCTGGAATGGCTAACCGTAATCGTAATAGAAATCGCGGCAATCGCGCCGTATAAAAATCCCCCCTTTCACATGGGCCGTGAGCGCAATGCTCCGGCCCTATTTTTTTTCTTATAAATATCTTGCAAATCATTGTTTTTTCTGTTATGCTTGTTTTATCTTTTTAGGAGAACGTAATGGGAACGAAGTTTAATTTTCTGAAATTTGACGAAGAGAAGGGTTACGAGACGAGCGAGACGCCGCCGGATGGTTACGGTCAAGCAACAATTATGTTGCGTCCTAATTTTATTGAGGACAGTGAAGTTTCTTTTGAATCTGAAATTGATTACGGGCTTATTCAGGGAAACAAGGTAACATTCAAGGGAAAGAAGTATGTCGTAATGGATAAAGAATTTTTGGCCGATGAATCTACACTGATTTATACGGTCGGCCCAATGCGCGGAGAATATCGCGAGCCAACGGAGAACGAAATATCTGAGTACAAGAATTATTTTCGGAAGAGACAAATCGAGGCGCAAATGCGACAAAATTCTCCCATTGCCCTGCCCGGGGTTTCGGCAAATTTGGCCCAGCAAGGAAAGGGAAACATTGTTGGTTTGAGGTAAAGGCTAATGGCATTCCAAACATGGGAAGAAGTGGCAAAGTTGCCGCTTGAAAATAGTGGTATTTTCAACAAACTGTATACATGGTCTATATATTCTTTGCCAGACACAGAAAAATTACTTGCTATAAATATCCATCAGAGAGCGAGTAAATTTAAGTCCAAGAAAAAAATAGAAGAATTTTTAAATGAGGTAAATAAAGATTTTTTAAAATGCTATGATATTAAGGATATTGAAGTATTGTTTATCGATATTTCCAGAGATGCGCTGTTAATTAGGCTAACGAATCATGTTGTGCCACAACAACAAAAGAAGAAGGTCAGATTCGGATGTTAGAATAGCACAACTGTCTAAGCACAATCTTCCAGCACAATTATCGCCCGATGATCTTTTCCCGATCTCGGGCGTTATTGTTTTATGAGATGCGAGTACGAAAACCCACGCTTTTAGGCGCGGGGCGGAAGCGAGCAAATAAAATATATTTTCTGCAAAACTTTGAATAAGACTTAGTGTTTAATATAATAGACAACTATGTTAAAAGCATACAAATACAGAATATATCCTACTAATAAACAGGCCAAACAGTTACACCAAACGTTTGGGTGTTGTAGATTTATCTATAACTGGGCTTTGGCTTTCAAAACAGACCGGTACAAAAAATTTCTTCAGAATGTATCGCGATTTGAATTATGTAAGATGATTACATTTTTCAAAACAACTGAAGAGCGCAAATGGTTGAATGACGTAAACTCTCAATCATTACAAGCCGAAATACGACATCTTGAAACCGGGTTTACCAATTTCTTCAGAAAAAATGCTAGTTACCCTAAGTGCAAAAAGAAGTTTGGCAAACAGTCTTTTGAGTGTCCACAAAATGTTAAAATTGATTTTGATGATAAGATAATAACAATTCCTAAAATAGGCCCTTTGCAATATCGAGATAAAAGAAAACCGTTTAATGGAGAGATAAAAACTTGTACGGTATCTTTTAAGAACGAGAAATATTTCATTTCAATCTTGGTAGATGATGGGAAAGACTTACCGGCTAAAGTGGAAATATCTAACAATAATTCAATTGGTATAGATTTAGGGTTAATAGATTTCATAACAACATCTGAGGGCGTGAAAATACCTAATCCCAGAAATCTCAAGAAGCTTGAGAATAAAATAAAGTTTCAACAAAGGAGATTATCGAGAAAGGTCAAGCGGAGTAATAATTGGATCAAGCAGAAGAGAAAGATCAGTAGGTTATATGGGAGGCTTACTGACATGCGATGTGATTTCTTGCACAAACTGTCAACAAATATTGTCAAAAACCACGACACTATATTTGTTGAAGACTTGAATGTAAAAGGAATGGCAAGAAATCATAAATTAGCCAAATCAATATCTGATGCAAGCTGGGGAGAATTTATTAGACAACTTAAGTACAAATCAGAATGGGCCGGGAAAAACCTGATTAAAATAGGTCGGTTTGATCCATCCAGTAAACTCTGTACATGTGGATATCTTAATAAAGATTTGAAGTTGTCTGATAGAATATGGATTTGCCCTCAATGTAAATCTATTAATGACCGGGATAAACTAGCTGCCGATAACATCAAAAGATTTGGCTTGATGAAAATAAAATATTGCGCTACTGATTCAGGCTTGGACAAAGCCGGTGTGCTTGTGGAGGCTTGCGTTAGTGAGTCGATGAAGCAAGAAACTCGTAGGTTCTCTAGTAGAGCCCCACGGATTTAGCCGTGGGAGCATGTCAGATAGCCAATTGTATCGACAAATAAAAGATACGCGGCCTTACACGATCCAATGATTTCAGATTGGATGACTCGCTTTTTCTGATTTTAAAATGCTATAATCACCGGCATGTCTATCTGCCAATTCTCCCATTTTGCTATTGTTCCAGTTGTGTGTCTGTGAATAATATCCTACTATTCGGGTGTAATGGGATAGCCCCCTTGGCTCTCTCTTGTCCATAAAAACATCAATGATTTGATTCCAATTGGAATCATCGTTTTTTTCCATTTCTTTAAAATTTACTTCAAATGCATATTTATCGTCTCCGCATACAATACAATAATTTTCACTCTCTTCTTTAATCTCAAACTTATTGCCCTTCAAAACTTCTTGGGCAATTAGTTCTTTAAACCGCTCTTTTGTTATTTTCATACCAATGCCATTTCTGTAGAACAACAATTTGCCACAAGAATATCTTTTAACGTACCATCGGGAACTGCCGTGTGCCATTGAGCAATACAATTATATTGATCTGGTTCTTCACAGTCTTTCCAAATGAATGTATGTGGGATGTCTTTTATCGCGTCCATAAAAGATGCCAAGGCCAATCCTTCCTCTTCAGTTATGTCGTAAAAGGTGTAATCCACACATTCAGAAAGTTCAAGTTTTTCTATGTAATGTTCTATCTTTCTACGACTAGAATCGCATTTCGCACAACCTGTTTTTCCGAATGTGTAAATAAGCAGCATGGGTTTCTCCTAAAATTTAGCGGCAAAAGAATGATAGCGAAAAATAAGAAACTTATAGAATGAAAAAATATAGATCATACGATATGTTTCTTTCAACTAGGCTTGAGGCAAAAGGATAAGCTAATAAAAATTTTTGCTCAAATTTTTTGCTACAATAATCTGGATAAATCAGTATGTTGCCCTGCATTAAATTTCGCAAGCGCAACTTTAATCAGTGCCAATAGTTCCGCTGTAAAATCTGGAACATTATCATTTGCCATATAAACTAACGAACCAAATGGCGTGATGTTTCCCATCTTATACTGTATACGCAGGCCAAATACAACACCATCAATGGTGCCGATGATATGCCAAAGATTTTCGGTAATTGGCTTCGCCTTGTCAATTTTAACGTCCAAATTATTGCTCCTTCATATTATCATTATATATATGAATATCGTAAAGTCAAGCTAAATCTTTAGCCCACAATATATTGTGTATATTTATATGAATAATACAATATATTGTGGTATTTTTCTGTATATATTTTTTAATATATTGGCTATGATCTTCCAAGGAGGCCGGTTATGAGCAAAAAACAACATTGTTTAACTATAAATACCGTGTTATTCGAGGCGGCCAAGAAGAAGGCCAAGGAGAAGTGCAACAATAATTTTTCTGGCTACATCGAAGAATTGATAATCGCCGATCTTTTAAAAGAACAGACAAAAGAGGAGAGAAAATAATATGTTTAAAAAAGAAAAGCGACATAACAAGGTTATTTTCGAGCGGCGTAATACATCCAATTTAAAAGAACCTGAAGAAATACACGCCAATGATTTTGCAAAATATATTAATACAATAAAGGGGATTGAGAGGCTGGACAATAACAGCCAAAACATTATATATGTATCGCAAAAAGTTGTTTCGACTGCACCGAACGATAAAGATGCCATGAAGCTTATAGTAAAAAAGATAAAAAGAGGGGGCAAGGCTATAATTCATATTGAATGTGGGCGGCAAAGAAAGGACTTGCCGCCTCGTGTATATAATACCGAATCGATAAAAGAAAGATTGTTAGATCATATAAGGTCGAGCATACGTAATGCGAAAATTGTAGACGGAACAATTATTTTAGAGCGTTAAAATTTGGCGTAATTAAAAATATAATAATAACAATATTTTCTATAATTTGCAATAGGATGTATTGCAAATTTGGAGAAGATTATGGGTGTTTTCGATAGATATAAGAGTCGGCGCAAGAAAGCTGATGATAAAAAGCGAGTAGACGAAAAGGTTTGGGCCAAGGCCGAGGATAATAAAATTTATCTTGAAAAAAGCTTAAATGATGAATTGTTAAAATCGTTTTTTTCCGGCAATAAAGTATCTGGTGTTTTTTCTCATGGTGACAAAAACCCAGATGGCAACTACGAGGGAGAAAAACGAGCCGCCATGTATGAGGCTGGACCAGCAACAATTCAATCTGTATATGACGATATTAACTTGAATGGTTTATTTCCTGAACAATATTCAGAGGACAAAAATCATTATTTTAGTATTGAATACGATAACGAAGGCAATATCGAAAATGGAATTTCGATTAAAAGGAAATTTGACGGAAACAGTGTCAACATTAAGGTGTGGTTAATTGTCGATGGCAAAGAAGAGAGGGCAAATTTTGTTGACACGGATCCGGAAGACATAAAAGATTGGATAGAAACAACTACAGAAGAATTACAGGAGAAGTAAATTATGGATATTTTCAAAAGATTTAAAGCAAATTCGAAAGATGCCAAGGAAGATACGGTTCGCAAGGCGGCGTATTCAGAGACAACGACAAATCAGGATGTCATTGTTAAAACAGCATCTAAAAAATTAGCCGAATTTGTAAAAAACAAATTCGACTTTTTGTCTCCTGTTATTGCCTTCCGTAAAATAGATATCATGGATCAAAAAGAAAGTCCAATCGATTATAGAAAACATCTCATTAGAAAAGCGGCACTTGCATTTGAGGTCGTTAATGCAAGAGACCAGAAGCCAAAGAAATATATTGCTTCTGTAACATACAATGCCGATGACGAAGATGATTATCGTATTGGCGAAAGCCTTTATGATGATAACAGAAAAATTGCCAATAAACATGAATTGCATGTTTCTGAGGAAAACAATATGACGACTAGAAAAGCAGTTTTGTGGGATTCCAAGACAGATGATTTGGAAGTTCTTGGCGACCACACATATGAATTGGAAAGAAAATTACGTGAAGCGGGTATTAATTTTGAAAATCGTTACGACAAAGGGCCGGTTTGCGAAATTTTTGCCGATGGCAAAGAAGATCAAGTGCGCAAATTATTTGCTCAAATGGCACCTCCCGTTACAACTGACCCTTCACAGCCCGTATCGCCAGTACCACAACAAATCGATGAACAGGCAAAGGCCATCGAACCGGCAACCAAGTTTGATATTAATTCCGCCACTTTATCGACTGCGCTTGAAATCAGCAAGGGCAATGGCGATAGCTGGACCATTGTTATACGTGGCGGCGGCTCCAACATGCTTAAGAACCAATTAAACAACAAATCATTTACATATTATAACCTAAAGAAAACTCTTGTTGATGCCGGGCTAGTTGATGCGGCTAATATGCTCGATAATTCTATTACGGATTATCTACAGGCAGAAACCGAAGAAAAGACACCCGAGACAGAAATACAGCCGGTTGATGCGGACCTTAAAAATTTCCCGGGAACTGCCGTAACCGCATCACAAGAAGTAATTGAAGAAAACGAAACACCGGCAGAGACTCCCAAAAAGAGTGATATTGTTGAAGAGAATGTAAAGCCCGTAGAGACTCCCAAAAATATGGATATTATCGATGAAAATGTAAAGCCAGTGGAGACCCCGAAGGACGCTGGTGCGCCGACAAAAGAGAATAGTGACAAGAAATTTGATAATGCTACGGCAAAGGCAAAAATCGTTGCCCGAAAAGCACAGGTAATGAAAGAGTGGAATGAAAATAAGATTACAGACTCTTGGGCAGGGCAACAATTTGCAGAAATTGCTGAAGAGGAAAAGCGAATTGCTCAAATGGAAATGCTTGAGGTAAAACTGGACAAGAATTCTATTCCTGAAGTGCCGGGGGGTAATGGCCCTGTTGTGGAGAAGGAAAAGGAACTGGCCAAGACGCCAAAAAACTCAGATGTTATCGAGGAAAATGAAAAGCCGGTCAAGACGCCAGAGAATACAAAAAATATTACGGATGGCGATTCTGGCAAGCTCCCCAAATCGACAAAAGAAGCTAAAAAAAAAGTTAGTGCATGCATAATTGAAAAAATGGATGAGGTGTTAGAAGAACTTGATGAAATATTGGAAGATTCTGACGACGAAGAAATAGAAATAATTGAAAAATTAAAAAATAGGGCTGAAAAGATGCGAGACATGGCAGAATTTTTGGCGAATATTAGACGAATGCATGGCAAAATATATAACGAGGAACGAATTGCCTCTGAACGAAACGCTTATATTGGCGAATTAAACGAAACGTATTCTGACGTAATACCAGCACCATTAAAAAATATGATGTTAAAGTACAACGATTATGTTTTTACTGATCCGATTAAAGCACAAATGTTTGGCAAAAGAATATTAGAGTTTTTTGTAAAAGATTTTCCAAATTCGTATGAAAAAGTGAAAGCAAACATTTTGTCTAGCAAATTATTATAATTTATTTTGTTTCGTTCCAAAAACTTTTGCAACGAAACTTTGCGTATTCATCAGGAAACGAAATGAGATATAAATATAAAATTTTTATGATTACAATAAAAAGGGTAAAATATTTTTTTTCCTTTAAAGCATCGGTAAAAATTATTTTGCATGCCATGCAAGACATGTCAAAACAATTTTTATCAAAAATTGTTGCAAAATATAGGTGCAAATATAATTGTGCCGTCAACAATATTCTAATGAGTAACATCTTTTTCTCCTTCCACAATTTAAAGTATATGCATAATTTGGGTTTTGTCAAGTGAAAATATGAAGAAAAAAGCGCAACAAAATATAGTCGGAACATTTAAGGTAAACCTTAACACTGTAAGGTGTTATGACGATTCCGACAAATACCTGAATTTGGTGCAACAGGAGATCGAAAACGGCAATGGATTTGTCAAGGTAAAGTCGATGTCTGGCGACAAGGCGGAGATTTACGGTGCCGGTTCCAATGGTTGGGTGTTAGGTGGCGTATTTGTGCCATTTGAGGCATTGATGAGGGTCAGCATGGCGGACGACAAAATGAAAAAAGAAGTAGAAAAGCCCAAGTGCAAAGTTATTGAAGATCGGGCAAAATTCAATAACGAACCACAATCTACTCCTTTAATTGAAAGAATTCCAAGAACCGTACAACGTGTTGGAGATAAAAAAATGGCAAGCGATCAAATCATTAATAATGTTCCTGATGTTCCGCGTGTACAAGGACCAGTCGAGGAAAGCGATGCGAAACCCATTAAGCCTCGAAAAGAACAAATGTCGGAACAGAAGGCGAAAGAGGTAGAAAAAATAGAGGGGCCATTCTCGCCTGAAATCATTGTTGAGTGGGCGATGAGAGATGCCGAGTCAAATCATAACAAAGTAGAAGACGAGATTGACCGCCTTGCCGATGACTACGGCCTTACCGACAAACAAAAAGAAGATGCTCATAAATATTACGAAGGACTTAGAACACGCAATCAGCGTGACGCCGCATATCTCAATAAAATTATTGACGAGATTGGCAGTGGGTTTTCTACATTTTCAGAATCATTTAAATACATGACAATGGATTTGTCAAAAGAAGATAAATATCGGCTCAAAAGAATTGCAAGGAAAGCCGGATTATTGTCGGAGTAAAATAATGTACGAAGACAAAATTTACAAAACATGGCGAATAGCTCAGGAGATGGCGGCACCCGCTCCCGCCCCTATCGTGGAGAAAAAACAACCCGATATTCCAGAGCCTATGCCGGAAGAGCTAAACCCAACAACAGATTTGTCTCAGGCGGAAAATATTGCTCAAGAAGCAAAACCGGCTGAGGCAGAAAAAATAGAAGAAATGCAAAAACCGGCGGCGGGTGCAAATAGAGAAGAACAGGTAAAACAATCTATAGGCGAACTATCTACATATATTAATGAGGTCGCCAAGGCCGTATATCAAATGCAATTGACCCAAAATCAAAGTCAAGAAATTACCACAAAAATCGTTACAATGATTTCTGATTATATCAGCAACATTACGGTAGAAAGAGTGAAAAATATTGCCGAGCAATTCATGAAGGTAGAGGCCAAAAAGCGTGTCGCAAAAGTGTTGGGCACAGAGTACAAAATCACGGCGATGGATTATAGAAAAATGACTGTTTTGTCTCCCGAAGATGTCAAATATATTAATACATTAAGCCCATATGTTAAAGCCTATGCTTGGCAATTAGCCGGTATTGCAAAAACTGAGGGAATGAAAAATTTCAAAAATTTTATTTTTTCTTCTTACACACAATTAAAAAATAAATTATTGGGCGCAGACGAAAAAAACAACAATGTAATTTTACAACAATTTAAGGAAATGGCGGAAAAAATATTTGGTGTTACTCTTCCATAAAATGAACCCAATTTATGGTGGCATCGTATAAGGTGCAAAAAAAGCAGGCAATAAAAATTTTAATAGACCCTAAATTTAAAGAAATAAAATCGCCGAACGATTTATTTTCTTTAAAAAGCATATATGAAAATTTGATATTCATCATATAAAGAAGGCATGAAGCCTTGATTGCGAAATACCAAAAGCGCAATAAAAAATAAGGACCAAAAATGAGTTTGGTTAGAAGTAAAAAAATAAGCCCAAATGATTGTTCCATATCAAACTCCTTCAACTATTTAGATTATATGTATAATTTGTTGTTTGTCAAGGTCCAAAATGAAGTTTAAAACAAAAGATGCGTTAGTATCTGGAGACACGACGGCCAATATAGAACGTCGTGTTGCTCAAGAACTTAGGTCAAGAATGCCTGCCAGAAATGCCCGAGTACGCACAGCCGACCAAGCAGCTTTAATGTATGATCTGCCTCGTTGGTACGATTATCGAAAATACGATAAAGACATCCCAACCGATAGGGAGACGCTCAACAATCTGTGCATGCTGTATTTTTTAAGGGAACCGGTCGTAAATAGAGGCATTAGACTGGCCGTAGACTTTCCACTATCTCAGTTTAGGCTATCACACGAAGATCCGGCATTAGAAGAATTTTTTAATGATGTGGCAGAAGAATTAGATTTATATCGATTTATTTCAGACATCACATATTTTTACTACATCTATGGCGAAGCAATTATATTTGCAATAGTCGATGATGTAAAAAATCCCACGATGTTTAAAGAACTTGATTTGCTAAATCCATCGTGGACCGAGGTAATAAGCCACAAGAATTTTATCGGCAAAGATTGTGAATTAATTTATCATTTCCATAAAGATCCTTATTTGATGCAATTATGCCGAAATCCTAAAACAGATTTAGAAGTAATGTTGGCGAATGACATTCCTTCTGATATCAGAGAAAATGTTGTTGCTAATAGACCAGTACGATTATCTCCATTACAGGCCACGCTGTTTAAGAGAACAGGCGATCCATTATCGCCTCGTGGTCAATCGGTAATTTATCCCGCTCTTACCGCCCTACAATATCAAGACGATTTGATGCAAGGGCAAAGGGCAGTAATTCGCAGGCATTTGGCCCCGCATGAATATTATTTTGTTGGTTCCGATGAGCAACCGGCAACACAACAAGAAATTGATGAGGTTTATAACGCCCTGCAAACAAGTTGGCAGGGTACAAATA
>Ga0265297_10010165_pt1 | contig 11899 bp, 12 predicted proteins | sample Munlanlwell13791_FD_192502 | JGI IMG/M metagenome (GOLD analysis project Ga0265297, IMG submission 192502) | Leachate microbial communities from a municipal landfill in Southern Ontario, Canada - Leachate well 137-91 | ecosystem: Engineered > Solid waste > Landfill > Unclassified | place...
AACTTGATTATGGCGATTCTAATATCAAAGTTGATATTTGCTCGCTTAAACACGGAGTTTGGTTAGACAGGGGAGAATATAAATTAATAACCGAATATCTAAAGAAAACAGGAGCAGCTAAGATTTTGAGCCACTATACTTCTATTTTGACTAGCGAAGTTTGGGAAGTATTTTCTGGTCCTAAGTCTTTGCGAGATGAATTGGGAGATGTTTTAACAGTTTTAAAATTATTTAAATATAAATTATTGGTCCAGCATTCAGCGCTGAGCCAAATGATAATTAATTTACCAAAATAAACTTATGGAAAACAATAATAACAAGAAATTGTTTATTTATATTGTGTTTGTGTTAGTGGCGGTTTTTGGCGTGATTTATTTTTTCATGCAGAGCAATTTAAATTATCAGCCACCTGCGCCTATTGCTAATCAGCAACCCCCAACACAGGCAACAGACACAAGTACTAATCCTAATAATTTACCAGTAAGATTTATTATTTATTACGGAGACACTTGTCCACATTGTAAGGTTGTTGAAGAGTATATTCAAAAAAATAATACTCAGGCTAAATTAGGAATTCAATTAAAAGAAGTTTTTAAAAATCAAGACAATTCTGCTGATTTGGTTGCCAGGGCAAAAAGTTGTGGCAAAAACACTGATGAAATCGGCGTGCCATTTTTGTTTGATTTGCAAACATCAAAATGCGTAGTTGGCGATAAGCCAATTATTGAATTGTTTGATGCAGAAGTTAAGGGGAAATAATTTATGAATAAAAAATTAGCAAGTTTACTGCCTTTAATTTTATTAATTCCATCTGTAACCTTCGCTGTTTGCCCAGTTTGCGTTGTGGCAGTAGTGGGAACAGTTGGTATTTTAGAAAAATTTGGCGTTGACGATGTTTTGACTGGAATTTGGATTGGAGGATTATTGATGTCGCTTACAATTTGGACAGTAGAATGGTTGAATGGCAAGAATATTAAATTCTTTGGCAAACCGATTTTAGTAATGATTGCTTATTACTGGCTTTCGATTTATGGATTGCAACAAGCTAGTAAGATTGCCTATAAATGCACTTTGTGGGGTCAGCCTAAATTTTTTATTGGTTTGATTTTTGGAACAGTTGCTTTGCTTATTGGATATGCTTGTGAGAAATATTTAAGATTGAAGAATAATCAAAAAGCTTATTTCAAGTTGCAAAAAGCTATTTTGCCAGTAGGCGCTTTGATAGTTATGACCTTAATCTTTTTGCTAGTTTTGAAATATTGCCCAAACTAAGTGTTATCTAAGGGAGTAGGGAAAACAGCCTTAGAAATAGAGCCCTGCCTACCGGCAGGCAGGTGTTTTTGATATGCTTGACTTTTATGACTAAATATGATATAATTAGAGTGTTAAGAAATCATAGCTATTTGACAGCCTAGTTTGACTATAAACCTACAAAGAAGGAAGGAGTTCATAAAAATGGAAACTAAATCTTTGTTTTTTGTACACGGTGGCGCCAAAGGTAATTTGCTAGACGATATGGCATTAACTTTTCCAAGACTGAGAGAGGTTGAGCCAGAATTACTTGGGCAATTCATGAGCGTAGGGGTTCCGCCAGAAATGGGGCTTTTCCCAATCTTCCACAAAAGAACAGGAAAAGAGTTGGGTTGTTTGGCCTTTTTGCTCGTAGAAGGCACACTTAAAACCTTAAGGAAAAGTATTCCATTGATGGTAGAAATGATATCTGCCGCAAAGAGGCGATATGGAGACGTTCATGTAAAGACAGGGCTGGGAGCATTAACTGCTCCGGCAACAGCACAGGGTCTTGATTTAATTCGGGCTCTAAGCGAAGCGGGCGTTAAAGATGTCTCTGTGACAAATGGGAATGCGCTTACTGCCGGAGTTACATTTCATTCTGCTTTGGATGTTGCCAAAAGATGTAACAAAGACATCCGATTGTCGACAGTTGCAGTTGTTGGAGCTGCTGGATCAGTTGGAGGAGCTACTGCGGAATTATTTGCTAGAAATTGTGGCAAATTAATTTTAATAGAGCGTTCTCACAACATTGACCGTCTTGCTCAGAATGTTTCTTCTTGGAGATCGACATCGACAATAGAAATTCATTCAGAGATAGAAGAAATAAAAAAAGCAGACATGGTAGTTGTCACGTCTAGCGCAGAAAAGGCCATCATTCAGCCAGAGCACTTGTCGCAAAACGCGATTGTTTACGAAGACACAATGCCACTCAATACAAATATAGCTGCTGTTAAAGAGCAGAGGAAGGATGTGGTGATTGTAGATGGTTGCCGACTTTTCACTCCGAATCTAAGATATTCCATGAATATCGGCTTGCCAGACAATTATGCCTATGCATGTTTTGTTCAAACAATGATGGAAAGCATAGAAAATGATTGGAATGATCATGTTGGTTGTACGAACGCCGACAAAGCAGAAGAGATGATGTCTCGCATGTTAAATCATTCTGATTTGTTTCAGATGCCAACAGCATATTTCAGCGGAGGGCAACCACTCTCTATATAGTCAAACAAAACAAAAACGAAAGGCTGGGGATAACTTCTCAGCCTTTTAATTTTGATTTATTTTATAATTTGGTAAGATAAAGTATCGTAATGGCATGTTAATTGAAACATATTATCCATTAATTGGTGGGATATTAGCTGCACTATTAGCTTTCCTCGTATTAATAGCTAACAAAAGAGCAAAACAAAATATTGTTTTTGCCTTTTTTGCTATGTCGTTTGCAATTTGGCTGTTAGCTACCTTTGCTATGTTTATAGCAGGCGATGAGAATAGCGTGATTTTTTGGGATCGCATTGCCTATATCGGGATAGTTTTTGCTCCTACATTAATGTTTCACTATTCGGTAATTTTTCGAGGAACAGAAGAAAAAAGCAAAGTTAGTTTAATTATAGGCTATTTATTATCAATTGTTTTTTTATTTATTAGTCGTACCAATTTATTTTTATCTGATATTTTTAAATACAAAATTGGCAATTGGGAAGGTGTCCATTCGGTCGCTGGCATAGGACACCATTTTTTTATGGCTTATGTCGTGATATATTTGTGTCTTTTTATTGTTAATATTTATAAAACATATAGATTGCAAATTGGTTTAGCCAGAACTAGAGCGAGATATATTTTTTATGCATTTGCTATAATGCTTTTTGGGTCTGCAGAATTTTTGCCAGCCTATCAAATTCCGATATATCCAATTTTTTATTTTTCCGAAGTTATTGGAATAGCTATTATCGCTTACACTATTTTGCGTTACCGCTTTATGGATATCGGCTATATCTTCGGTCGATTATTTATTTATACTTTTTCAATCGCTTCTGTCTTAGGGCTGGCTCACGTTGTCGCCAACATTGTCAGGAATTATTTTGTATTGCCAATTTCCGATGTTTGGCTGTGGAGTCTAATTTTAATTTTCAGTTTGAGTATTTATCCTATTCTTTTTGTATTTTTTGAAAAAATTGCTTCTAAATATTTTTATTACACATTTTATTCTGCTCAAAAGGTTTTGATGGATGCTGGGAAAAGTTTGAGCAAAGTTTTGGATATAGGGAAATTGGCCAAAACAATAATCTTTACAATTTCTGAGAATATCAAGATTGAGCACGTAGCTATTTATTTGCGTCAAAAAAATAACAAATATGTTCTTGTTGATAGTATTGGTTTTGATAAAAATTTAACAGACAGTTTGGTTAACGAAGAATTTTTTACTACTTATTTTGAAGAAACTTATTCTGCGCTTGATTATGACCGTTTGCCAGATATTATGCAGAGAAGTGATAGATTTAAATGGAGCCGTTTAAGAATACTCCAAAAAGCAATGGCAGACAGCAAAACATCTTTTTGTTTGCCATTAGTATTAGAAAAGGAAATAGTCGGAGCAATATTACTTGGTCCTAAAATTAGTGGAGACCATTATTCTGAGCAGGACGAGGCATTGTTGTCATCTTTGGCATCGCAAGCGTCTTTGGCTTTGATCAATGCTCGTAATTATTTCCAATTGCAGACTTTCAATGAACGTTTGGAAACTACAGTTAAAAAGAGAACTGAAGAATTGCGTGATGCTAATGAGCAACTGCAAAAAGCTGATAGGTTAAAGAGCGAGTTTGTTTCTATTGCCAGCCATCAATTACGCTCGCCATTAACTGTTATTAAAGGTTACTTATCAGTTATTTTAGGCGGGGATTATGGGCAATTAGCAGATGACGTTAAAAAGCCATTGCAGGTTTGCTACGATGCTAATCAGCGTTTAATAAACTTTACTAATGATTTGCTTGATTTAAATGCTATTGAAGAGGGAAAAATGAATTTAACTTTTGCCCCTGTTAAATTGCAAGACATTATTGATCAAATATTAAAACAAATAGAAAGGCATACTAAAGACAAAAAAGTGGAAATTTCATTTGTTCAACCTAAAGAGCTATTGCCAGAAATTCAGGCTGATGCTTCTAAAATTGAGCAGATTTTCTTTAATTTAATAGACAATGCAATTAAATATTCGCCTCAGGGGCAGGTTAAAATAACTTTGTCGCAACTTAAAGGCAAGCAAAAGTTTGTTATTCAAGATTCAGGCGAAGGAATGACTCAGGATGAATTAGATAGTATTTTTGAAAAATTTGCCCGCGGAACAGTGGGTAAAAAAGTCAGCACCAAGGGCTCAGGCATTGGTTTGTTCGTTGCCAAGAAATTTGTAGAAGCCCATAAAGGAAAAATATGGGCCGAGAGCGAGGGCATTGGCAAAGGCGCCAAGTTTATTGTTGAATTGCCAGACGATTTACAGTCCAATGTCGCCAGCGATCCCTTGCATTGAGGTGAGGACAATATCAATAAAATCACTAAGCGCCATATCTAAAAATTGTGGCGCTTTGTTTATAATCTCGCGATTAGCTCCTTTGGCAAAAGATTTTTCGCCCATTCTGTTGATAATTGTTTCTATTTTAACATCAGCTAATTTTTTAGAGGGCAAAACTAAAGTTGTCGCCACAATTAATCCAGTTAAAGGATCAACCACATGCAAAGCTTTTCCCATTAATGTTTTTGGCTCAATTCCGTGCGCTTCGTTGTGGGTTAAAACTGCTTCGCAGATTTCTTGAGATAGTCCAGCCTCTACTAGCATTTGCGCTCCTAATTTAGAATGTTGATCTAGCTTGTCGGGCACAACTAAATCATAATCAATATCGTGTAACAATCCTGCCATTGCCCAATCTTGCTGGTTTTGATTAAAATGTTTTGCCAAACCAAGCATGGCAATTTCCACAGCCAAGCAGTGTTTGATTAAGTTTTTATTTTTTAAATTGTTGTTTAAAAGCTCTAAGGCTTGGTCTCTATTCATATTTTTTGATTATATCAATCTTTTGCAAATTAAAAAGCGTTCGCGACATTGTGTCGGAACGCTTTTATTTTGGTTGTTGTAAAGAGCTAGGGGAAAGTGGATAGGTCTGATTCTTGAACGCGTGCCTCGAGAAACTTCATGTCTTTGGCATCAAAATTGACCCAAAGAGTGCTGGCGCCAAAGGTTTCGATTCGTAGCTCTTCTTTGTGAGGTCTTGTTCTGTCTTTTAGTTTATCAGAGTTGGGTTTAAATTTTGCTATTTCGCCACTAAGCCCGACAATAACAAAACTAAAGTTAGAATTATCAGAATTTGCCCAATACTCAACTTCAACTTTGAAGTATTTTTTGCTGATATCGAATTGCCACCTAGATGTTTGAGTTTCTTGCATCCCCTTGTTGGAGAGATCGGATTTGATTTTGGTAATAGTAGCTGATGGACTTTGGTTGTCTCTCATTTCGATATGCACGGTTCTGGTAGTATCGTCAAAGTCAACAACACAACCCAATGATTCAGCAATTGCGCGCAAGGGAACCACTGTTCGACCATTGATGATTTGAGCAGGAACATCGATTTTGACTTTTTTGTTACCCACAGTCATCTCTTTACTTCCAATTTGCATACTAATATGCAATGTGTAGGCATAAACTAGTCCCGAGCCTAGCAATGCAAAGACTAGACAAATTGCAACTATTTTAGCATTTATTTTCAAAGGTCTCCTCCTTAAATGATTTAGGGCAGGTAATTGCCCCTCAATTATTTATACAATATTAAACCTTGTTTGTCAACACAAGAAAAAAGGCGTCATATATATGGCGCCTTTGTGATTATATAGGGGTAAACAAAAAAGTGGGCGAAGAGATCGTGTCTTGTTTTTTTGACAGGGAAGTCGTCTAGCCAGGATGAATTAATGCCATGCTTGCGAGCTAGATTATAAAAGAAAACTTCAGAATCTTGGATTTCTTTTTTTTGAACTCGCTCTGGGCGCGAGTATGATCTTAACTGCAATTGTTCGCGAAAATTAAATAAAGAATATTCGTTGTAAGCTTGGAATATTTCGCTAATGCAATTGTAGGCATGGGCATATCGTGGATGATTTTTGTAATATTTGTTTTTTACTAATTCTTGGCAGGCGGTTTGAATAAACAATGGCAGGGTGTTGTAATGGCAATGGAGTTTTAAAATCAAACAAGAAAATTCTTGGGTAATTGTCAGGGTTCTGATTTCTTTTTTGACAGTATTGCAAACATCGTATTTTTTGGCCAAAAAAGCCTCTGTCCTAATTTTTTTCTTTTCTTTTTGATCAAGAAAAAAATCTCTTTTTTGGCTTTTCAAATAGGGCTGAGGTGGGAATGATGGGATAAAGATACTGCTATCAGTTTCAATCACCTTTTTAATTGATTTCAAAACATCAATTGGCGTTATGTATTTGCGCATTTTTAGTTCCCCCTTTCTTGGTTGTAAAAAAAGCTTTAAATGCTCCCTTTTGTTGATTATAATACAAATAAATAAAATTAAAAAACATGAATCAAACAATACAAACAATTATAGCTGTGATAGTAGTTACTGTTATTTTGACCCTTTGGGACCTCAAAAAGAAACAATCAGCCTGGAAAGGAGTGGTTGTTGATAAGAATCATGTAGAAGCAGACGAAGATGGAGCCGAACAATTTATTGTTGTTTTCCAAACAGAAGCGGGCAAGAAAGTTAGTATTGGTGTATTTGAAAAAACTTTTAACGAATTTAATAAAGGCGACAAAGTTGCCAAAAAAGCAGGAGAGTATTTCCCTACTAAAATTTAATTTTTATTTTAAAAGGCAGAAGATTTCTCTTCTGCCTTTTTGTTTTGCCTTGTTAGGGCATTTTGGTGTAGCGTCTTGGGTCGAGTTGAGCCGAGCCGAAATCAAAGATTCCTTCTGGTAGGTGGTGGATTTCATTAAGAGATAGACTTTTCAGCATTTCTTTTGACGGCCTCCAAGAATTATCTCCATTAGCTTTTCTTTTGCTTTCCGAAAGCATTATTACTTCTTCGTCTGAGAGAAGGGCCAAACAGAGCAATGGATCTTGAGGAAAACAATGTTCAAGGATTTGGATTGTTTCATGAATGCGGTCTTTTGTTATTTGGCGATTGAGATTGAAATAAACATTTTCAAACATCCAATTGCGGAATTTTTGAAACTTATCAAGAATTGTTGACTGGCCGTAACTGATGGTTCGGGCTTTATAACATTCTTTGATAAAGGCCAATTTGCATAAGTAGGCTCGTTGGTGTGGGTTGGTTCCCAGTTGAAAGTATTCCAGTGGAAATTTTAGATTATTGATTTCTTCGACTGGATTGCGGAGCATGTCTTGAGCATCGGCCCAAGTGTAATTGTTTTTATCGCAGAAATAGACCACAAAGCATTCGGCTGGATAGTAAGCGAGGTTTTCGGGAGTAATTTTTATTTTGGAATGCATGGCAATTGTTTGGTAGGTTTCCCAAGTGAGATTGGTATGCCAATATTCTTCGTATTCAAATTGTTGCAGAATTATTACTCCGAAAGTTGCATGTTCAAATTCGCTGTAATCTTTTCCAAATCTTTTTTGGAGATAGTCCTGAATAATGAATTCTCCGCAATGTGAAAATGGCGGTTGGCCAATGTCATGTCCTAAGCTTCCTGCTTCGCACAAAGTTGCGTTCAGTCCCAGGGTAGTGGCAACATTAATGGCATCATTGGCCGTGCTTTGGCCATGAGTGCCTCGGTTGCGTGTATGGGGATTAAGAACTTTTGTTACCCCGTCGATTTGATCAATGTCTTGGTAAAAAACCTGGGCTTTGCGGAAATGGCGGCGATAGGCTCTGCTTTCGCGGATTTTTGTTTTATCAATGTCGTACTGATCCTGGTCAAGATCAAGCCAAACTAATCCCAGATCATCAGTCCAAAACTTACGGCCTTTGCTTTCAACGCTCTTGGTTGCTATATGAGACAAGCAACCCGTTAACTCACGGGGGTTACTATAGATGTCCATCATTTCCAAGAGCTCATCAGTTAAAGCCGAATCTGCCAATTCTGGATTTTCTTTGATGTTATTGAAAATCGGGGAAAGCAGAGTGCTGGTGATAAAATTAAGATTGTTCTTCAAGATCGATCTCCTTCCTTTTTTAGACGCTATTCTAGGTTTTTAAAAAAACTAGTTTGAATCAGCTTAATTAAAAAAGGGGATAGTTGTCAAATAATTCCCCTTGTTTATACTAAATTCATGGACCTGCTTTTAATCCTAGGACCAATGAAAAGCGGGAAATCATTTGAATTGATTTCTCATTTTGCTCCGCTTAAATATACCTCAATACCATTTGGTCTTTTTCAATCTGTCCGTAATGTTCGCGATGATGGCGTTTGCTCGCGCAATGGAATTAGCCTAGGCGCCCAAAAGATAAACAGCATTGAGCAGATTTTAGATAAGAAACTAGCTGTTGTGGGGATTGATGAAATCCATATGTTTGCCGAGCAAGAAGTGGAAAATATTAAAAAACTTTTAGAGCAGGGAACTAAAGTAATAATTTCTGGCTTGGATATGGATTGCTATGGAAGATTGTTCCCTATTGTTAAAAAACTTTTAGAGCTTGGACCTAAAGAAGTTAAATATCGCAGATCAGTTTGCGAAATTTGTGGCAATCCCACTGCTGTTTACACTCAGATTTTGAAAGAGGGAAAACCTGTTTTGACTGGTTTGCCTTTGGTTGTGCCTGATGACGGAACTTATATTTATCAAGCCACCTGCCCGCATTGTTTTGTGAAATCTAATTTGGTTTAAAACAAGCCCCAGCCAAGGGGCTTTTTAATTTGATTTTTATAGATTTTTAGGTATATTAATGAGTATTGGAGGCTCGCCCGTGGCGAGACTGATAATTAAATATATTTTGGAGGGGTCGCATAGTGGCCGAGTGCGCCCGCTTGGAAAGCGGGTATATCGAAAGGTATCGTGGGTTCAAATCCCACCCCCTCCGCATTAGAAAATCAAAGCGATTCCAGTGAGTTTTAGATTTTCTTATGCCCCGTAGTGACGCGAAGCCCTGAGTTTACCGAAGGGCGAAGCGTCTACTACTGGGGCCTCTGATTTTCTTTTGTGATAGTGAACCCCACCCCTGCCTACCGGCAGGCAGGCCCTCCGCCTTCGGTCGCCCGCCGGCGGACTACGGCGAGACAATGTCCGCCAAAATAAAAAAATACGCGTCGGCGGATTTATTTATTGACGGAATAGGCAAGTCTAATATGAATTATGGGAAATATTACACAGACCCCAACTGATAGATTAAATTACACTGGAGACCTCGGACTTGTTGTCGATCATCTATGTGAAATCTATAAAGTTGGTAACCTAATAAATTTCTCGGTTATTGGTATTGGTTATGAAGATTGCAATGTTTTTATTGAGACTTCGGAAGGCAAATATGTAGCAAAGATTTTTTCTAAAGAACGTAATCAAGAGGCCATTACTCGATATAGTACAATAATGGAAAAAGCTGTGGAGGCAGGCGTAAATCATCCTCAGCTCTTAAAAACCAAGCTTGGTGAAATTGTTTTCTCAGATAGCCAGGCAAATGGGATTTCAATGGTGCTAATGAAGTTTGTCTCCGGTGGCACTTTTCTTGAATTTAATCGCGCGCCCGACGTAGAAGAACAACGAGCAGTGATTGAACAGGCAGTAAAAGTAAATAGAATTGACTATCATCCACCATATCTTTTTGATTCTTGGGCAATTCCAAATATTAAACAAATGTTTGATCGGGTTAGACAGTATATTCAACCTGATGATATTGGATTTGTTGAACGAGCCATTGCTCTTTATTCAGAGATTCCAGTAGAAAAATTGCCTCATTGTTTTGTGCACGGAGATTTCACAAAAGCAAATGTGCTTAAAGGTGATGATGGCAAAATTTATATTTTAGATTTCTCCGTATCTAACTGGTACCCACGAATCCAGGAATTGGCAGTTATTTCAGCTAATCTGCTTCATGATGAAAATGATTCTGTTTCACTTCGTGACAGGACAGAGCTTGTATCAACTGAATACGAAGCGCTAAATCCTCTTACTCTTGAGGAAAAACAATATTTGTATGCTTATGCGTTGGCTGGTGTGGCAATGGAATTCATGGGCGCCCACCAAGAAAAATTTATTAAGGGCAACAATACCGAAGAAACTGAGTATTGGCTTAATTTGGGACGAAATGGATTAAAAAAAGAATTTTCCGCAAAAGAACAAGACCTGTAAAATCTCATCTCTGTTACTGTCTCTGTTTTAATTCTCATGATTGAAGTTGAAAAGAAATTTATTCTAAGCCAAGAAGACACAAACCGCCTTATTAATGAAGCGGAATTTTTAGGCGAAATAATATTTACTGATATTTATTATGACAAGAAAGATTTCGTTTTAATTTCTAAAGATAAATGGTTGCGACGCAGAGAAGACAGGTTTGAATTAAAACTTCCTCTTAACACAGGCGCTGATCGGATAGCAGATCAGTATGAAGAATTAACAAGCGAATTAGAAATAAAGAAAGCCTTAGGTTTTGAAATTGAGAATAATCTAGCTGATGCCCTAAAAGAAAATGGATATTTGCCATTTTGTGTTTGCAAAACAACAAGAAAAAAATACAAAAAGAACCATTTTAATATTGATTTGAATGTGGTTGAATTCAAAGAATTTACTTATAGCTTAGGAGAAATTGAGATCATGGTTAATCAAAAATCAGAAATTGACCAAGCAGTAAATGAGATAATGCTATTTGCCCAAGAGAATAATTTAAAAATTGGGCCTGTCCGCGGAAAAGTGATCGAATATCTTAAAAGAATAAAGCCTGGTTGCTATCAGGTTTTGGCAAAGGTAGGCGTAATAAAAGATTTTGATTAAATTATAATATTTTAAAAAATAAAAAGAGCTCCCTTTACGGGAGCCTTTTTATTGTGAAGAAATAATTTGACTTAGATTATTAGTTATTTGATAATTAAGATAATAAAAATATGAAAAATATATTTTTCACTTCAACAATGTCTTTAAAAGAAAAATTGCTTATCGCAATTTCTTTTATTGCTTGGCTTGTCTTTGTTTATGTTATTTTAGCAGCCCATGTTTTGCCATTTTTCAAAATTCAGTGGCCATTAATGCCAGATTTCCAAACAGTGAAAATAATGTCAGCTTCAGTAATTGCCTTTACTTGTATTTGGTATCTTAGAGGGGGAAAGGCAGTTTTGGCTTCTTTTCTTTTTTGGGTAATTTTTGCCTGGGGCATTGAGGCTTTAAGCATTCACACTGGCTGGCCAGCAGGAAATTATAGCTATACTCCTAATTTCCCAGGGCCTAAACTTTGGGACACGCCAGTTCTTTTAGGCTTTCAATATTTTGCCTATTACTTTTTCATGTCCTATTTTATTTCCAACTTATTAACTAATTCAACGCCCTTTTCCCAAGAAAAGGATTGGTGGAAGAGATCGCTTTTTGTTTCTTTTATTGCCAGCTTGATTGTGGCTGGAGTAGATATGATGGCTGACCCAGTTCAGGTTAATGTTTATCATATGTGG
>Ga0265297_10010166_pt1 | contig 11899 bp, 20 predicted proteins | sample Munlanlwell13791_FD_192502 | JGI IMG/M metagenome (GOLD analysis project Ga0265297, IMG submission 192502) | Leachate microbial communities from a municipal landfill in Southern Ontario, Canada - Leachate well 137-91 | ecosystem: Engineered > Solid waste > Landfill > Unclassified | place...
GAAAGATATCCGTATTAATATTATTGATACTCCGGGGCATGTGGATTTTACTGCTGAAGTTGAACGGTCGTTGCGGGTTTTGGACGGCGGCATTACTGTTTTGGATTCTGAAGAAGGTGTTCAGAGTCAGTCGGAAACTGTCTGGCGCCAGGCAGACAAATACAATGTTCCCCGTTTGTGCTTTTGCAATAAAATGGACAAAATCGGCGCGAACTTCTTAAGAACTGTTGGCATGATCAGAGAACGCCTGGGCGCTAATCCCTTAATTATGGCACTTCCGATTGGTGCTGAAAAAGATTTTAAGGGAATAATTTTGCTTTTGGAGAAAAAAGCCTTGATCTGGGAAGGCGACCAGACCGGAGCTAAATTCCATGAAGCGCCGATCCCGCAAGACATGGTTTCCGAGGTTGAAAAATACCGCAACGAATTGATTGAAAAGGTATGTGAAACCGATGATGTGCTTTTGGAACAATACTTAAACGGAAAAGTTCCAACAGACGAAGAATTAAAAAAAACCTTAAGAAAGGCCACCATTGCTTATAAGCTGGTTCCGATCTTTGTAGGATCGTCACTGCGCAACAAAGGCGTCCAGCCGCTGCTTGATGCAGTTGTCGATTATCTTCCCTCTCCGGTTGACATTCCGCCTGTTGAAGGCTATAATCCAGTTAGTCAAAAAACAGAAACCAGGGCAACAGATATCAATGGGGCCTTGGCGGCTCTTGCATTCAAGATCCAAACTGATCCCCATGTGGGAAGATTGACTTATGTTCGGATTTATTCCGGCACCTTGAAATCTGGAAGTTATATTTATAATGCTACTAAAGATAAACAGGAACGTGTTGGCAGGTTGCTTTTGATGCACGCCAATAAACGCGAAGAAGTTGAGCAGGCATTTGCCGGGGAAATTGTTGCAGTTGTCGGTCTTAAAGAAACAGTAACCGGCGATACATTGTGTATAAAAGAAAATCCGATAATTTTGGAATCTATCAGTTTTCCGGAACCGGTTATTTCTTTAGCAATTGAGCCAAAAACCAGATCTGATCAGGAAAAACTGGGTTATGCATTAAGAAAATTGGCAGAGGAAGATCCTACCTTTAAAATTAAAACCAACTTTGAAACCGGCCAAACGATCATTTCCGGCATGGGAGAATTACATCTTGAGATTATTGCCGACAGGTTAAAAAGGGAATTTAAAGTTGATGCTAATACCGGTTCGCCGATGGTCGCCTATAAAGAAACTATTAAGAAGTTAGCTGAAGGTGAAGGAAAATATGTCCATCAATCCGGAGGCAGGGGCCAATACGGTCATTGTATGATCAGGGTCGAGCCAAAAACTAAAGGCGAGGGTTATGAATTTGAAAATGCCATCAAAGGCGGAGCTATTCCTCGTGAGTTTATTGCGCCGGCTGAAAAAGGCATTAAAGAAGCCTTGGAAAACGGAGTTTTGGCAGGTTATCCGATTACCGACATTAAAGTTACTCTTTATGACGGAAGTTTTCACGAAGTCGACTCGTCAGAAATTGCTTTTAAAATCGCCGGTTCAGACGCTTTAAAAAATGCCGTTAAAAATGCCCAATTGGTGCTTTTGGAACCGATAATGAAATTGGAAGTTAATGTTCCTGATGAATATATGGGTGATGTTATCGGTGATTTATCAGCCAGACGGGCGCAAATTCTAGGCACGGAATCAAGATCAAATTTGAAAATAATTAAAGCATATGTTCCTTTGGCAGAAATGTCCCAGTATGCTACCGGATTAAGATCTAAAACTGCCGGTAGGGGAACATTTTATATGGAGCCCTCACACTATGAAGAGGTTCCTAAAAATATAACTGAACAGATTGTTACTAAAAAAGTTAGTCAAGTACAAAAAGTAAAAAATTAAAAGGAGGAATGTTATGGCAACATTTCAAAGAAATAAACCACATTTGAATATCGGTACCATCGGTCACGTAGACCATGGAAAAACCACGCTTTCTGCTGCGATTACGCAGGTTTTGGCTAAAAAAGGCCAAGCTCAAGCAATGAAATTTGAGGATATTGATAAAGCACCTGAAGAAAGAGCCAGGGGTATTACTATTTCTATTACTCATCTTGAGTATGAAACAGAGAAAAGACACTATGCGCACATAGATTGTCCCGGACACAAAGACTACATCAAAAACATGATCACCGGTGCCGCCCAAATGGACGGCGCTATTTTAGTGGTATCAGCCCCGGATGGACCAATGCCTCAAACAAGAGAACATGTGCTTTTGGCAGGTCAAGTTAATGTTCCGGCCTTAGTAGTATTTTTAAATAAATGCGATGCTGTTGATGATCCGGAACTTTTGGATTTGGTAGAAATGGAAGTAAGAGAACTTTTGAAAAAATATAAATTTCCAGGGGATGAAATTCCTATCATCCGCGGTTCTGCTTTAAAAGCCTTGGAAGGTGACGCCAAAGCCGAGGAAAGCATTATGCAGTTGATGAAAGCAATTGATGATTATATTCCAGATCCGAAACGTCCTTTAGACCAGCCATTTTTAATGGGGGTTGAAGACGTTTTTTCAATTAAAGGAAGAGGCACGGTTGTTACCGGTAGGATCGACAGAGGTGTTGTAAAAGTGGGCGAGAGCATTGAAATCATCGGTTTAAAAGCAACCCAAACATCTACGGTTACCGGTGTTGAGATGTTTAGAAAAAGCCTTGATCAAGGCCAAGCCGGTGATAATGTCGGAATCTTGCTTCGGGGTATTGAAAAAGAACAAGTTCAAAGAGGTCAGGTATTGGCAAAACCAAAATCAGTTACTCCTCATAAGGAATTTGAGGCAGAAGTCTATATCCTGACTAAAGAAGAAGGCGGACGCCATACACCGTTTTTCACCGGTTACAAACCTCAATTTTATATCAGGACAACTGATGTAACAGGCGAGGTAACCTTGCAAAAAGGTGTAGAAATGGTTATGCCTGGCGACAGCGCTAAAATGAATATAAAACTTATTTCTCCGGTAGCTATAGAAAAAGGAGTCAGATTTGCTATCCGCGAGGGTGGAAAAACTGTCGGTGCCGGAACTATTACTAGCGTAGTAGCCTAATACAGAAAATTTAATAGAGAAATTGACTCTAGTTTATCTAGACATAAACTAGGGTCAATTAATTATAAAAAAAATGGCAAAAGGAAGAATCAGAGTAAAGCTTAAATCATTTGATCATCGGGTTATTGATGACTGTTGTGCAAAAATTTTGCAAACAGCCTTATCAACTGGAGCTAAAGTTGTCGGGCCGGTGCCTTTACCTACTAAGCGTAAAATTATTGTAGTCACCACCAGTCCGCATACAGATAAAGATGCTCGTGATCATTTTCAAGTCCTGACCCATAAAAGACTTATTGACATTATGCAGCCTACCGAAAAAACAATTGATTCCCTGATGCATTTGGAGTTGCCTGCCGGCGTTGGAATAGAAATAAAGATGTAATTTTTCCAAAGATAAAAAAACATGAACACATTCTACGGATTTAAATTAGGGCAAACGCAAGCTTTTGATAAAAAAGGGGCCAGGCTTCCTGTAACCAGGATATTGGCACAAAACATTAGTGTCGAACAGGTCAAAACTAAAGAAAAAGATGGTTATACAGCAATTGTTTTTAAAATTGATCTTAAGGACAGAAATTTTAAACATAAGCAGGTTGTATTTAAAAAAGAAGTAAAGATTGAACAATCCGAATCATATAAAAAGGGTGATATTGTTTCTTTTGATCAAGTTTTGAAAGAAGAAGATGTTGTTCAGGTAAGCGGAAAAAATAAAGGAAAGGGATTTGCCGGAGTTGTTAAGCGCTGGGGTTTTAAAGGCGGTCCTAAAACACATGGTCAGTCGGATCGGCAAAGAGCACCAGGTTCAATCGGACAACGGACAGATCCGGGTAGAGTTCAAAAAGGGAAAAAAATGGCCGGACACATGGGGAATGTTAATAAAACTATTAGGGGGTTAAAAGTGTTTAAAATTGATGTTGCCAAAAACGAACTGTGGGTTAAGGGCTTAGTACCCGGATCCATAGGAGAATTGTTAACAATTCAAAAAACATAAAATGAATACAGACTTTTTTGATATTAAAGCTAATAAAAAAGAAAAGATTATTTTGCCAAAATCAATTTTTGGTGAAGAACCGAATATGGCGCTTTTAGCGCAAGCAGTTCGGGTCTATCTTTCAAATCAGCGTCAGTCACCAGCCAAAACTAAAACTCGGTCAGAAATACGCTTTTCAACAAAAAAAATCTGGAAGCAAAAAGGCACCGGAAGGGCAAGGCACGGAGCCAAAAGCGCCCCTCAATTTGTCAAAGGCGGGGTTGCCCACGGTCCAACAGGAGAACAGAATTATTCACTCTCAATAAATAAAAAAATGAAAAAAATCGCTTTGAAAAGCGCCTTAGCCTTTAAAGCAAAAGAAAAACAACTTATTGTTATTGAGGATTTGGAAAAAATGACCGGTAAGACAAAGGATCTGGCTAAATTTTTAGATAAAATTAATAAAGAGTTAAAGCTTAAAAATAAAAACTATAATTTAATCTTGGCTGATAAAAGCCAGGAATTAATAAAAATCGGCAGTAATATTCCTAATGTTAATTTTTTCGATGCCAATAAATTAACAGCTTACATGCTTTTAAAAGGGTGTGTATTTTTATCAAAAGACAGTTTAAAAATACTGGAAACTAATTTGAAATGAAATTAACTGAAATTATCATAAAGCCTATAATTACAGAAAAATCGCACCGGATGATCGGCGAACAAAATGTTTATTCATTAGCAGTATGTCAAAGTGCTAATAAACATCAAATAAAACAGGCTGTCGAGGAGCTTTTTTCAGTTGAGGTAACCAATATTAATGTTGTCAAAATTAAGGCAAAAACAAAACGTGCTGGTAAAAGCCGCAAGGAAGTAAAAACTTCAGCTTTTAAGAAAGCTTTAGTTAAACTTAAAAAAGGCCAAAAAATTAATTTATTTGATGTTGAACAAAAATGAGTATTAAACGATTTAAACCAATCACGCCGTCATTAAGACACAGAACAGTACTTGATTATTCAGAGCTTTCTGATAAAAAATCCGAAAGACGTCTAACAGTGGCCTTAAAAAAACACAGCGGCCGCAACTCCCAGGGTAAAGTTACTGTAAGACATCAGGGTGGAGGGGAAAAGAGGAAATACAGGATGATTGATTTTATTCAGAATAAAATCAATATAGAGGCGCGTGTTGAAGCTTTGGAATATGACCCGAATAGAACTGCAAATATTGCTTTGCTTATTTACAAAGACGGAGAAAAACGCTATATTCTTGCGCCTAATGGTTTAAAAGTAGGCGATACAATAATTGTTGGAGAAAGCGTAGATATTAAAGTTGGTAATAGGTTGCCACTTGCCAAGATTCCGGCCGGACATCCGATTCACAATCTGGAATTAATTTCTGGAAGAGGCGGTAAGATTGTTAAGTCGGCCGGTTCAGCAGCATATTTACAATCAAAAGAAGGACAATTTGCAATTATTAAGCTTCCTTCGGGGGAATTAAGAAAGATTTCTCAGAAATGCTTTGCTAGTTTAGGACAAGTTAGTAATCCTGATTGGCAAAATGTAATTTTGGGTAAAGCCGGAAGAAGCAGACACTATGGTATTCGTCCAAGTGTTCGGGGAGTAGCAATGCATCCTAATTCTCATCCCCACGGAGGCGGAGAAGGACGATCTGGAATTGGTATGCCGGGGCCGAAATCACCCTGGGGAAAGCCGGTTGGTGGCCTTAAAACAAGAAAAAAAAGAAAACCATCTAATAAATTTATAGTAAAAGGGAGAAAATAAAAGATGTCACGTTCATCTAAAAAAGGACCATATGTTGACCCGAAACTTTTGAAAAAAGTTATCAAGCAAAAAGGCTTGGGAGGTCGGGATGTAATTAAAACCTGGGCAAGAGATTCTCAGATTCCACCGGAGTTTGTTGGGCATTCATTCGGGATTCACAATGGCAGAATATTTATAACCGTATATATTACCGAAGCGATGGTAGGCCACCGACTTGGTGAATTTTCACCAACCAGGACTTTTAGAGGTCATGGCCAGGTTGTTAAACGTGTATTACAAAAAACTTAAAAATGGAAACTAACTTAATAAAAGCCGAGCAAACATATATGCGTATTAGTCCGAGAAAGGCAAGGCTGGTTGCCGATGCCCTCCGGAAAATGTCGCCGATGCAAGCCTTAATTGATTTGAAATTTTTGAATAAAAAATCATCGGAAGTATTTTCTAAAGTTATAAAACAAGCAGTTGCTAATGCCACAAAAGACGGCAAAGTAACTTCAGATCAACTTAAATTCAAATCAATTATGGTTGATGGTGGTCCGATTATCAAAAGATTCAGAGCTGCTGCCAGAGGCAGAGGCGTGCGGATCAAAAAAAGAACTTGTAATGTAAAAGTTATATTGGAAGTAATTAAAGGAGGCAAAGTTGGGTCAAAAAGTTAATCCATTGGGTTTTAGATTAGGAAGTCTTTATACCTGGAAATCACGTTGGTTTGCAGATGCTAAGAACTATCAGAAGTTTATGGTTGAAGATGTGAGATTAAGAAAATACCTGATGGAAAGATTAAAAATGGCAGGGGTAGTAAATATTGAGATAGAAAGATCAATTAATAAAATTGTAATTCTTATTCATGTTGCCCGTCCCGGAGTAGTTATTGGCAGAGGCGGATCAGGATTAGAAACTCTAAAAAAAGAAATAGTTGGTTATATGGGTCAAAAAATAAATGACAAAAAAGGAATTAAAATTGATTTACAGATTAGAGAAGTTAAGAGAGCAGATTTGTCAGCTCAAATTGCCTTGGTAAAAATGGAAGAAATGCTTTTAAAACGTTACCCGCATCGCAGAGCTGCCGCACAGATTTTAGAGCGGGTTATGCAGGCAGGGGCCAAAGGTATCAAAATAGTTTTATCCGGAAGAATCGGCGGTGCGGAAATTTCCAGAAAAGAAAAATATGTTAAGGGAAGCATTCCGACACAAACACTTAGAGCCGATATTGATTATGCCCAAAAACCGGCTTTAACTAAATCAGGTTTTGTCGGCATTAAAATTTGGATTTACAAAGGTGAAAAAGAAACCGAGTAAAAAATGTTACAACCAAGAAAACAAAAATACCGTAAACAATTCAGAGATAAAAATCGGGGTGAAGCCTTAAGAGGCAGTGATATTCATTTTGGTGAATTCGGCCTCAAAGCAATGGCGCATTGCTGGTTGAAAGTGAATCAGATCGAAGCTGCCAGAAAAGCGATTGTTCATCACACCAAAAGAAAAGGAAAACTGTGGATTCGGGTGTTGGCTGACAAACCGGTTACTAAAAAAGGCGCCGGAGTCAGAATGGGCGGCGGTAAAGGCGATGTCGACCATTTCGTTGTTGTTATAAAACCAGGCAGAATAATATTTGAATTGGCAGGTATTGAAAAACATATCGCCCAGACAGCCTTAAAAGCAGCCAGTGCAAAATTGCCCATGAAAGTTACTTTTATTGAACGCCTATGAAAAAAGAATTAAAAACACAATTATTTGCAAAAGATAGTAAAGAATTATTAGAAATACTTGATAAAAAAGCAAAAGAGCTTTTTTCCTTAAAAATGGATAAACAATTAGGAAAACTAAAAAATGTCCGTTCTTTATTCCATTTAAAAAAAGAGATGGCTTTAATAAAGACAATTCTTTCACAAAAGGAGACACGATGAAAAAAATAATGACAGGGAATGTAGTCAGTACAAAAATGCAGGAAACAGTTGTGGTAAAAGTTGATCGATTATGGAGACATCCGATTTATAAAAAAGCAGTCAAAAGATCAAAAAAATATTTAGCCCAAGACTCAATTGGAGTAAAAGAAGGAGACACGGTTAAAATTGAACAAACCAGACCGCTTTCTAAAAGAAAGTGCTGGAAAGTTTCGGAGGTTATCAACAAATGATCCAATTAAGAACAGTATTAAAACCAGCAGACAACAGCGGAGCCAAACTTTTAAATGTTATTCATGTTTACGGAGGCTCGGGAAGAAAAATAGCCCGGCTTGGTGATGTTGTTTTAGCAACTGTTAATCAATCTGAAGAAAATGCTGTCGTTCGCGACTCGCAATTGGTAAAAGCAGTTATTGTCCGAACTAGAAAAGAATTTAAAAGAGCCGATGGATCATATATCCGTTTTGATGAAAATGCAGCAGTGGTTATTGATAGCCTGGAAGCAAAAAATCCGCTTGGTACGCGGATATTCGGACCGATTGCCCGTGAAGTAAAAGAAAGAGGATATGCTAAAATAGCCTCTTTGGCAAAGGAAGTACTATGAAAATAAGAAAAGGCGACACAATAAAAATACTTTTGGGAAAAGACAAAGGTAAAACTGCTAAGGCAGAAAAAATTTTAGGGAAAAGCAACGAGATTATCGTTACAGGCGTGAATGTTTACAAAAAACATACCAAGCCTCAGGGGGAAGGAAAACCAGGCGGAATTATTGAAATTTCCAGACCCTTGGATGCATCCAAAGTTGCTTTGATTTGCCCTAAATGCAATAAGGTTACCAGAATTGGTTTCCAGATATCAAAAACAGGCGTAAAAGAAAGAATTTGTAAAAAATGCCAAGCAATATTATGAATATATCCAGATTAGAAGAAAAATTCCAAAAATTAATCATTCCTAAGCTTAAAAAAGAATTTAACCTTAAGCAGGATTTAGCCGTACCCCGGATAAAAAAAGTGGTTATAAATATCGGAGTCGGTGAAATCTGTAGAGATGAAGGGGCGTTAAAAAAAGCCAATGAATATTTAACTGCTTTATCCGGACAAAAACCGTCAACCCGAAAATCAAAAAAATCTATTGCTGAATTTAAAACCAGAATCGGATCTCCGGTGGGTTTGGTTGTTACTTTAAGAGGCAGACGGGCATTTGAATTTTTGGATAGACTTATAAATATTGTGTTGCCAAGAGTCAGAGATTTCAGGGGAGTAAAAAATACTGCTTTTGATGATCAGGGTAATTATACTTTGGCCTTAACAGAACAGACTATTTTCCCTGAAGTACAATATGATAAAATTGACAAAACTAGAGGTATGGAAATCTCCATAGTTTCCAACGCAAATAATAAAGTTAAAGCAAGACGGCTACTGGAAGAATTTGGTATGCCTTTTGCAAAAGAAGGACAAAATGGCTAAAGAATCTAAATGGGTAAAACAAGCTAAAAAACCAAAATTTAAAACACAGTTTCATAGCCGTTGCCGGATGTGCGGTAGGCCAAAGGGTTATATCAGATATTTTGCCCTTTGCCGGCTTTGTTTTAGGAAATTAGCATTAAATCAAGAATTGCCTGGAGTAACCAAAGCTTCTTGGTAAAAAATTATGGTTAATGATTCAATCGCAGATTTTTGTACCAGAATAAGAAATGCCTACATGGTAAATAAAATTACCACCCTTGTTTCTTATACTAAAACAGCGGAAAAATTGGCGCAACTTCTTGTAAAAGAAGGCTATATTGAAAAATACAAAGTCGGACAAACACAGGAAATAACTATTTATTTGAAATATGATGAAAAAAATAAACCGGCTCTTAGTGTTATTGACAGAATTTCCAAGCCAGGGATGAGAATATATAAAAGAGTTAATGAGATTAAGCGTGTTTTATCGGGCAAAGGCTTAGCAATATATTCAACTTCAAAAGGTTTAATGACTGATTTGGATGCCAGAAAAAATAAAATAGGTGGAGAATTAGTTTGCCAAGTTTGGTAAGCCTAAAAATTATGTCAAAAATTGGTCAAAAAGCAATTACAATACCCCAGGGAGCTCAAGTAACCGTTGACTACAATAAAGTAACGGTTAAAGGACCTAAGGGGGAATTAAATCAAACCTTCCGTCCGGAAATTAAAATATCTGTTAAAGATGGGATAATTGAAGTAAAAAGGATAAATGATTCCATTTTAGCCAAATCCCTTCACGGCCTATCAAGAACATTAATCAACAACATGACTTTAGGCGTGACTGAGGGGTTTTCTAAACAACTAAAAATTGTCGGTACCGGTTACAGAGCCAAAGTAGAAAATAAAGATCTTATTTTGACTGTTGGATTTTCTCATCCGGTTAAAATAGTCCCGCCTGCAGGAATTGAATTTAATGTTAAAGATAATGTTTTGATAACCATAACAGGTTATGATAAACAGTTGGTTGGTCAGATTTCTGCAACAATAAGAAATGTAAGGCCGCCAGATCCTTATAAGGGAAAAGGACTGCGTTACATTGATGAAGTAGTTCGTAAAAAATCCGGTAAAGCTGCAGCTAAAGCTGCCGCTGCCTAAACATATGATCAGAAAATTTAAAAATAATTTAGTAAAAAGAAAAACTAGAATTAGGGCAAAAATAAGAATTGTCTCTTCTGATTTGCCGCGCTTAAGTGTTTTTAGATCCGGTAAACATATTTATGCACAAATAATTGATGTAAAGAAAAACGGTAAGGTTTTAGCAGCAAGTTCTGATTTAGGTTTAAAGGGTAAATTCACAAAAACTCAAAAAGCTGAGATTGTCGGAGAAAAAATCAGCGAAATGATGAAAAAACTTAAGATACAAAAAATTGCTTTTGATAGAAGCGGCTATGCTTATAATGGTCGCTTAAAGTCACTTGCCCAAAAAGCCAGAGAAGGTGGCTTAAAATTTTAACCTATGTATACACAAGGACCTAAAGAATTTGAAGAAAAGGTAATCCAAATTAATAGGATTTCCAAAAAAACCCAAGGCGGAAATAAGATGAGATTTTCTGCACTAGTGGTTGTTGGCGATAAAAAAGGCAAGGTTGGGGTGGCTCTTGGAAAAGCAAATGATGTTTTATCGGCGATCAGAAAAGGGACAAGACTGGCAAAGAAAAAACTTTTCAAAATTCCCATGGAAGGCAGCACGATTTCACATCAGATTGAAATAAAACGCGGTGCAGCGCAAATTTTGATGAAACCAGCGCCGATTGGAACCGGCATTGTTGCCGGAGGTTCGGTCCGTTCAGTTTTAGAAGTAGCCGGGATTCAAAATGTGGTTGCAAAAATTCTAGGAAGCAATAATAAAATTAATAATGTGTATGCTACTTTTGAGGCCTTAAAAAGCTTAAAGTAAAATAAAAATGTTGGAAAAATTACCTAAGACAGTTGAAAAATCAAAAAAAAGAGTCGGCCGCGGTCATGGATCTGGCAAAGGTGCCCATACTTCAGGTAGAGGCCAGAAAGGCCAGAAAAGCAGAGGATCTGTAGGCTTGATGTTTGAGGGTACAAAGATGCGTAAATCCCTGATAAAAAGAATGCCTTTTTTGCGGGGAAAGGGAAAATTCAAATCATTGGGCGCAAAAGCGATTATAGTAAACTTGAAATTTTTAGAAATTTTGCCGGCCAACACAGAAATAACTTTAAACAAGCTAGTAAAGATGAATATTATAACTAGCGATCAAGCTAAGTTAGGGAAAATCAAGATTCTGGGAGACGGAGAGGTCACTAAAGCATTTATTGTTAAACTGCCGATTTCCAAGAAAGCAGCTGGAAAAATAAAAAAAGCCGGCGGAAAAGTATTAGAGACGGAAAAATTTAAAGCAGAAGAAAAAGTTGAGAAAAAAGAAATTGCAAAAGAAATAAAAGTAAAAAAGACAAAAAAAAGCAGTAAATGAACAAAATCTTAACCAAGATTGCCAATGCTTTTAAGGCAAAAGATTTAAGAAAAAAATTACTGTTTACCGCTTTTGCATTTTTAGTTTTCAGGTTTGCCGCTCATATTCCAACTCCCGGCGTTGATACAAATGCGTTAAAAACATTATTTGCCGGAAATCAGTTTCTTTCACTTCTTGATATTTTTTCAGGCGGAACTTTGGCCAATTTTTCAATAATGGCGCTTGGT
>Ga0265297_10010167_pt1 | contig 11897 bp, 9 predicted proteins | sample Munlanlwell13791_FD_192502 | JGI IMG/M metagenome (GOLD analysis project Ga0265297, IMG submission 192502) | Leachate microbial communities from a municipal landfill in Southern Ontario, Canada - Leachate well 137-91 | ecosystem: Engineered > Solid waste > Landfill > Unclassified | place...
CGCCATAGCCTCAGGCTCCATAGATTTTATCCTGCCCCCGCAGGCGATCGCCGCGAAACTTGTCCGTATTGGCGCCCATAAGTATGAGGCAGTATCGAAGAGCGCAAGGCCGCGCCTTACCAAAGAAGAATCGCTTGATAAAATACTTATTTTACTGAGGGATATTTCAGGAACGGACTTCGTGCATTATAAGCGCACTACCGTTGAGCGCCGTATTGCCAGGCGGATGGCCTTTCATAAGATGGATAGCTGCAGTGAATATTATAATTATCTTAAGGAAAATCCCCGCGAGGCGGGTATCCTCTATAAAGATATCCTTATACCCGTAACCACGTTCTTCCGCGATCCAGCTGTATTTACCGCGATTAGAAAAAGAGCGCTTCCTTTGCTTCTAAAGAACCGCAGGAAAAAGGAGCCTGTTAGAGTATGGGTCCCGGCATGTTCTACCGGAGAAGAAGTCTATTCGTTTGCGATCACCATTTATGAATTCCTGGAAGAAAATAATATTAAGCCGCATTTTCAGATATTCGGCACCGATTTGAACGATATCTATATTAACAAGGCCCGCGCGGCAACTTACAGCGAAGATATCCGCGCGCATGTCTCAGCCGCCAGGTTAAGAAGTTTCTTTACTAAAACAGAGATGGGCTATAAGATCGCCAAGCATATCCGCGACAAGTGCATATTCGCCAGGCAGGACATTACCAACGACCCGCCTTTATCGAATATGGATATTGCGAGCTGCCGTAATCTTCTTATATATCTCGATGCTTTTTTACAAAATAAGGTATTGTCTGCGCTTAATTATTCCTTGAAGCCCCAGGGTCTGCTTATCCTCGGAACAGCGGAAACATTCAAAGAAGATATGTTTGCCGCGGTCAGCAAAAAATATAAGATATATTTGAAGAATATAAGCGCGGCCAAGCCGCGCGCGTTAATTAACCGGATACTGCCATCGAGTATGCCTGGAAAGAAGATCGGCGCCGCGCGAAAGAAAGTAAGCGTTGCCGGAGCCGGCCCGGCGCTTGCAGGTAAATATGGGAAGAAACCCGAGGCAGGCAAAGGCTTTGCCGGGCAAACAAGGCCCGGCAAGAAAAATCATGAATACGGGGGAAAGGGCCGCATACAACTCCAGAAAGAACTGGCGGAAACAAAGAAACGTTTATACGACATCATAGAGGAGAAGGATACCTTTAATGAAGAACTGAAAGCGGCGAACGAGGAGATACAGTCTTCTAATGAAGAGCTGCAGTCAACCAACGAGGAGCTGGAAACGTCTAAAGAAGAGCTGCAGTCAACCAATGAAGAATTACTCACCGTAAATGACGAGCTGCAGGACAAAAATGCTGAATTGACGCAGTTAAACAGCGATCTAGCCAATATATTGACCAGTGTCAATATCCCTTTGATCATAGTCAAGAGAGATCTGCGTATAATGCGCTTTACTCCCATGGCCAGAAAGGTGATGAATCTGATACCTGGGGACGTGGACCGGCCTTTAGGCGATATCAAGCTTAATATCGATATTCCGCATTTGGAAGAAACGATCCTTGATGTGATCGAAAATATGGTTCTCGTCGAATCGGAGGTACAGGACAGGGAAGGACGGTGGTATTCGGTGCGCGTAAGGCCTTACAGAACCCTGGATAATAAGATAGACGGCGCGGTTATTTCATTGATAGATATAGATCTGGTGAAGCGCGCCCAGGATGAGATCAGGGGGGCCCTGGATTACGCCAATTCCATTATAGAGACCGTACGCGAGCCTCTTTTGGTCCTGGATAAAGATATGCGTATCCTCTCAGCCAATAAATCCTTCTATCAGAATTTCACTACCGTTGCCCAGGAGATAAAAAACAAACCGCTATACGGGATCTTAGGCCATAAATTCGATACTGTCCGGTTACGCTGCGCGCTTAAGGAGATATTATCTAAAAAGACATATTTCGATAATTTTGAAATGGCCATCGAACTGCCGGAAATCGGGAAGAGGATGATATCGTTAAGCGCCCGGCAGGTCCACCTTCGGGGCGAAAGTAAGCCGATGATACTTTTGGCATTAGAGGATATTACCGAGCGCAAAACAGCCGAAGAAGTCCTGAGGCAGGATAAAGAAAAAACTCAAAAACTGCTGGACCTTCAGAATAAGTTTGAATCCGCTAAGCGACTTTCTGATATAGGGCAATTGGCTATGACAGTCGCGCATGAGATGCGTAATCCCCTCGCTGCCATAAAAATGGCGGCGTACAATATCAAAAGAAAAACAAAGGATTCGTCTTTGCTTGAGAGGCATATCCATGTTATCGACAAGAAAGTGTTTGAAAGCGACCAGATCATAAATAATTTATTGTTTTATTCGCGTATCCGGCCTCCGTCGTATGAAGAAGTAAGCATCAACTCCTTACTCGAAGAATGTATTGAGCTGGCAGAAAGGCAGTGCGCGCGCGCAAGCAGGGTATCGTTTAAGAAATACATAAAGAACGACAAAATAGAGGCCGATCCCATTCAATTAAAAGAGTTATTTCTTAATATATTAATTAATGCCTGCGATGCCTTGCGGGAGCCGGGAGGCAAAGTGGAAGTCGCTCTTCGGGAAAAAGGCGCTGTTATGGAGATCATTATCCAGGATAACGGAGCCGGGATAGATAAGAAGCATTTGAGCAATGTATTCGCCCCGTTCTTTACTACCAAAGCCAAAGGCATCGGCCTTGGGCTTACCATCAGCCGGCATATCGTGGATATGCACGGCGGGATAATACGGATAGAAAGTAAACCGGGCAAGGGAACGAAAGTCATAATTGGATTGCCGAGAAGAAAACAAAACCTTCCTTAAACCGCCTTACCTTCCTGAAGACTTTCCAAAGAAAATTGACAAGTCATCTGTCCGGTGTTAAACTAGGTTATGAACATACGTTCATAATGGAGGTTTCACGTGAGGCCAAAGAAGACTAGGTTGATAAAATGCGCTCCTCGGGAAAGATGTTTTAAGCCTATTTGCAGGCCTTTGAGCAGGCTAAAGTGCGTTTATTTAACCATTGATGAATTCGAGGCGGTCCGGCTCGCGTGCCTGGAAGGCTTGAAACAGGAAGTTGCCGCGAAAAAAATGAGAATATCCCGGCCGACTTTCTCCAGAATTATCAGTTCAGCGCATAAGAAAATCGCCGATGGGTTGGTGAATATCAAGGCGATCAGGATAGAAGGCGGATGCTGCAAGATCGAGAGAAGGAGGCCCGCTTGAGAGAGTGGAAAAAGCTTTTTTATATTGTTGCCGTATTCCTGGGTTGCTTCTATTTGCCCCTCGACAGGATGGGTTTTAGCGGCCCTGTTTTTGAAGCCCTTGCCCTGGTAAAATGGTACGCGCGTGAGCATGTCCTTTTATGCCTTGTCCCGGCTTTTTTTATCGCCGGGGCCATCTGCGTCTTTGTCAGCCAGGCATCGGTAATGAAATATTTCGGAGCCAAGGCGAATAAAATCCTTTCGTATGGAGTAGCATCGGTATCGGGAACGATACTTGCGGTATGTTCCTGCACGGTTTTACCCCTGTTCTCCGGTATTTATAAGAGAGGCGCCGGGCTCGGGCCGGCAATCGCTTTTCTTTATTCCGGGCCCGCCGTAAATATCCTGGCCATCATCCTGACGGCGCGTATTCTTGGCTGGCAGCTTGGATTGGCCAGAGCCACAGGGGCGGTGGTTTTCAGCGTTGTTATCGGGTTACTTATGCATTTGGTCTTTCTTAAAGAGGAGGAGGATCGGCACTCTAACAGCGGTTTCAATGCGCCCGAGCCAAAAGAAACTCGCCCTTTGGGCAAAACTGTCCTATATTTCGCATCGATGGTCTTATTCCTTATATTTGCCAACCTGGCTAAGCCGCTTGAAAGTGATCACAACTCCTGGTTTGTTCTATACCGGTTTAAGTGGTGGATCGCCGGTTTTTCGCTGATCTCCCTGGCTTTTATGCTTTTAAAATGGTTCAAAAAAAGTGAATTGAAAGAGTGGACGCAATCAACATGGTTATTCGCTTTGCAGATATTGCCGCTTCTCTTGGGAGGTGTCCTGATCTCGGGGTTCCTGCTTGGCAGGCCCGGCCATGAAGGTATTATACCCTCCAGGTTTGTGTATGCTTTAGTCGGAGGAAATTCCCTGAGGGCGAATTTCTTTTCTTCTATTGTGGCGGCGTTCATGTATTTCGCCACGCTTACCGAGGTCCCGATCCTGCAGGGGCTTATCGGCTCCGGTATGGGTAAAGGGCCCGCCTTAGCGCTTCTTTTAGCCGGGCCCGCGTTGAGCCTTCCAAGCATGCTGGTCATCCGGGGTATAATAGGCACCAAAAAAACAGTCGTATATGTGGCTTTGGTTGTGGTTATGGCAACTATAAGCGGCATGATCTTTGGATTTATCGTTAAATAGGATCAAGGAGGAATATGGAAAGAGCTAAAAATAAGATAAAGAATATTGTTAGGGAGGGTTACGCCAAGGCAATTATCCAAGGTTCTTCTTGCTGTTCGGGAGGTTCTTGCTGCGGAAGCGCGAATCAAGCGCAAAAAATAAGCAAGAAGGTAGGATATAGCGACGCGGAAATAAATGCCGTTCCTGAAGGAGCGAATCTTGGTTTTGGGTGCGGCAATCCGGTTGCGCTTGCTTCTTTAAGAGAGGGCGATATAGTGCTGGATCTGGGAAGCGGAGCGGGGTTTGACGCTTTTTTGGCGGCTCAACGAGTCGGAAAAACGGGCAGAGTTATCGGGGTTGATATGACTCCGGAGATGATCGCCAAAGCGAAAGAAAACACCAAGAAGGGTGAATATTCCAATGTAGAGTTCCGTTTGGGTGAAATTGAAAAGCTCCCGGTTGAAGATAGTTCTATGGATGTGATCATTTCAAATTGCGTTATTAACCTTTCGCCTGATAAGGAAACGGTGTTTAAAGAGGCGTATAGAGTTTTAAAAGCAGGAGGAAGGCTGATGGTTTCGGATCTGGTGCTTGCAAAAGACCTGCCAAAAGAGCTTAAAGATTCGGTTGCGGCATACATTGGTTGTCTTGCGGGAGCGATCAAAAGAGACGAGTATCTGGGCTTCATGAGAATAGCCGGATTCCAAGATATTAAAGTTATCAGCGAATCAGGTTATCCGGTGGATGTCATGTTCGGTAACTTTGAGAGCGCTCAGGACGCGATAGTAAGCATAAAAGTTTCGGCTATGAAAAGATAGAGCAGGGAGGGGAAATGAAAATTGAGATTTTGGGGGTGGGTTGTCCAAAATGCAAACAATTAACCGCGAATGCCGAAGCAGCGGCAAAGGAGCTTGGGATCTGCGTGGAGATTTCCAAGATAAACGATATTACCAAGATCACCGAATACGGCGTGATGATGACTCCCGCGCTCGCGATTGACGGCACAGTGGTTTCATCGGGGAAGGTCTTGAGTAAAGAAGAAATTAAAAAGATCGTTTCAAAATAAGGGAGGTGATTTTGAGAAAACTTTCATTTATATTTATATCGGTTTTTGCGGTTGTTCTCTCAATAAATCTTGTCCGTGCGGAGCAGGCACCGACGCCTAAAGTCACCGCTTATTATTTCCATGGTTCTTTCCGGTGTGCGACCTGCCATAAACTTGAGCAATATTCCAAAGAGGTTATAGAAACCAACTTTGAAGACGCGCTCGACTCCGGAAATCTAGAGTTTAAGGTTGTTAATGTAGAAGACAAAGGGAATGAGCACTTCGTTAATGATTATCAGCTTTATACCAAATCCCTTGTTATATCGCTATTAGAGAATAACAAAGAGGTCAAATCCAAGAATTTGGCTAAGATCTGGGATTATGCGGGCAATAAACAGAAGTTTTTTGAATACGTAACAAGCGAGATCAATAAGTTCTTGAAAGGCTCGTAATGGATGGATTTTGGGCGGGAATATTATCAGCCGCGTGGCTTGGGATTCTAACCTCTATCAGCCCGTGCCCTTTGGCTTCAAATATCGCGGCGGTATCATTCCTTTCAAAAAGGATAGCGCATCCTTTTCTTGTATTCGTTTCCGGACTTGCCTATACGCTGGGGAGGATGGTCTCGTATGCGGTTTTGGGATGGATCATCATCAGTTCTCTCCTTAGCGTCCCCCAGGCCGCCCAATTCCTTCAGAAATATATGGGGAAGGCTTTGGGGCCTCTTTTGATAATTACCGGACTGATTTTACTGGAGATAATTACGCTGCGTTTTCCGGGCGTGTCGCTTTCTGAAAAACATCATAACAAACTTACAGAGGCAGGCGCTCCCGGAGCTTTTCTTTTAGGCTTTATCTTCGCTTTAGCATTTTGTCCGATCTCCGCGGCGTTATTCTTTGGAAGCCTGATACCCCTGGCGCTTAATAACAAAGCCGGGGCATTGCTGCCGTTTATTTACGGGATAGGGACAGGGCTTCCGGTATTGCTATTTGCGGTGGCGATCGCTCTTGGGATCACTTCTTTGAGCCATTGGTTCCGCAAGATTACGAAGTTAGAATATTACACGCGCAGGATAACCGGCGGTATTTTCATCCTTGTGGGGCTGTATTATGCGGGGATTTATATCCTGAAGATATTTTAATGGTGGCGGATTGGAAATAGAAAAGGATAAGAAATACGAGATAATCGTTTTCCCCGATCAGGATGAGGGGTTAAAAGCGCAGCGTATTTTGATTTCTAAAGGCGAAGATTTTAAGCATATTTCTACCTTAGCGGTAGCTGTACCTGAACAGCGCAGACAGGCGGCATGCCAGAGTATCATTGACGGCGGCACGCTGATAAGCGGATACTATCCATTTTTGTATCGGGACTACGAAGAAGATTTCTTTGAGAGGGCGCAGGCTTATAAAGCAATTAACACAAGCGGGGCGTTTCTTAAGACAATAACCCTCTGTTATGTTGCTCCCTGCATGGCTGATGAGAAGAAGATCCGGCTTATCGGGTATTTTGACCGGGACATAACAGAGATCCTGCCTTATTTGAATGCCGTTATAAAAGGCGCATCTTATAACAAGGAAGTATCTACGCTTACCTTCGTCAGGGAGCGAAGGCTTATTAATCTATACAACATTAAGATCACTATCGCCAAAGCAGACGATATTATTGACGCTTGGCATGTCTTGGATGAGATTAGGGATCTTGTAAATAAGACCTATGAAAATAGGCTGGATATTAAACCCAGTTATGACGAGAAGGTTAAGGTAACCGCGCTGCAGATTTACGGCTGGCTTCCGAAGACGAATTGCCGGGCATGCGGCGAAGCGACTTGTCTTGCGTTTGCGGTAAAGCTTTTACTGGGAGAACAGAAGCTTTCCGGATGCGGCCCATTGTCGAAAGAGCCAAAATTTGCAGATAATAAAAAGATCATGCTGGAGTTGGCTGAAGCATTAGGCATTTGATAAAGGATCCATTGGTATGCGCTTTCCGCGCAAATACCCAAACCTATCGGATGGTTTGGTATGCGCTTTCCGCGCAAGGAGAATAAATGGAGCATGTTATTCATGAGGAGAGGCGTTTAAGTTTTTTTGAAAAGTATCTCACCGGATGGGTAGTCCTTTGCATCGCGCTGGGGATAACGCTCGGAAAACTATTTCCTCAGATGGCAGTTGCGCTTGACCAGATTTCGGTTTATCAAGTGTCTATCCCTATCGCTATCTGTCTTTTCTTCATGATGTATCCTATCATGGTTAAGATAGATTTTGCCGAAGTCATCAAGGCCGGCAAAACCCCCAAGCCGGTTTTACTTACGCTGGTAGTAAATTGGTGCATAAAACCGTTTACTATGTTTGCTATCGCGTGGCTTTTTCTGGGATTATTGTTTAAAGGATGGCTTCCGGGAATGGAGATCGTGAAGGGCGGGGCGCAGGTGGAACTTTTTAGGTCTTATATCGCGGGCTGTATTTTGTTGGGGATCGCGCCTTGCACCGCGATGGTATTGATATGGGGCCATCTGGCCAAGGGTAACGACGGCCATACGCTGGTGATGGTCGCCATTAATTCATTGACCATGCTATTCCTTTACGCGCCTTTAGGGGGGTGGCTTTTAGGCGTAAATAAAATGCCTATACCCTGGCAGACGATCGTTTTGTCGGTAGTAATTTATGTCGGTTTACCGCTGCTTTTGGGATATTACTCAAGAAAGCAATTGATCGCCAGGAAGGGATTTAAATGGTTCGAGGAGAAGTTCCTGCATTATCTGACTCCAGTGTCGATATGCGCTCTACTCATCACACTTGTATTATTATTCTCATTTAAAGGAGAGTTGATCATCAATCAGCCGCAGGTTATCTTCCTGATAGCCGTTCCTTTGTTCATTCAAACCTGTCTTATTTTCGGCGTAACCTATGCCTTGGCTAGATGGCTTAAGCTGCCATACAGAGATGCGGCGCCGTCCGCGTTAGTCGGGGCAAGCAATCATTTCGAAGTTGCCATAGCCACATCCACAATACTTTTTGGGTTATCGTCAGGAGCTTCATTGGCGACCGTAGTCGGCGTATTGATCGAGGTGCCGGTTATGCTCATGCTGGTGAGGATTTGCGTGAGGACCAAAAATTGGTTTTAAAGATTGTTTAAGGGTCAAATTATGGTATAATAAAATAAGAAGATTTCAAATGGTTGGGCCGCCATCTTGCAAGCCAGGCAGGATGGTTTTTTTATAGTTAAAAAGCGAGGCATCTTATGAAAAAAGGGTTAAAGGTTGTGTCCATCAGCCTGCTTTCATTATGCATCGTACTATATATAGGTATTTTCATCTTTTTGAAAACTTTTGACTTCAACCGCCTCAAGCCGCAAATTATCATCGCCGGACAAAACGCCCTCGGCCGCCCAGTTGACTTTACAAAAATCGATCTTAAATTGTCTTTTAGAAATGGGATCCAACTCCGCTTATCAGATATAAAGATCGGGGAGGACCCGGAGTTCGGGAGGGGAGATTTCCTTACCGCCAAAGAATTCAACTTTGACCTTTCTGTCAAGGAACTCCTTTTTAAAAGGCAGATCCGGATCTCGGGCGCGGGATGTAAAGATCCCATCCTGAACATCGTCAGGTTAAAAGACGGCCGTATAAACGCGCAGGCATTCGGCCTGGGAACGCAGGCTAGCCCGCGGGTATTAGAAAACTCCACAGATATCGGCGTCCAATCGTCCGCCGCTTCCGCGGTACCAGCTTCAGCTATCCCGGAAATATTTGTCAACCGGGTAGATATCGATAACGGGAAATTAACCTACATAGATCATTTTTCCGAACCTGAGGTCGCGCTGGTTTTCGACGGGATAGCGCTTAGACTGGATGACTTTTCTTTAGCCAAAGCTTTCCCGATCGCGCTTAAGGCAAGCTTTGCCAGCGATTCCCAGAATATCGCCGCGCAGGGTAAAGGCCAGGTAAATATCAGCCGGCCGAGTTTTATCCTAAAAGACGTAAAGGCAACCGGAGAGCTTTCAAATTTATCCATGGAAGCGCTGCGCCGGTTTATCCCTCAATTAAAAAGCGCGCCTTTACCGGAAATAAGGTCCGGGATATTGTCGGCTTCCATCGATCTTTTTGAGGCCGGCCCTGAAGGGCTCATCGCCTTAAAAGGCAGGGGGGCGCTGGCTAAGGGCTCGCTAAAGATGAAAGAATTAGCTGTGCCCGTAGAGCGTATCGAAGCAGGATTTACTATGACCGAATCCGCCATTACGCTGGATAACGCTTCGTTCTCTCTCGGCAAAGGGAAAATAGCGTTTTCAGCCGGTATCAGCGATTATTTGCTGGCGCAAAATTATTCGGCCAAGGCAAATTTCGAAAATATTGATCTCAGCGAAAGTATGGACCAGTCGGCATATCCAATTAAAGTAAAAGGAATTGTTTCCGGTAATATCAAACTTTCCGGCCAGGGTTTTGACCCCAATACCATGCTTTCCAAGCTGAACGGAAACGGCTCCATAGACATAAAAGAAGGGCAGCTGACCGATATCAATGTCATGAAAATGGTCTTAGACAAGCTTCCTTTTTTCCCGAACCTTGCGGGAGTCCTCGAAGAGGGGCTGCCGGACCGATTCAAAGGGATCCTGCGCAAGAAAGACACGGACATCGCCAGTTTCAAATCGGGCTTAGAAGTAATTAACGGTAAAATTCAGATACGGCCGGTGGACCTGGAAGCCGAATCCTTTATTTTTCAGGGGGAAGGCAGCTTAGGATTTGACCGGAGCTATTCTCTTTTTGGCGCTTTTGTGATCCCGCGGGAATTATCCGCCGGGATGATAGAGGATGTTCCGCAAATGGAGTACCTTCTGGACGAGGCAAAACAGATACGTTTCCCCTTGAGGGTCTCCGGTAAAGGCGCTTCAGTTTCTTTTGTGCCCGATGTAAAACAGATGGGAGCCGATGCCATCAGGCAAAGGGGAATGCAGGAATTGGAGAAGGTCTTCGATAAGATATGGGGGAAAGAACAATGACGGAACGTGATTTAGAGCAAAGAAAGATCGCTTATTTTACGATGGAGATAGGCCTTGATTCCAAGATGCCTACTTATAGCGGAGGCCTGGGAGTGCTGGCCGGAGATACCATAAAATCCTGCGCGGACCTGGGATTGCCTATCGTCGTGATCACCCTGCTTAACGAAAAGGGCTATTTTTATCAGAGGCTGGACGAAAACGGGAACCAGACAGAATTGCCCGCGGATTGGCGTAAAGAAGATTTCTTGCGCCTGATGCCGGTTAAGGCCCAGGTATTTATTCAAGGCAGGACTGTGGACATCCAGGCCTGGGAATTCACCGTAAAAGGGATAAAAGACAGCGATGTGCCGGTTTATTTCCTGGACGCGAATATCCCCGAAAACAGCGAATATGACCGCGGATTAACCAGTTTTCTTTACGGAGGCGACCAGCAATACCGTTTATGCCAGGAGGTCATCCTGGGTATAGGCGGGGTAAGGATGCTGGAAGCGTTGGGCTATAAAAATATCCAGAAATATCACATGAACGAAGGCCATGCCGGATTGCTGACATTGGAATTACTGGACAAGATCAAAAGGGAACGCGGGAGCGCCGTCAACGATGAAGACATCGATTCAGTCAGGAATAAATGCATTTTTACAACGCATACTCCCGTTCCGGCGGGCCATGACCGGTTTCCCGTGGAGCTTGTCAGGACGGTCCTGAGATCCGACCTGCCTTTTGCCAGGCCGGATATATTTTTATCCGGCAACGAAATGAATATGACCTTGACCGCCTTAAATCTCAGCAGATACGTAAATGGAGTGGCAAAAAGTCATGGCGAGGTATCCAGGGAGATGTTCCCCGGCCATTCAATTGATTCCATAACCAACGGTATACATTTACGCTCCTGGGTATCCGGGCACTTCAAGAAGCTTTTTGATAAATACATCCCGGAGTGGGAATCGGATTACTTTTCTTTGCGTTACGCGCTGAGTATCCCCAAAGAAGAGATCTGGCAGGCCCACCAGGACACAAAAAAAGAGCTGATCGATTATGTGAACGACCGCGCCGATCAAAAGTTGGATTACGGCGTTTTCACGGTAGGTTTTGCCAGGCGCGCTACGTCTTACAAGAGGGCGGACCTTTTATTGATCGATACCGAAAGATTAACGGCAATAAACGGCATAGCGGGCGGGATCCAGATAGTCTACGCGGGCAAAGCGCATCCGCGTGACGGCGAAGGCAAAGAATTGATAAAGAGGATCTTCTCAAAGATTAAAGCGCTAAAACCCGGGATCAAGATCGTTTATCTGGAAAATTACGATATGGAATTAGGAAGGCTCATCACTTCCGGCTCCGACCTTTGGCTGAATACGCCTATGAAGCCCCAGGAGGCATCCGGGACAAGCGGCATGAAGGCCAGCCTGAACGGGGTCCCCAATTTAAGCGTTCTCGACGGCTGGTGGGTAGAAGGGTGCATTGAGAGCGTAAC
>Ga0265297_10010168_pt1 | contig 11896 bp, 4 predicted proteins | sample Munlanlwell13791_FD_192502 | JGI IMG/M metagenome (GOLD analysis project Ga0265297, IMG submission 192502) | Leachate microbial communities from a municipal landfill in Southern Ontario, Canada - Leachate well 137-91 | ecosystem: Engineered > Solid waste > Landfill > Unclassified | place...
TGCCATAACGATATGAATTCGGAAATTCGGTTCCTGACGTAAAGCCGTTTTTAATCCTTCGAAGGCGTATTTAAAACTTTTTACGGTTGGATGTTTTAATCCCATGATATATGATATATCTATGGGTGGCTTTGTACAAATTTGAGCATACTAAAAGCATGAAAAAAGACCTAATAATCCCTTTTGTACTGGCAGTTTTGCTGGTCTTATCGTTTACTTTATTTTCGCATTACTCAAAAAATAAGTCATTAAATCGGGAAGAAGGCCAATCTTGCTGTTTGCCTGAGAATTTTACGGGTTTAATTGATTCGACCGAGAAAGCCGCAATTTTTGAAGGGAAAACAATAGACATTCCTCAACTTGCATTTGAAACAGAAAGATCCAATGTTTTGGGGGTTTCACAGGGAGAAAAGTGGGTTGAGGTTGATCTATCTGAACAGAAACTCAAAGCTTGGGAAGGAAATAGTCTTTTTCTTGAAACCTTAGTTTCAACTGGTTTGCCTTGGTATCCTACACCTCAGGGAGAATTTCATATATGGATTAAGCTGCGGGCTGCCAAGATGGAAGGGGGAAGCGGCAAATATTATTATTATCTTCCGAACGTTCCTTATGTAATGTATTTTCAAAATGATAAAATTCCGGGTTGGCGTGGATATGGACTGCATGGTACTTACTGGCATGATGATTTCGGGACACAAAGAAGTCATGGTTGCGTAAATTTGCCTACGTCTATTGCAGAACAGCTTTATTATTGGACGACGCCTAATTTACCGGAAGGGAAATCAGTTATACGCGCGACAAGCGACAATCCGGGGACGAGGATAGTAATACATCAATAAGGTAAATTACATAATCCGAAGCACTAAATACCTGTTTGCTCAGGCAAGCTAAACAATATCAAAATCTTAATATATAAATCCAAAACTGTTTTAAAATTTGTTATTTAAATATTTGAATTTGTTTCGAGTTCCGAAATTAGCGTTTCGGATTTAATACTTATGAATCCGGTAGTTTTATCAGGACAGACATCTTTTTTCATAACTTTCGCAGCCAGTATTTTGATCTGGTTCATGTTTGCAGGCTTTGTTTTTTCTTGGTTTGGCGGTGGAAATATTAAAAAGAATCAAGCTTTTCGTGTGCTTTTTTCAACACTTATCGCCTGGGGTTTGACTCAATTGATAAAAACTGCTGTTCCTACACTTCGCCCCTTCCAGGTTGAAGGAAGTTTACCTATGACTTTAACTATCCCTTTTGATTCGTCATTTCCTTCGGGTCACACGGCCTCGGCTTTTGCATTGGCGGTGAGTGTTTGGATGTATAAAAAAAAGATTGGGATTTTATTTATGGTAGCAGCATTTATAGTTGCTTGGGGAAGGATTGCCAGCAATGTTCACTTTTTCGGTGATGTTTTGGCGGGGGCAGGAATAGGAGTTACCGTTTCCTACATAATCCAAAAACTCCACACATAAATTGGTGGAATAGGAATTTTTAGTTTCGCCTTAATTAAATATATTTTTTCGTAAATGCCTATTTTCGGATATACTCAAGATTTATCGGGGGCTTGACTTTTAGCAGATAAATCTTTAGACTGCTAAATCACAATTAGATACTGGTATAATATATTTATATGGAAGAATCAAAAATTGAGAAAGTTTATAGACAAATTCCTCTTGTGGCTATCCGAGGTTCGGTAGTTTTTCCGCACACGGATGCAGTTCTTTCATTCGGCAGAAAAAAAAGTGTGGCGGCTGTGAATTCTGCATTTCAGGAAGATAGAGTTATAGGTATTTTTACTCAAAAAGATACAAGAATTCCGGATCCTAAAGAGGAGGATCTTTTCAAAATAGGTACGCTTGCAACAATCTCTCAAATGATGTCAACTGAGGGGGAGATTCATGCTGTGGTGAAAGGCCAAGCTCGTATAAAACTTATTGATATTGTTTCAAGCGACCCGTATTTGATAGCCAAGATTGAGGAAATAGCGTCAAAAGATGAAGTGTCAAGCGAGATCGAAGCCACTGCAAATAAGGTGTCTGAATTATTTAAAAAAGCAATAAATTTGGGCAAACAGGCAGAGATAATGGCTGTGATGCGGCTTGTTTCGGGTAAGGTGGAACCTGAAGAACTTGCTGACCAGATAGCTTCACTTCTGGATATAAAGACAAAGAAAAAACAGGAAATTCTTGAAACTCTATCGTTAAAGACACGCCTTTTGAATGTTTTGGATTATTTGTCTCACGAAGTAAATGTGTTGGAACTTGAGAGGACAATTTCGACTAAAACACAAAAAAGATTTGAGGATCAGATGAGAAGAGCAATGTTGCGTGAAAAGAAAAAAACAATTGAGGAAGAGCTGGGTGAAATTGAAGAAGGTGAATTGAGTTCGGAAGAGTCAGATGAATACAAAAAAAAGATTAAGGAAGCGCGAATGCCCAAAGAGGTAATGGAAAAAGCTGAAAAAGAACTCAAAAGACTCAATCAACTTTCACCCCACAATCCTGAGGGAGGTTATATTAGAAATTATCTTGACTGGCTTTGTGAAATGCCATGGGATAAGGTATCTCCTAATAATGTTTCTATCTCTAATGCGGCTAAAATTTTGGAAAATGACCATTATGGATTGAAAAAGGCCAAAGAAAGAATTCTTGAATATTTGGCTGTAATGCAAATAAAGAATAAGAGAAAGGTCAAAAGTAATCACAAGAAAGATGCCTTAAAAGATATTTATGGTGAAAGCCAGCCGACGATACTTTGTTTCATAGGCCCTCCCGGTGTTGGAAAGACTTCAATAGGTAAGTCTATAGCCAGATCCTTAGGGCGTGAGTTTGTCAGGATCTCTCTCGGTGGAATAAGAGATGAAGCAGAAATAAGGGGTCATAGGAGGACTTATGTGGGTGCTCTTCCTGGACGCATTATCCAAGGTATAAAAAATGCCGGAACTAAAAATCCGGTCTTCATGCTGGATGAGATAGATAAAGTTGGTTCCGACTTTAGGGGTGATCCAAGTTCGGCTTTGTTGGAGGCTCTTGACCCGGAACAAAATAGAGAGTTTTCTGATCATTATCTGGAAGTGCCTTTTGACCTTTCGCAGGTAATGTTTATTGCAACAGGTAATGTGTTGGAGAGAATACCTCATGCCCTCAGGGATAGGATGGAAGTTATAAGGTTCGCAGGCTATACACAGGATGAAAAATTTAACATTGCAAAAAAGTTTTTATGGCCTAAGCAGCTTCGGTTGCACGGTCTTGACAAGAAAAAGATTGATTTATCAAAACAAGCTCTGAATGAAATTATTAACCGTTATACAAGAGAAGCAGGAGTTAGGGATTTAGAGCGCAATCTAGCTACAGTTTGCAGAAAGGTTGCGAGAGTTGTGGCTGAGAGTAAAAAGGTTGATAAAGTGGTCAAATTGAAAGACGTTGCCAAATATTTAGGGCCGCAGAAGTTTTCCTCTCAGATTGCAGAGAAAAAAGATGAGGTAGGTATGTCTACGGGGCTTGCTGTCACTCCGGCGGGTGGAGAGATTTTGTTTATTGAAGTAGCTTTAATGCCCGGTAAAGGTAAATTAACTTTAACTGGGAAATTAGGTAGTGTTATGAAAGAGTCGGCAAAAGCTGCTTTTACTTGGGCAAAGGCTCACCATCAGGAGCTTGGCCTCGACGGAGAATATGGAAACAAACTTGATGTTCATATTCATGTTCCGGAAGGTGCTGTTCCCAAGGATGGTCCTTCAGCGGGTATTGCAATTGCAACAGCTTTAGTATCAGCCTTAACGCGGGTTCCTGTTAAAAAGGATGTTGGTATGACGGGGGAAATTACTTTAAGGGGTAGGGTGTTGGAAATAGGTGGAGTTAAAGAAAAAGTTATTGCTGGCCATCGAGCCGGCTTAAAAATGATTGTTTTGCCTAAGGATAACAAAAAAGACATGGAAGATGTGCCTAAAAGAATTCAAAAAGATGTAAAATTTGTATTTGTCGGCGAGCTTTCTGAAGTCCTTAAGCTTGCATTAAATAAATGGCCGCTTATAAAAACTGAAAAAAGAAAAGTTACTCCGCAATCAAATTACATCGCTCGAGCTTAACTCACCATTTTAGTAGGCAAAAAAGGATTTGTATGAGCAATTTAATTGCCATTCAGCTTCAATTAAGCTAAAATTACATTGTTTCTAACTTTTTTCTGTTTCCTTATTACACCCATATAAGGAAGTACAGATACAAGGCCCCATCGTCTAGAGGTCTAGGACAACAGGTTCTCATCCTGTAAACCTGGGTTCGAGTCCCAGTGGGGTCACAAAATGAACAAAGATTATTAAAAACCACTCACTTTTTATCGTACTTTTGGCCTTTTGGAGTATTTCAAATGATTATATTCTTCTGTAAGCATTTATATGATTCTAAAATAGCTCACCTTGAGTGTTTGTGGAGATGGTTTTTATTAACAACAACCGTACTTCTTGCAGAACAAGTGGATGTGGTTCCATTCAGGTATACAATAGCTTTAATAACAGCAGTACTTGTTGAAGTTGTCGTTCCTGCAGTCACCGTCGTTGTATAAGGTTTGTAATAATCGATTGATGGTAATACTTTTGCCAGATAGGTGTTGTTGGAAGAAAAAGTTACCCTTTTTACACTAGCTCCATCGGAAGTAGTTACCGATGCAGTCATATATACCGACTGACCTGATCTCAATGTATAAGTCGCAGGCAGTAAAGATACCGAACACGAACCGGTTGTCGGAGGTGTCGGCGTGGGTGTGGCCGTTTTGGTAGGTACTGGTGTAGCAGTCTTGGTTGGTGTAGGAATGGTTGTTTCGGTGGGCGCGGTTGTGTTGACATACACAGTACTTACTCCGGTGCATGTTGTTGTCGTATCTTTTAGAGAAACGGTTGCCCTGACCCTTACCGTTCCTTTGGCGCCGCTGGTAGTGGCTGTTGCCCTGGTTTGATAAGGCGATCCGTAATCCGCAATCGGCGAAACAGTAAGAAGAGACGTGTCGGTTGAAGAGAAACTTACACTTTTTACTGCCGCTCCTCCTGTTGTAGTTACCGATGCGGCAATAAATACTGATTTTCCCGGAGCAAGCGAATAAGTCGCAGGCAGTAAAGATACCGAACACGAACCGGTTGTCGAAGTAGGGTCCGGGGATGGGGGTGTGGTAGGAGTCGGAGTGACATTGAATTTAGTTGGTGTTGGTGCCCTCGTTGGTGTGGGAGTAGGTGTAACATTAGGATCGTAAGGTATGGATGGCTCGGGTGTTGTCCCAATAGTTACAGACGTTAATCTTCCTTCATCATCGTAAAGATAATTTCTTAAACCATCATATGTCAGGTTGCCGTTACTATCGTATGTATAGGTTGAATAAGTTGTATCCGCTCCCATGATAGATACAGTTTCAGGTCGGTGATAATTTTTTGAAGAATATGAAAGGTTTACAGAACGATTTTCAATAATTCCGCCACGGACTATTGAATCTGCTTTTTTAGTAATATTTCCTACATTATCGTATTCAAATTGACCTTTATAATTAACAGCAGTTGGGAAACCCCATTCAGGAACTCCATAAAGATTATTTGCATAAGTAAGGCGGTATAGGGGATCGTATACAAATTTTTGTGTTAAGGAAAGAGGATCAAGCTTATTTCTAACCAGGTCGGTCATCTCGTCGATATTGCCAACTTTATCATATTTATAATTAACTCCGAATATAGTGGAACCGGCATTGTTTGTTATTTTCGCTTCTTGTAGTCGGAGATTGGTGGCGTCGTAAGAGTAAGACTGGTTAATACTGTTTCCATAGCTTAAACCAACTACCTGTCCATTTTTGTTGTATGAAACGGAACCCGCTTTAACATATGGTTTTGTTCCCGTCATACTAATAGCGTAAGGTCCTGCATATACGGTAGAAACAGTTTCCGCCACCATTTCATCAAATGCGGGATATTTATTAGATGTTACACGGCCGCCTTCGTCATACGTAGTTTCAAACGTCAGATCGTTAACGAAGCCGGTAATATCTTGAATTGTTTTTGTTATTTGTCCGCGTGAATTGTAAACATAGAATACTGATTCCGTACCTGGGGTGGTAGTGGATGTTTTTCGGCCAATTCCATAGCTTCCATTTGCTGTACTGTCGTAACCGTATTCTAGAAGTGATGTTTTGGTACCATTTGATCTTACCAGCTCTTTTTTTGTAAGTCTGTTTAATTCGTCATATGAAAGTTTAATATATTGATCCTTTTCCCGATTATTAGGGTCGTCTTGATGGGTTAACAGTCCTTGGGAATTATAATCATATTGCCAGAAACCCATATCTATATCCGTCATTGCAATTTTTCTTCCGATATTGTCGTAAACAATGTCGTTGACAACAACGTTGTTTGTATCAGTTGTTGATTTAAGTAGACCGAGAACCGGGTGATAACTATATTTAGTGGTGTATGTTTTCGGTTCAGAAACATTCTTTTCAACTTCTTGGATTTGTATTGTCTGTCCGAAGATATCATTGGTGGTTATTTTTTCGGTGCAGGGAAGTCCTGCTCTACAGTTTTTATCGATAGCTTTGGTTTTTAGGGGGTTGCCTTCAAGATCATAAATTGTTTCTTCAATGGTTAAATCAGGATAGTTTACATATCTTAGGCGGCCTAAACCATCGTATGAATTTATTGTTTTGACTAACGAGCTCCATGCAGGTGCAATATATGGACTCGCAGAGTTTTCAACACCTCCAACAAGATATTGGTAAGGTGTAATGGTATAGTTGTGTGAAACTTGAAGAACCTCCCCTAAAGCACCATAAGCGCTAGAAACAAAAATATCTTTATTTCCCTCTCCTGCTACAGGAATCCCAGTGTCAGTTATGATACCGTTAAGCCAACTTTGTTGTGTTTGTACGCTTTGACCTAAACCATTGTAAAAAGTTCTCGTGATTGAACGGTTGCCTAGAGTTCCGCTATCATTCATTAAAGTCAATGATTGCGTCATGAATTTAGGTTGTTCGCCGCCTCCGAGATTTGCAATGCAATGATGCCCCCAGTCACACGGGAAACCTCCGGCAGCTGCATCATTACTGTTAAAGTAGAAATAACCTTCTTGTTGATTCGGATTATTATTAAGATTTCTTCCGGGAAGATAAGTATCTTTGATACGGCCAAAAGCATCGTAGGTACTTAACGTCGTTTGATTATTGGCGTCAACCATTTTAATTGGTAGACCCAAAGGAAAACCGTTGTTGGGATGACCCGGGACTGAGTTTTCGAAATCATATGAAGTTGTGGTCTTGTGTCCCTTTGCGTTGATTACCGTTTTAGGATACATACGGTAAATCGTGTCGTATGCCGTGTGAGTTTCATTACCTAGTGAATTAATTGTTTTAGTAACAAGCCAGGGATTATTGTTGCCGTTTTCATCTGTGTGCTGATCGCCGTATTGAACTGAAGACGTAGCATAAACAATAAAAGAATCATCCACGCCGGAATCTTTAAGAATTTCGTTTTTCGTAACTCTAGCATAAGGGTCGGAGATTGTTCCGTGCGTATATCCGTAATATGTTTTTGTATAGTTATAAGAGGTTAAGTTGTTCGGTGTGAGACCGGGATTGTTGGAAACCCATGTTTCTTTGGGTTTTGGACCAATATGCGTGCCACCACCTTTTTCAGTCGTGTATAAAGTTATATTGTGTCTATCGTCGTTAGGATTTATGTTTGTGGGATTAGGATTAGTAATACTCGAACAGGCGATTTCACCTAAATTGGAAGCTCTTTGCGGATTATGCCAACCATCGCTGGAATAGCTATCAATTAGAGTTGCGGTGCAAACCGGTGTGGAAGTGTGGATTTGGCTTCTTGAACCACGCGCTTCAACAAAGTACTCAGTTTTACTAAATAAGAATGATTTGCAAAAGTCATATGATCCATAATTCTCGTCGGTTACAGGTTCAGCCGGCTTGTTGGTGTAACCACTATTCCAGTCTAATATATTTATAGCGCTCTTGTTGTAGCTTGTTGTGTAAGGACTACTGATTCTCATTGCGTCGAAAGCCTGAGTTATTGATGGTTGGCCACGCAGAGGATGGGGCTTGAAACAGTCCTTTGAGGTTGGCTGCGAAAAAAGGTTTTGATAAAAATATTGTCTGGTCATAGCTTTCAGGACGCCTCCAGAAGCGGCATCGTAAGTTTTAACTGTGACTTGAGGATAACCAAGAAATTCAAATTCAGAACCTCTAATTTCCGTATCTTCATTCGGCAAACGGTCATCGCTGGAGAAATAGGCTAATGCCTGGTCGAAAACTTTTCCATCATCGTTTTGATATAAGTACTCATCGCGTATTGCCTTTCCCGTGCCGTCGTATATTACTTTCGACTGCAGACGGTGGCGTAGATAGTTGTAGGCGTGATGATGTATTACGGGGGCGTTGCATCCTACGACACCAGTATCGTTGTTGACATTACAGGAACAGCTTGCTGTCGGGTAGCGGTAGTTATTGGCGTCATTGCACATAATCATGTCAAGCGCTCCCGGACTATATGTAAATACGACGCTACCTTTATAACCGTTGTCTGCCGATGAGAGGAATATATCGTTATATGATGACGCTTGCTCATTGCTGCTTCCTGCGCTTCTGAAAGAAGAAAGGCGGGTATAATCGAATTTATATGTGGGAAGTTGTTCGTCTGGTGTGCCATCGCGGTTCAAGTCAGCACTTTTCTGGATGATTTGTTTTAAGACAAGGTGTATTGGCTTGCCGCTTTCTGCGTAACCGTCTTCAATGTCAGTACCCATACTTTCATCATATATAGTGTTGCTATTAATTTGAGAAGGTATTCTTGGATGTACAGCCCTGTCAAAAATGTATGCGTATTTGAGTAAGTAATCTCCGACAATTTGATAGCTGTTAGTAGTTGTTGACCAAGTCTTAATTTTAATTTCCCTTAATCTATTAAAGTAAGCATTATATTTTTGGCCTCCTTCGTCATCCTCCAAGTGGGTAAAGCGGTCGTAGCGTTTGAAATGATCGGCTGGTCCGCAATTGCTTCCATTGAAAGACTCACCGGTCCTGCAAAAATCCCAATCCCTAACAAAATCAACCTCATGCTGATAATTACCGGAAATCAGTGAACCCCACTGAATTTTATCCAAATAAGTTGCCTTAACGTAAGGTATGCCGACGCAACATCTGTCAGAGCATCTTCCTTCTCCGCCATCTTCAAGTTTGCATGTTCCACTGCAACTTGTACAAGGATCACTGCCGTTGATGCAACAATATTCATGAGAACCGGCATTTGCGTTATCCCAAACGTAGTGTTTTCCTTCCTCTTTCAGCCAAGTGTAGACGACTTCTTGACCGTAAACATCCCTGGTTTTTACCTGGTTCCATTTATTCTCAAGCCTGACTTGATAATCGCCTTTCTTGGTTCTTTTCCAAGGCCTAGTTGCGTCATAAGTCATTGATTCACTGCCAAACCAGTAGGTAGTACCAATTCTGTCTTTTACTTCCCAGCGGTATACATATTCTGTTTGGTCGGTATAAGGATCATCCGCAATCAACTGTCCGTATCTTATTACTTGTATATTCAGGTCGGGTGATGTGATATACTCTTCAACTGATTGTGAATAGGTTTCACTACCGTCTTTGGGTATTAATTTTGCGCTTCCTCCACCGAATGAAATGTGAAACACGTCATCATCCATTTCGGTCGGATATTCAGCAGATGTGTTTTCTCCTTCGTCGCGGGTTATAGAACCCGCAGCACCTAAATTCCATCCTAAACCAATTTCTCCGGCTTGTTTTTGATAACCGTGTTCAATCGCCGTTCGGTAAGAAGTTTTTGTGCCAACCCACATGTCATCAATGCTTGCGCTGGAATAAGAAATAGCTAAGGAGGGAGACAAACCTGTCGGTCCGGAAGAAAGAGAAATCGGGTATGATATGGTTGCGGCTCCTGTGAACAAATCAGAGGAGAAGCCGGTGACGGAGGGTAAATTTATTTTTTCTGAAGAGTCGGATGTTTCTTCTGCCGTTGCAGTGACAGTTGTCGGTTCTTCTGAAACTTTCGTTGTTTTGGATTGTGCCATTACGCTATAGTCGTTGTGGTCAACATAACCGTTGTTGTCAAAGTCATAGGTCAGATCTTGGGTTTCCAATGCTTCAAAAAATCCAGCCGTTGAAGTTTCAAGTAATCCGATCTGACGAAGTACCGGTTTTAAACGCAGCGTCCTTGTCAGAAATTCCGAAACTTTGATATTTTTTGATATCGCTAGTCCAGAAATTATGGTAACTAAAATGAAAGCTAGCATTCCAATTCGAAACATCGGTTTTGTTATTAAGTTTTTAACTGGTTTTTTGTTCTCGGCGTTTTCGGAAGTAGATGTCGTCACATTAATAGTTTCTGGTACGGTTTCAGGGAAAGAATTGTTTATTTCCGGTATCATATAAAATTATTTAAATAAAATATATTCTATTATATATAAATAATTGTATTTACAAGTATTCTTTTTCATAAAGAACGAACTATTTACTTTTAAAGTTTCCGACTTCGTGTGTAACCGAATTACTACGGAACCAATTTAAGTTAAAAACTTAATCACTGGACTGAAAACAGTAAACACGCGCATCCATTGAACAGTTTATGTAACCGCCAGCATCAGTCCATTCCGAAGTTGTTTTCCAGTTTGCTCCAACCCATCCGTAGTAGGAGGTGATGGAATCAGTCCAATTATCACAGTTGTAACCTAATTTGTTTGTTCCGTCGGATTTTGTTCCGGTAAAAACACTAGCGTATCCTACATCTTGTCCACTTTCATTAACATTAATCGGGTTGGCGATGCTTCCGTCGAGCAGGTCACCTTTATTTTCAGCCACGAGGTTGCCGTTGGCCAAGACATACTCTGCCTCGGGGATTCTATCGATAGCGTTTGTGTTGTCATCCGAAAGCCATGCAATATATTCTCCAGCCAATCCCGCATTGTCTGCCAGGTACTGACATTTCCAGTCTGCCGCCGCTATTCCTTCTACATCTTGCGCTCCAGTATCTGGATAATATCTCGTTGATGAAATAAATACCTTTCTGGTTGGTAAACCGGGTGGAGGAGGGGTGTTTGTCGGCGTCGGTGTGTTTGTCGGTGTTGGTGATATGGTTACAGGTACACTGTCATTAAGACAGCGGATCGGTTCAGCATTGACTTTTGAAGTATCTGGTACTGACGCACTGAGGCTTGAAATCCATAAATGATTGCTTAGTGTTGATGTTTGTTGGGTACTACTTTGATATGTGCCAGTAGTTCCTCTGCTGGATAGTAAACCGTCCATGAGCCGCAAAAAGCCTGCCGCGTGCAGTTTCAGGTCGGAATTGAACGCGTCCGTGTATGTTTCCCATCCTCCATTGACTAACACGTTTTCCCATTCGGCCTTAGTCGGGAGTCTCCAGCCTACCCCAAGCTCTAGAGTGCATGGATCATTAGCGGCAGTCCAATTGCTGTTTTCATCAATGCTGTAAATCCAGCTGGCAGGAACTCTGCTACTGATGTACTGATATCCTTGTTTGCGGTTGAATTGCCAATACCACCCCGCAGATGCTTCTCTAGTGTCCGTTGCCGAAGTAGGCTGTTCAGTCGCACCTAAATTTTTATTGGTCCAGCACCTGCCTGTTCCGGACAGGTCGGTGGCGACTGTCCCATACGTAATAATAGTGCTTATTGGCGCGACACCATCGGAAGTGGTGTGTTCTACCGTTATATTATCTCCGCAAGATACAAAGGGTGGGGGTGGTTCTTCTGTTTTTCTTACCGCCACTAGTTTTCCGCCAAAATAATAATTTCTTGTTACGCTATATATATTTCCTTGGGGATCTTTTTTTACTTCCATCAAGGCATTTGGGTACCACGTTGTTCCATTGGAAGAT
>Ga0265297_10010169_pt1 | contig 11896 bp, 11 predicted proteins | sample Munlanlwell13791_FD_192502 | JGI IMG/M metagenome (GOLD analysis project Ga0265297, IMG submission 192502) | Leachate microbial communities from a municipal landfill in Southern Ontario, Canada - Leachate well 137-91 | ecosystem: Engineered > Solid waste > Landfill > Unclassified | place...
TAATGTTCCTTTTAATGTAAGAGTAAACAATCAAAAAGCTGGCAGAATAGACCCAACATTATTTAATACTTTTTGGGGTTATCAGGCAGGAAATTCCAATACAACAGGATTTGATAATATTGCCAATGGAAGTGGTGCACTTTATTCTAATACAACAGGAAATGAGAATATTGCAAATGGAAGTGGTGCACTTTATTCTAACACTACAGGAAGTGGTAATATTGCAAATGGAAGTGGTGCACTTTATTTAAATACTGCTGGATATGCTAATATTGCCAATGGATATAGAGCGCTTTATTCCAATACAACAGGATATGAGAATATTGCAAATGGAAGTGGTGCACTTTATTCTAACACTATAGGATATAATAATACAACTTTTGGTCAAGCTTCACTTTTTGCTAATACTACTGGAAATAATAATGTAGCTATAGGTAATTATTCTGGTTATTTTGGTAATTGGAATAACACTTTATGGATAGATAATGCAAATAGGGTAGATTCGGCAACGCAAATTCGTAAATCACTTATTTATGGAGAATTTGGCGCAGATAGTTCGGTGCAAAAAGTACGGATTAATGGAAAGTTGCAAGTAAGCGACGGAACACAAGGTGCAGGCAAGGTGCTTACTGCTGATGCTAATGGAGTGGGTAGTTGGCAAGCAATGTCAGGTATAGCATGGGGCTTACTTGGAAATTCAGGTACAATAGATAGTGTTAATTTTATAGGCACAACGGATAATGTTCCTTTTAATGTAAGAGTAAACAATCAAAAAGCTGGCAGAATAGACCCAACATTATTTAATACTTTTTGGGGTTATCAGGCAGGAAATTCCAACACAACAGGAGCAACTAATACAGCTGTTGGACATTTGTCACTTTATTCTAATACTACTGGAAATTTTAATACAGCGATAGGACATTTGGCACTTGGTAATAATACCATAGCTAATGGAAATACGGCTATCGGACAAGCTTCTCTTTCGTCTAATGTTGGTGGTATCGAGAATACGGCTGTCGGTGTGTCAGCTTTAGGTGCTAATGTTTCTGGAAATAACAATATTGCTATCGGTTATTATTCTTTACTGCTTAGTAAAGGAAGTAATAATATCGCTATTGGCTATGGCGCAGGTTTATCAAATAAAAGTTTAAATAATCAAATTTATTTAGGCTCTCCAGGATTTCCAATGAATAAAGTTACTAATGATACAACAACAGGTAGCGGATGGAGTCTTATAATGTGGAGAAAAGATTCTGCGGATATTCGTTATAAGAGTATGGCAGATTTAGGCTCATTTGTAGGAGCTACTGGAGCAACTGGTGCAAGTGGTATTAATGGTATTGACGGACAGACAGGAACAACTGGTACAAGTGGGACAGATGGACTAACAGGTGCAACAGGCAGTACGGGGGCAACTGGAGTTGTTAATATAACCGATGCAGAAATATTTTATGCAACCATAGGACAAACAATTTTTACAACAGTTGCCTCTTTGGATTTGTACCCTAATTTATGGGTTAACACAGTGTTTATAGTGCCAAGTGATGCAAATTATTGTTTTGTAAGAACAGATGCCCATACTATTACTTTTACTTATGGATTAAAGTCAAATGATGAAATAATTATAAAAAATTAAAGATATGAAAAGGATATTATTATTTGCTTTTGTTTTATGTGTAAATTTAAGTTTCAGCCAAATTTATATGTCGAGTAAAAACGAAATGAGAGTAAAACATGTGGATACACAATTCGGGAAATTGCTACCTGATAGTACCTTAATATTTATTGATGACAGTTTATATCAGGTTATATTGACACAGGCTACGGCTTCCTCAACTGATAACTTATTAAATACAAATCACAAAAAGACTTTGACGGGAATTGTCAATGCGGGATGGGGCTTAGTTGGAAATTCAGGCACAATAGACGGTTCAAATTTTATAGGAACGACTGATAGTATTCCTTTCAATATCAGAGTAAATAATAAAAGTGCAGGAAAAATAGATTTGACATTAAATAATACTTTTTGGGGTTATAAAGCAGGAAGTTCTATTACAACAGGTGGCGGTAATACAGGTGTAGGACAATTTGCATTGCGTTATAATGAATCTGGTCATGGGAATACTGGATTAGGACAGGCTTCTCTTTTGTCTAATGTTGATGGTATAGAGAATACAGCTATCGGGGTTTCTGCTTTAAACGCAAATGTTTCCGGCAATACTAATACAGCTATCGGTTATTATTCTTTGTATCAAAGTAAAGGGAATAATAATATAGCTATTGGTTACAATGCGGGATTTCCTAATAAAAGTCTGGACAATCAAATTTATTTAGGTGCTCCAGGATTTGCAATGAATAAAGTTACTGCTGACACAGTAACAGGTAGCGGATGGAATCTTTTAATGTGGAGAAAAGATAGTGCAGATATTCGTTATAAAAGCATGGCAGATTTGGGTTCATTTGTAGGGGCGACGGGGGCAACTGGAAGTACAGGTGCTGACGGAGCAACCGGAGCAACTGGCGCAAGCGGTACAAATGGAATTAACGGTACTAATGGTGCAACTGGAGCAAGTGGCACAAACGGATTAACAGGGGCAACGGGACAAACAGGAGCAAGTGGTTCTGCTAACGCAAGCGGAACGACTGGCTATGTTGGGAAATTTACAGCTCCAACAACAATAGGTAATTCTTTAATTTTTGATAATGCCACTAATGTAGGTATTGGAACAACTGCACCCGCTGCTGCTTTGGATATTATAAATGCTAATTATCCAGTTCTGAAAATAACGAGGACTACTACGAACAATAATTCAGGATTAACAACAGCATCTTACAAAATGCAAACTACGGCTGATATGATAGACGGCGCAGGTGTAGGTGTAGATTTTAATATACAAGATAATGCTGGTGTTGAAAATGCTATTGGATGGTTTGGTGCTATAAGAGATGGTGCAGATAATTCAGGAAGGTTGGAGTTTCGGTCATACAGTACTGGTTCACAGGTTACAGGAATAGTTATAAAATCAAGCGGAAATGTCGGTATCGGAACTACTATTCCTACAAAGAAACTGCAAGTAACAGGCGGTGGAACTTCATCAGATTTTTATGCCTCTTTGACAAACAAAAAGATGCACGACAACGCTAATGATACCTTATGTTCTTGGGTTATTGATGCTGATAGTGCTACAACTGCTGACATAGATTTTGGATATAGGTGTAATGATGGAACAGACAGACAATGCCGTACTGGAGTGTATAAAATAGCATGTGGAATTAAAGTAGGCAGTGAAAGTGGTTATAAGTTTACAAGCACAGGGGAAGAGCATTTGACGGCGGGTTCACTCGGCGAAACTTTATCTGTTGACTATGTACAGGCTACTTCAACCATTTATATAATAGTTAAGTACGATAGCTCTTTGAATCCGACAAGTGCTAACAACAGCATTAACATAACTATTGTAAGCAAGTCGGGTGTAAAAAATGATGTAATAACTTTCTACAATCATAACTATTAAATATGAAAAAACTATTTGTAATATTATTTATGTTTTGTGTATTAACAATTAATGCGCAAACTGAGTTAGGGCTTACAACTAATAACAATAAAAAGAATAGAACCATGACGGCTAATTTAATTGTTACCAATCAATATTTTAGTAATAACAACGTAAAAAAGTCTTTATTTGTAGGATTGGAATTTTGCGGAGTTGGATTTATTAACATTAAAAATTAAAACTATGAGAAAATTAATTTATTTGACAGTTTATTTATTAATTGCAAATGTGTGTATTGCACAGAATAGCGTACATATCCCTGACAAAGCAATACGAAGCGTTAAACAAACGAAAAACATAAAAGCAAATGATACTATCAAAGTTGATACTTTTGCGTTAGACCTTACGAAAATGCCTAAACCAGCACTCGTAGTTAAAGTATTAGAGCAGGATAGTATTATAAGGGATAATATTTCGACTGTAAATGCAAAAAATACCGTTATTGATTCTTTGAAAACACAAATTAAAACATTGCCTAAGCCTGCTGGAAGTAATCCTATTGATTATATTGTTTATTTTATAGCATTAATTGGAATATTGTTATTGTTCGGACTTTCGTTTGTTAAAAAGTTTCAGAATAGTAAAATTCCTTTAATACAAAGACTTGTTGCCGATACAACTCCTTTTTGGAAAGGCGTTATGAAAATTGCAGGATTTATTTCTGTTATTATACCTACAATTTTAAGTATTGGTATTGTAAATTCTTATACATTTTCGGTGTTAGGCACTATTGAGATTGTAACACTTGCAATAACAGGCATGAGTTTATTCACAAAAAAAGATACTATTATAGCAGAGAGTAAAGAAGAAAAAACACAGATAGAACAAATTGAAGAAAACAAATAATCATGGAAGCAACAAAAATCAATAATATAAATGAGAAAGTTAAAAGTGGAATTATCACACTCACTTTCACAATTAATGAAGAAAAACATATCATACTTAATATTAGTGTGAGTTTTGCGATAATATTTTTTAAAAAACAATTTGACATTACGGAAGTTTTTGAAAGAATTTTTAAACTTAAAAACGAGCCAAAAATTTGATTAATAAAATCTTCACACTTGTATAGATAAAGTGTATAATAAGATGAAAATAGGTAATCCTACACCCGTAAAAGAATTATTACAAAACATTAAAGTTTTGAATTTTATACTATTTGGCGAGTTATCAGAAGAAGAAAAAAAATCAGCATCAAATATTGCAGATATAAAACATTACAGTAAATTGCCAATTAATGCTGTAAAATATTTACTAAAAGAAGCAAGTAGTTTATATATTAATAAATTATATGTAAACTGTGAAAATAGTTCTATTGCCATACGTAATGCAATAAATTTATATGTGCAGAATAATCCAGAAGAATATCCCGATATGATTTCTGCATTAGAGGATTATAGGAAAAATCCTAAATTTAAAAATAAAATTGATAAATCAGCTGATTTGTTATTCACTTAATAATTTCAAATGAATTAAAAGAGCGTAGGGGCTTTTAAAATATTTTAGAATAAATAAAAATGTAGGAATGAAAAAAGTAATAAATAAAAGTAATATTAATTAGAATCTTTACGACTATGAATATCGAATTTTTAACACATCCGGCAGTTTCAATAAGAGAAGGAGTAAATAATTTATATTGTTTTATTTCAGCCGCAAGTGGTGGCGGTGTAACAGTTTATTATACTTGGGACTGGTTCAGGCGAATTTGTGATAGTATTTTTGTCGGTGTAATGGTAACGATTATTTGTTACTTCGGATTAAGAATATTGCATTACTTTGTTCATCGGTGGTGTAGGTGTCTAATTATAAAAGATTATAAAAAGAGGAAAAAGAGAAAATGAAATCAAAAGAAGAAATGATATTGTCGCTGGACGATATGTTTATCACGAACAAAGCTGCTCGTGGACTTGCTTACTATGGTATGAAGCCAACAGGCAATATATTAAAGGACTTTGCGACATTCACAGACTTGCAATGTTTAAAACCTTCATATGACCCGAATGATTATTATATTAAGAACGGTGGACATTACTCGCCAAAACCTGATAAGTCAGGCAAAGCACCTCACACAGTAAGAGATGTTACTTACGATTTATTCCATACCTTTTGTCCTCAATTTTTTCCGGAACAGTTTAATGAGATGTCTGATGAAACAAAAATGTTTATAGTAAAAAATGTAATAAAATCGGCTATCATTACAAATTCTGATGCCATAAACTACTTGTTCGGTTATTGCCTTTGGGCTACTGGTAACTACAAAAAAGAATTAGCATTTTATAAGGAATGGTACGGAACTAAGCTACAAGACGATATTGATACACTTGACGAATTAACGGTATTTATCCGATTAATAGATATTCGAGTATTCAGAATGGCTCAAAGTAACATGCCAGGACATCTTGGCGGGATACTTTGTTTTTATAAGGTATTTGTTTCATATTGTAAATGATTTTAAAATGATTTATAATATACATATACATACGTTTGATGGTATATTAGACACTCCTGATAGATTGTTTGGTGTTATTCCAATGTTTTTATTAAAAAAGAATGAAAGCTGGCAATGGATTTCAGGATTTTTACATACTTTAAATCCCTTTTCAGATAAAGATAAATGGGATAGATTGAAAAATTTTGGTGATAAGGGTAAAATGGATTCTCAGGAAGCACGATTTTTGGATTGTTATAGTAATTATCCTGAAGATACTGTGTTTTGTATTTTATCTATGGATATGTCTTTAATGGGAGCAGGAAAAGTTAGACGATCTTATGAAAAGCAACTTATTGAATTGTCAAATTTAAAAAAGAAATACCCAAATAATATTAAATTGTTTACACATATAGATTGTAGAAGATTGGGATATTTTGAATTGTTTAAAAAAACTATTGAACAGTGGGGATTTGATGGCTTAAAATTATATCCACCTTATGGTGTGTTTCCTTATGATAGTAGATATGATGACATTTATTCTTATTGTGAAATAAATAAGATACCAATAATAGCACATTGCACTCAAAATAGCACAATGCACTTTGAGGGCAATAAAAAGTATTTAAAAGAATTATTAAAAAAGGAGTGTAAGTTAGAAATAGATTGGGCAGGGAATAATAAATTGTTGTGTGATTATTTTACTAATCCTATTAATTATAGAAAGGTTTTTGCAAAATTTCCGAAATTAAAAATCAGTTTGGCTCACATAGGCAGAGGTAATGAATGGGATAAATTGATTTTGGGGATGATGAAAGAATTTACGAATCTTTATTCCGATTGTAGTTATACAATGTATAATGAAGAAGAATGGTTTAATTTAAAATTAAATTTAATAACCAATGAAATATTTAGGCAAAGATGTCTTTTTGGTTCTGATTATTATATGAATACTGTTGAGTGTGATGAGAAAAAATTTAGCAAGAAGTTTCGTGTATTTTTAGGGGAAGAACTTTGGAAGCAAATAACAGAAACTAATGCAGAAAAATTTTTAAATATTAAGTAATGATTGTAGGAAATACTTGTAGCGAGATTGGTGATGTTCTTTTGATGGAATCTAGTATTCCTATTACAGGATTAACTTCTATTACTTCTTTTATTGATGTTATAATTGGAGAGACAGGCACTCGCTTTTTTTTAAAGGAATTTTCTTATTCTAATGATGGTCTTAATTTTTCTAATTTTATACCTTTAAATAATTCTAATCTTTCTGCAATTACTATTTCTTCGACTGATTATTTTTTAATTAATTATCGCTATACAAGAGCCGGAACTGATTCTACAGGTATTTTAGAATTTGATTCTGTTACTTTAAATGGAACGTTTTCAACTCCTATTTCTGGCACAATCTTTCAATCTAGTATATTTGCTCAATTTGAGAATTTGGTAGATGCTGATGTTCTCAAATGGTGCATGAATGTGACTAAAAAATTATATTATAAGGGTGTTGTTCCAAATTATATTTTAAGAAGAATTAATCAGAATAGTAGTGAGGATAAAGATTATATTGATTTTTGGAGAACAGTAGCGAATTATTTTGCCATTGTGGTTATTTATGGAAGAAGGCTTATTGATGAATTTAAGAATTATCCTAATCTTTTAGAGGATTATTTAGAACAAAAAGGTTTATTTTTGAATGATAATCCTCAATATCAAGATATGATGTATTTAATGAACAAATATTTTGATGAGATAAGACAAAGAGGAACATTACAAATAATAAAAGAAAAACAAAGTACAGAATTACCATTAACTTCTATTTTTCATACAAAAAGCAATAATGGGAAATCTGTAAATGGTGAACTGTTAAGATTAATTTGTTATAAGAATCTAGATGAGTTTATTTTTAATTTGATAGATAAAAAATATATCGGTTGGAATATAAATAATTCTTCTCCCTTATGGCAAGGATTAACCAATCAAAATTCTGTGAATAAAGCGTATGAAAATTCTCAAGATGTTTTAAGTTTAGTAAACTATCCTTTATTTAATTCTCAATATATTAAGAAAGAGCATGATTACTGGTCAGACAAACATGTGATGGAAATAAAAAATGTTCCATTAAGTGGTACTGCTGGCATTGGCATAGATCCAAATGATTTTCCTCATGCTGATTTTAATAAAGTGATAAGAGTTCACGAAGATGTAGATTATGAGATTACTTTTTGGCTGAAACAACCGACTTTTGATGATTCTGATTCTGACAGCACTTCTGATAGTTGGTCGTTAGGTGGTAATCAACCAGCGCAAATTTCTGTTGGCTGTTTTGCTTTTGATAGTGATAATAATCAAACAAATTTATTAAGCATTAATACAGGGTTGCCTTGTAATTATGCCCTATCAGCAATTAAGTTATCTAAAGTAGATACTTATTATTTTGTGAGAGTTATAATTTATAAAAAAGATGAGCCATTGAAATCTATTATAGATTCTCAAACTAATTTAAATGTTGGTGTAAATTTAAAATTTCAAACAACGATAAGAAAAATAATTCCTTTTGTTTTTTCAATTAGTAGATTCTCATCAATTAATTCCTTATATATTTGGGACTTTAAGGTTAAGCCGTTAAAAACACCATTTTCTACTGGTTTTGTTCAAACAAAAAATTTTATTGAAATTTGGATGGAACAAAATAATATGAGTTTGACGAATGAGCAAGTTGAAGAAATAATGAGAAGGTATTTATTGCCTTATAATTGTAATTTTAAGAATATTTATTTAGCGAATAATAATCAAAGTTCTTCCTCTTCAGGAAGCTATTAAAATTAAAGTTTATGAAAGAAAAATTTGGTATTGAACAATTTCTTGGCAAATTTGAAATAGACAGTTTTCGTCAATCTTTAGATGATAATGGTTTTAGAATGAATTTGAAAGACAATTCTTTGACTTTTGGTATTATAAAGAACACAAAAAATAATACTTTTGATAACGCTTTGGTGGAAAATGATAGTGCAGGACATATTAAACATAAAGAAATTAGAGCAATAGATAAGAATGGAGATTTAATTTATAAAACATTAACAACTGATATTGATTTAACAGCAATTTTAACAGATAGTGTTTGGTATTGGATGAAAATTGCTCATCAATATTCTTCAGTTGAAGCCGGAACAGTTGATGTAGATATAAGTGGAAATTTAGTTGGAACAGGAACATCATTTTTGACAACATTAAGAGGAGAACCTGACTTTCCAACAAAAATTAAATTCATTAATGCTGTCAATAATACTTTAGAATATGAGATTTTGGAAGTGATTGATGATAATCATGCAATATTAAATACAATTGGAGCATCCGTTGAAACTGATTTAACTTATGCGATTGTTGGGACCTTTACTCCAGGAAAGGTAATCCCAACTGCAGATAAATATCCTATTCAATATGATAGTTGTCTTTTAACTTATGTGCAAGAAGCTGTTGCGGAAACTCCTCCTACAATAACAAATATTGATTTAGAATTTTATATCGCAAGAGTTAGGGTGGTGACTGGCGTCGTGGAACTTCAAGATAAAAGAAGTTTATATATTTGGAGAACCAGAGCTGATTATAATTTTATTAATATGAGTAAAGCTCTTTATACTGATGTTGGAGCAAAGATAATTGGTATAGAAGCTGCAAAATATGACAATACTCTTTCGCCAAGAGATAAGAATATTGTTTATATGGGGTGGGCATTTAGGAGCTCAACTTTCAGTGTAGATCCTGAAACAAATAAAGTAACTTTAAATGCTGGTGAGGGTGGAAGATTTAAGAGCACATCAGATTTTGCTGACCATGATTTTGATGGATTCAGATTATATACTAAAGATGGTTCTTATTCCTTAATAAAATCTAGTTTAAAGACAGGCACAGATATTAAATTAATTCTTGACACCTTAGATTATAAAAAATATAATGGAATCACTCAAGAATTACTTGTTACACCTGATGCAGAAGAAATAGAATTTTCTTTTTCTATAAATCCTACCCCAACTGACGCAGAACTGCCTGAGAATATTTTTACATTTAAAATTAATGAAAGAATAGGAAAGTGTTGGTTGTTAGTTTATCATGCAACAGCGGCTTCTTATAATGTAAAATATAGATTTAAACATATAGATGAATATAGTCAGTGGTCTCAAATACCCAGTAGCATAGCAGGAAAAGGATATTATAAAGAAAATCAATATGATTCTACTGGTCACTTGTTAGTTGGAGCTATTAGAACAGATTATACTTCAGATCCTGTTACAACATTTATAACATTGCTTTTAAATCCGTCAGCTTATAGTAATTTTAATCTTGGTGATTTAATAGGAGTGAATAATTATAGTTTGACTGAAGGTGGTGTTCCTGCTGTAATTGATTTAGTTGTTGGAACAAATAAACAAACAGAAATATTTACTGGAGTAAAAAATTTAGCTGCAAATCAAAAAATAAATTTAGTAACAAGCGGTGCAAGAGAAGGAAATGTTTTTTGGGTGAAAATTGCAGCGAATATAACTTTAAATGCTTTTACTTTTATAATAACTCAAAGCGCAACTGCCTCTACAGCACCATATTTCAATGTTTTAGATTTAACATCAGATTATATTATAAAAGTAAACACTATAAATGGTATAACATTAAAGTTAATATTTAATGGTGTAAATTGGGAAATACATGAATTTAATGAATTAGAAACTGTATTAAATTCATGGGTTGATTTAGATTTAACAGGGATAGTTACTACAAATGCAAATATGGATGGTTCAGGAACAAATTATCCAATTGCTTCTATTGGTGTAAATAGTTATTTTAGATATAAAAAAATTGGAAAAACTTGTCATATTCAATTGTTTTTAAATGATGTCGTTACTAATGGTGCAAATGATGTTGGAGCTGTAGAGATTAATACACTTCCATTTTTATCATTATATAAACAAATTGGCTATGCTTTATGTCTTTGTCAAAGTGACACTGTAAAATCTCCGTCTGGCATTCAACCTGTTAATATTGCTGCTGGTTCGAATAAAATGTTTTTTAATATTTATGCTTTAGCTAATTCTGGTGTTGTTTGGAATACACAAGGTTATACTTTTACCGATCCAGCTGTAGATTTGACATTAACAAGAGCACCAGGAAATTCAAATGCAAGATGGGATATTCAGGCATCATTAACAATAGAAATACAATAATTAACTTATAAAATAAATTATGTCATTTAAATTAAAAATACAAAATATTGTCTCTCAAGTTTTTGATGAGCTAAACAGTCAAGTAATTTTAAATAATTATACAGAAGGTTATCCTGATGGCGATTTTGATGTTTCAAGTTTAGAACACAAAGTATTTACACTGAAGCATGGGAATACATTTAGTGAAAGTATTTTCAATCACCTATCAGGATTACCAGAAGATTGCACTTTTCTTCATATTTATGCTTATCAAACAGTAGAATCTCCTCTTGAGATTCCATCGCCTTTAAAATTTCAATTGGTAATGGTTGAAGAAGGTAGCGATTCAACAGGGATTAATATCCCAATATTTGTTGGAAAAATGAGTGAATTTAGATTAGTAAATGCGGAAAAATTTAATTGTGCTATTCATGTTAGAAATGTAGAAGTTCCAATTGGTAAAACTTGTAATGTTGTTGTTTTAGCTGGGTTTAAAGCAGTTTAAAACAAAGTTAACGAATAAGATAAAAATAAAAATTATGAAATTATTTTATACAGGAGCAAAGACAAATAATGAATGGCAATTAGATCCTGAAAAATCTTTAGGTGGCTATATTAGTGAGTGTGAAGTGCCAAATAGCTTATTAGAAAATGTATTTTCTGATATTTCTTTGCTTGGCCAACAAAATGAATCAATAGAAACAAAAGCAATAGCATTG
>Ga0265297_10010170_pt1 | contig 11895 bp, 9 predicted proteins | sample Munlanlwell13791_FD_192502 | JGI IMG/M metagenome (GOLD analysis project Ga0265297, IMG submission 192502) | Leachate microbial communities from a municipal landfill in Southern Ontario, Canada - Leachate well 137-91 | ecosystem: Engineered > Solid waste > Landfill > Unclassified | place...
TAATGGTCGATCCATTAACTATTATTCCGGCACCTTTCCCGTTTTTAACAGTGACATTTTCCAAAATACCGTAAGCGTTGTTATAGGTATTTATTGCATGAGATTTGCCGTCAGCATCAAAAATAATATTAGAAATTGAAACCGGATTTTCCATTGTTCCCGCATATATGCCAAGAAGGTGTTTATAACCATTTATGGTACTCCACGATGCATTTACCGATTTAAAAATTACTTCACCCTGACCAACAATAGATAATGGTTTTGCAATATTAAACTGTTCTGAGAATTCATATATCCCGGCCGCCACATTAACAGTACCGCCTATTGGCGCGGCGTTAACGCCCTCTTGAATTGTGTTATAAGGATGAGCTTGCGTGCCGTCCTTATCACCGCTAGCAGAAGCATCAACATAAATATTATTATCAACTTCAAATTGAGTAAAATGATTAGTAGTAAAAGTTAGGGTGCCGTCAGTATAATCAACCATATCCAAATCCGGATAATTTAGATCATTTGTCGGGACAACTACGCCGTTATCATCTTTTACAATAAGATTTGGGGTACTAGTAAAGCCCAGGGCATCTAACCCGTACATCTGAATTTCCGCACCGGCGTCTTTAAGTTGCGCAGCCGTCCGAGCGTCAAATTTCATACTTCCGGCAGAAGCATCCATTTTATTTCCTAAATCCTGGAGGAAGGTGACCGTGTCTGAATCTGTTAAGTTAAGGGTTGCATTAAATGTTACTCTCCCATAACCCGTCTTTTCAAAATATAGCCCTGTCGCTGCCGAGGAATCAGGAATGTCAACCGTACCCCAGTTTGTTGTAACACCAGCGGCATTAATATTAGCCACAATGCTAGAAATCGTTGGGTCTCCGTTAAACCAACCCTTGGTTGGAGCTTGAACCGTCCAAGCAGAATTAATAAACTGAAGTGATTTATTCGGATCATCAGCGTCTAAATCTGTACCTATGCCATAAGTGACACTGCCTATAATAGTTACCCCATCCGTCTTAGCCAACGAAACCGTATCTCCTGTATCAAGAAAATTTAACGTGCCACTGTCAACATCGCTTCCGGAGATAACCACTATTCCTTGGGCGGGTGCAAAAACATCATGATTAATTGTGCGCACGGTTGCTGTTGGCCCGACTCCTTCAACAATTTTATAACCATTAATGTTCACGGCATTGGCAGATGGATTTAAAATTTCCACCCACTCGCCTGCGCTATTAACATAAACTTCATTTAAAACAACATCATCCAAGTCAGCTTTCACTTGACCCCAGACAATAAAAAAACCGCCTACTAAAATAGCTGCGGTTACAATCAAAAAAATTCTCCCTCTTTTGATGAGATTTACCTGATTCATATTTTTGTTAAAAGGCAAAATATTAAACTTAGCCTAAAAAGGCCAGAAAATTTAAGCCTCTTAGTTTATAAATCTAAATATATAAAATTTATTTTTATAAGATGACTTAAGTATAGGCACAAAGGGGATGGGTAGTCAATAGGAAAGGTGGATAAATTGTGCACAAAAAAATAGAATTTATTATGATAAATTCCGCCTTTTTAGCCAAGAAAAAAAATAAGGGCAATTTGTTTCTGAACAAATTACCCTCTAAATATTTTCGGCAGGCAATACCCGTCTCGTTTTTTCGGTGTTTTCCCGCGCCAACTCTTCAAGCTCATGTGCTTTTTCTCTGTCTTCCGCCTGAGGTGCTTTTGCTGCTTCATCAGCCATCGCCTTCGCCAAAATTGCGGCAAAAACAGGTGCGCCTTCCAAAACCCTTTCCGCAAAATCAGGCGCGTTTGGTCTTACGGCGTCGTTCGGGGGTTTTATGGGGTCAATTGGCATTGACCATCTCCTTTCTGAAAAACAAACTTTTTTTATTTAGTTGATTTTTAACATTAACACATTTATCATTTTATGTCAAACAGAAATTACAACATTTATTTTTTCAATTTTTTCGTCACTAATTTAATTAGCCAGCCAATCGCTCCACCCGCTAAAGTAAAAATTATAAACCAAAGTAAATGCTTGCTACCCCCGGCTAATGCCATGGTAAAAGGTATAAATATAAAAACTAACCACACTAACCATTGTTTTTTGGGCACTAAGACTAAAATAAATAATGGCAAGAAGAAAGAAAAAGAAAAAATAAAACTATTTAGTTTTATATCAAATCCATAGCTCCATAATAAAAACATACTATTAAATTTTACTGGGTTAAAATTTAATAAATAAAAATTATTAAATATTGGCAGAAAAATTAATGAGCTAATTATAGCAGCCATTAAAGAATAAATAGCTAATGAAAATATTGATTTTTTTTCTAACATATATTTTATTTAATAAATTAACTTTTAAATAATTGATATTATTAATAATTATATCGTAAACGGATTGATTTAGCTGATCAATTAAAAATACCACAATGAGAGCGGTATTTTTGTATTTGAATAATTAACTATTTTTTATAAACTACCAGTCCGATATAAACTAAAACTCATTAATTAAAATAATTTAAAATCTTTAAATGAACCTAAAATCATATTATAACTATAAAAAATTATTAATAAATAAATAACAATGAAAATACTCCAAAGCCATGGTAAAACTTTTCTATAATTGATGAAATTTTTGCTCAATTTTTTAATAATTAATAAAAAAACGATAAAGGTTAAGGGAAAACCAAAAATAAAATAATCAATGAACCACGCTATATCCCTTACTAAAAATTGTGGTTTAAATAAAATAAACGGCAAAAGTAAAAAAATAATTAAATATAAAATAAAATAAAACGGTAACTTTTTGTTTAAAATAATTTTTGACATAGAATTATAAATTATTTATTAAATAATTAACATCACTTATAATTATATCATAAACGGATTGATTTAGCTGATCAATTAAAAATACCACAATGAGAGCGGTATTCTTGTATTTAAAGAATTAATTGTTGTTTTTAATCCGTGTAATCAAATATCACTAATAAAACTTGAAATAATTAAAATGGAAAACGTGAATTATTAAAGACACTTATTATTTGAACCGCAGTATATATATACAAAACTATATATGGAATAACTAGCCCTACGAGAATAAATACTAACTTTTGTTTTGAATTCATTGTTTTCACTAATCTATAAGGAATAAAATACAAAAAAGGAGCTACAAATAAAATATAAAACATTATTATTCCTGAAATATTTAACGCTCTATTATAACCTTGCATATTATAAGCCGCTATAAAAGGAATGATAACAAATATTACCCAATATAGTATTGGATACAAAATTATCTTTATGTTTTGTTTGTCGTATACCATATATTTCTATAAATTATTTATTAAATAATTAACATCTTCTTTTATTATATCATAAGCAGATCTGTTCAGCCATTGTTTTTTGTAATAATCATCTAGCTTTTTTAATATCTCCTGAAAACGTTTGGTGATTATTTTCTCATGAACCTGATTTAACTTATAAACAACTTTATTATAATTTTTTAATCTTTTTTCACACCAAGTTTTGTTTCTCTTTTTTAAGCACTGACTGATGACTTTTTCTTGCTTTTGTTCCAACTTATTCTGCCGTTCACCGAATTTTTCCTCATATTTTTTTATTTCATTTAGCTCTTCATTCAGCCAACTTTTTACCGTTTTATTTTTTATCCAGCCCAAATCATAACTTCTATTAACGTCGGAAATAGCGCTGTCTAAATCAGTGTTAACTATAAACTTTACGCTGGCCTCAGCTTTATTGCCAGCTTGGTCAATCGCCTCAAGCTTTAAAATATGTTCACCTAAATTATAATCAAATAAATCCAACGGCCATTGATTAATTGGTTGATTATCAACATGGGCCATAATACTGCTAGAAGCTACCCCCGAATAATCATCGCTAATTTTATATTCCGCGGTTAAAAATTCATCGCGCCAAAAGTCCTGATTCTCAAGCGGAATTAATATATTTATCAGCGGAACCGCGGTATCTATTTTTAATCTTTGTTCTTTTTCTTCTTCAATATTGCCGGCTCGATCAATTGATTTATATAGAATATTATATTCGCCACTGTTATTTAAAACGATTGGACTATTATACTCTTGCCAAGTCAAGCCATTATCTAAGCTATACTCCATTTTTAAAATGCCGGAACCGCCTTGATTATCCGCGGCCATTAAAGCAACGGTAGTAGTAGAAATATAATAGCTGCCATTGCCAGCCGTACCGCTAATTTCAATCTGTATTTCCGGTTTAATTAAATCCATAGCTTCTTCTTGATTTAAAACCGCCGAAGGTTCTACTTGAGTTTCAAAAATCTGATCCCCATTTTGATCAATTTCCATAGCGCCGTTAAGCTGTCCATCATTGATTTGCATCTGCGCCACTGTGCTGGAGCTTTCAAGCGGCACTTCGTTGTAATAAACGGTTTGCATATACTGGCCATTTTCTATATTTTGAATTCTAGCATTAAACGTTCCACTGTCCGTGGCTTGACCCACCACCTTATAATTATGCCCAGCTGGCAAAAACACGAACTTATTGCCATCTAAATTATCATATTGCGCGCCCACAATACCCAGCTCAATATCGCCGTTTTCGTTTGGTCCAACATGATTATTGTTTTCATCATAAATATTCAAATCAATCGGACTATGAAAACTGACTTGCGTTCCGGTCAGAGAACAATTAATACTACTGCGTGAAATCATAGGATAATTTTGCAGGGAAAATGAACCGATTGTATCTTTCAATGCTGCCGTAACGATTTGCTTTATGCCATCAGCGCTAGATAAAACCGAATGCTCAGCGCCTTTAATATAATAGCTATCATCAGCCGTTAATGCTTCCGCGCTTTTTAACGGCACGGTTCCGTCTCCGGAAATGTATTTTAAGCCGTATTCGTATTTGCCTGATTTCTCTTTGTTTAACACAAAAATTTGTCCGATAGTAGGCTCACCGCAACCTATGATATTATATGTTTTAATGCCATCTGCCCGAGGCGAGTAATTATCTAAATCGCTATGCAAAGCCTCATTAAAACCTAACAAATAATTATTCCGACCTGTGTTTTTTATAAAATCAACCGTTTGATCATAATTTAATCTTCCGGTTGTATCATTATTATCCAAATCATGCATGTCATAAATGTAATAAGCGTAATTTTGATCAGCATTATTAAAATAATTTCGGCTGGGTAAAAGCTGATAAACTGAAGGAAAATTTTGGGAAATTAATTTTATTCGTTCTGAATTTAAGCCTATTCCTAAATAATTAAAATCTAAATCATCCCCATACATCAAAATCTTCAACGCCTCTGGCGCGCCCAAGTGCGGTGTGCCAATGTCTATAAATTTATTTACCGAATCGCTGCCATAATGTTTGATGTAATTTTTGGCCACCAACCCGCCCATGCTATGGGCGATAATATTTACTTTTTGCGCTCCGGTTTGCAGTTTAATTTTTTCAATTTTATCTTTTAACGAGTCAAAACTGCTATAAGGTATGCCGTTGGCCGACCAATTCAAATCCAGGCGCCAGTCATAAGGAAAAACAAATAAATTTTTATTTTCTTCATAGCCGTTTTGTTTTAACTCGTCTATTAAGCCGGCAAAAAAATCTTTATTTAAAACGCTTCTGACAATATCCTGTGGCGGCACTATCATAGTATTGGCTGTTGGCTTACCCTCATTATCCATTATCAACTGATTTAAATGAAAATCCCAAGGATCTATCACTGTTTTTATAACCGCCGGCCAAACTTCTACGCCCGGGTCAAGAGAACTATATAAATAACTCCCCATAATCCCCGGCACCAATATTACTGGATCTAAACCCGACTTTTTGTGAGGCTGGCCTGAATTATAATAATCGGTGATATCCTGCTGGCTTAAAGCGCCTTGCCAGATAGTAAATTCGTCTAAACTATACGGCCAATTTTCTCCGTAAAAATGAATTGATGACAAAGCAAGATTTAATGGAATTAATTTTTGAGTATAAACTTTTTGCGCGTCTATATAAAAATCCAGACTATAATTAGAAGAATTAAAAACTAAAGCTAAGTGATGCCAATTAGCATCGTCAAAATTAGCCAAGGGCGATGGTTCAAGCACTGTATTCCCATAAGGAGTTATTAAAGTAGTTCTCACTTTTGAAGGTATTATTCCAAATTGACCGCTTGATCCTTCTAAATAAAATCGGCCTCGCGCTTCGTTGGGAAAATTATGATTCTTCCACCAAAATTCCAAAGTCAGATCATGAACATTTATTGTCTGATTCAAATCGGCATTTATTCTTTGGCCCGTCTGCCATGATTGGTACAGGCCGCTGCCCCATTTCCCCTCAGTCCAGCTTGCATTTTGAGGCAATGTTGTCTGGCCAATAGTATCCGCAATAACACTGCCTTGGCCCTCGTCAAATTGCCAAAGATTTAACATTTTCTTATCATCAGCCGGAATTATCGGAGCTTGCGGTCCTAATTCCATATTTGCTTGATAGATGCTTTGTATTTCCGCTGAAGTTAAAATATTCGGCCATAAAGCCACTTCATCAATCCAATTATAATTACTATCGCCTTTAATTTCTAAATAATTAAACTCGGGCAAATTAAAAGAATCGCCCGAATAATTATAAAATTCATTGCCATCAAGATATAATATCCATTGCCCTAAACTTGCATTTATAGTTAATGCTAATTGATGCCACTCATTATCAGCCGGCCAGCCCTTATTTAGTCTTGCGCCGAAAGAAGTAGGCAGACCATAAATCTCCGTATAGGAAGGAGCTGGAATTATTTTTATTTGCTGTCCCGAGCCGTTAGCCAATCTGAAATAAAGGCGTGAACCATTATCTAAAAATTTATAATAAAAATTAAAAGTTAAATTATTACCAGAAATTGGTTGGCTGAAATTAGCTTGCGCAGCGCTATATTTATAATACTGTTTCAAGCCGCAATTCCACTTGCCTATATCCCAAACATTGCCGCCGGTATTAAAATTATCGCCACTAACAAAATCAGCTACGCTCAATCCGGAACACTCATTAAAATGCCAAAGATAATTTGGTTGATTTACGGCTATAACTTCCTTGGCGCCAACAAAAAATCCCGCCAAAATAAAAATGGACAGGGATAAGCCAAGTTTAAAAATTTTATTTTTCATAAGCCAATCGCTTATTATTTATAATTTTATTATAATAAATTCAAATTTTTAAATTAAAATTATACTATAACTAAAATTATCAAAAGAAAAATTAGGCCTACGGCAGAGAGTATTAATTTCGGATGCTGTTTTTTTATTTCTATAAAAATATTCAAAAGCAGGGCGACAGAGGCAACAACTAAAATAATCTTGTAATAAATAGAACTGACATCAAAAAGAGATTTCACATATTTTGGCTGTTCCGTTTTCAGAAAAAAATACTGATTAAGAAGCGATGATTTGGCTGGCGTAATATTTTCCCAGCCGACATCAACCGCGGTTTCATTGCCGGCTTTGTCGCGCGCTATCAAATTTGCCATCACTACGGGACTGAAAATCTGCTCTTCATCTTGATTAAAAATAATCGTTTGTCCGCTCCATTTTCCCTCTTCCCCCGCTACCGGCGCCAAAGCAATGTGATAATTATTGAACATCACTTCCGCTGAAACCGCATCTGGACTCAAATAGGCTGTTGCTTGAACAATTTTTTCTTCCTGTCCGGCCGGCTCAACTATCGTAAGTTTTGTTCTCGCTTGATCAACTGCCGGCGGAGTATTATCAACGGTTATGGAATAATTTTCTGATTCCGCTATTTCCTCGCCGCGAATCGCTCCAATTCTGAAATCATGCTGGCCTTCTACCAAATTTAATTCCAGACTGGCAAAACCTTCTTTGATTTCCCCGCTGCGGGCGATTTCTTCAATATTATTATGAATAATAATTTCTTCAGCCTGCGGAGCAAAAATTTTTATTTCTACTACATTTTTATCAGTTAAAAATTCTTTGGGCGGATAAACTAAAACTGGCGATTCCAAAGGAGCCAGACTAACCGTATCTTTCTCTCCCTGAACTGCCGGCTGAATAATATTTTCCACCGGCGGCGCCGGCTCTTCTATCTTTGGAATAATATTGTCTTTCTTTTCCGCAGCTACAGCCACTGAAACTACCGGCTGTTTGGAGCCAAAAAATTGAGCGACCAAGGTCGTATCATAATTTTCATAAAGACCGCTTGACATCCCCACTCCGATTTCGGAAAAATCAGGATCAATAATATTAGCATAATGAGTCTGACTTTTCACCCAGCCATTCACCACTTCTTCCGCACTGGAAAATCCCATCGCTAAATTTTCTCCAGCCACGGCATATTTATAATTAACGCCGGCAAGCCATTCTTTTATTGTTTTTTTGTCAGGACCGATATGGGCAAAATATTGATTGAACAGCATATCTTCAGCTTTACTGTAGGCGGCTTGCGTTAATAGATTATTTTCAACCAGCGATTGAATTCCTAAATTATTTCTAATTTTGTTAGTAAGCTCAATAATTTTTTGCGCCTGTTCCGACAATACGTCTGGCGTTAGCCAAGCGCTAATTGGGATAACAACAACAAAAGCAATAACCAAAAATTTTACCAAAATCGCGCTCAAAGCATAAAACAAAACTCGCTGCGGATGCAAAGCCTGCGGTTTGTAATCATTGCCGGCATGAGGAATAAACAAATCTTTTAATTTTCCGGATCCGCGCGGATTGCGTCCAATCTTCACTTCATTTCCGTCAGAAACACCATCTCCATCCGTGTCGGGATTATTGGGATCTGTGCCATAAACATTAACTTCTTCATAATCAGCCAAGCCATCGTTGTCGCTGTCTTTTTTGTTCGGATTGGTTCCTAATTTTTTTTCTTCCTCATCAAGCAAGCCGTCGGCATCAGAATCTTTAATGTCTTTATTAATTTTATTGACTTTGATGGTAAACTTCATTTATTTAAAATAAATAGCTGTTTTAATATTTAATACTTTACTATAAAATAGACAAAAAGTCAAATAAAAAACAGCTAAAAAGCTGTTTTTCTTTTGTGGGCCGGGCAGGATTCGAACCTACGAAGGCATAACCAGCAGATTTACAGTCTGCCCCATTTGACCGCTTTGGTACCGACCCATATTTAATTACTTCTTGAGCCGAAACCGGGACTTGAACCCGGGACCCCTTCCTTACCATGGAAGTGCTCTACCACTGAGCTATTTCGGCTTTATTAAAAAAATACTGTTCTCCACAGCATAAAAATGATTAAAAAACATTTTTTATCACATTAGACGAGATTATAATTCTTTAATTTGTTCTCTGAAATCTTCCAGCTTTTGGTTGTCTGGATTTGCCCTCTCCAGTTTTTTTAACGCGTCTAAAGCAAATATTTTATCTTTTTTAATTATACTGATTTCCAGCATAGTGTCAAGGTAACGCGGATTACTAGGAGCATATTTTAAAGCCTCTTTTATATCGGCCAAAGATTCAGCTAAATTCCCCGCGGCTTTATTAGCCAAAGCTAAATTGAAATTAATCTCGCCAATTTCAGCTACTTCTTCGCTGTCTTTCATTAATTTTAAAATATGTTTAAATGTCTGCTTGGCTTCTTCATAATTTTTATTTTCAAGATAAAGATCTCCCAAACTTTTGAAAGCCTCAATGTTCTGGCTGTCCAGACCAATAATCTCAATAAGCTTTCTTTCTGCTTCTTTTATTTCCTCATCCCCTATCATTTCCTTCGCTTGGGCAGAAAGCTCTTCTATCTTCTTTTCCTTGTCTCCGGTCGCCAAAATCACTTCTGTCTTATAGCTGTCTTTCAACTCGTGTAATTTTTTGTAAAAAATTTGAGCTAAAATTCCAATTTTATCGCCAAAAAATCTAAAAACCTTTCCTCCCTTAGAACTCCATTTAAAAATATTCCTTTTCAGGCGATTGCTTATGATCCGTTCCTTGACTATTGCCTCTTTCTCGGCCGGAATATTGTCAACATCCATAGCCGCTAAAACAGAAAACTTTTTTACCACGATAAAAATAACAATGCCCAAACTAATAAGTATTAAAATCAAAGGAATTATATTATACATAGTTTTTTTATTTTTAAGTTTCTATTTCTTTTGCCTTAATGCGTCCGGCACTGCCAAACAATTTCATTTTATCGCAAACTATATCCTCCACCGCCTTTATGGTCGGCCGTAAAAGATTTCTAGGATCTGTTTCTTTTTTATTTTTTAAACAATTTTTAACCAAGGTCTGGCAAAAAGCAATTTTTATATCACTGCCGATATTAATTATATTTACACCCTCCTTGATAGCTCTTTTAATTTTTGCGTCTGCAATGCCGGATCCTCCATGCAAAACAAAGGGTTTTTTTATTTTTTTGGTTATATCGCTAAGCAAAATAAATTTTATATCTTCGTTGCTGTAAACGCCATGCGCTGTGCCGACAGCAGCGGCAATTGTATCAACTCCTGTTTCTTTCACAAACTTTACAACATCTTCAATTTTCGCCAAGGGAATATCTTTTATTTTACCGCCAATATTCCCATGGCCACCGATCATTGATCCTATTTCTCCCTGCACCCAGACATTGCGGGCGTGAGCAACCTCCACTACGCGCTTAGTTAATTTAATATTTTCATCTAACGGCAGAGAAGAAGCGTCAATATGGACAGAAGTAAAACCAGAATCTATACATTCAAAAATAGAATCAAAACTGCTTCCATGATCTAAATGCAAAGCAATCGGCATATTAGCAGCAATATTCTTGGCAATAGTAGAAACAATATGAGTTATGGGCTTTAGCCCCATATATTTAATTGCCCCCTCGGAAACTTGGATAATGGCAGGCGAATTCGCTTTGTTGGCTGCCTGCGCCACACCCAAAGCCGATTCTAAATTATGAATATTAAAAGCACCGACAGCATAATTTCCTTTTCGCGCTTCTTTAACGATTTCTTTGATGTGGACAAGCATATTATTTTATTTTTATTATTTATTTCAACATTCCCTCGGCAATTTTACGGAACTCTTTCGGATCCAAGCTTGCTCCGCCAACCAATAGTCCGTCAATATTTTCTAAATCAGAAAAATCTTTTACATTTTGACTGGTGACGCTGCCACCGTAAATAATCCGAAAATTATTATTAACCACTCCCAAGCCGAACATGTCTTTCAGAGCCAAACCGATAATTTTATGCGCGTACTCAGCTTCTGACGGTTCAATCGCTAGCCCTGAGCCGATTGCCCAAACTGGTTCATAAGCAATAATAATTTGCTGATTCTCTAAAATATTTATTCCGCCTAAAGCTTGCTGCAGCTGATCCACTAAAACAAAATCTCGCTTATCGGTTTTTCTTTCTTCGCTTTCCTCGCCAATGCAGACAATCGGAACCAAGCCGGGAGTATTTAAAGTTTCTTTCACTTTCTGGTGAATCATTGCATAATTTTCCATCAACAAGCGCCGTCTTTCGCTGTGGCCGATGATAACATATTTACAGCCGGCCTCCAAAAGCATAGCTGGAGAAATTTCTCCTGTGTAAGCTCCGCTCTCCTCAAAAAAAACATCCTGAGCTCCTAATTTTATATTTGTTTCTTTAAATATTTTCCCTATTTCGTTCAAAACCACAAAAGAGGGGCAAATTACAACCTCTTTTTTGTTAAAATCTTTAAATTCTTTTTTAAATTCTTCTGCTATCCGCAAACTTTCCGCTAACATTAGCTTCATTTTCCAGTTGCCGATAATAATTTTATTTTTTACCATATTATAAAAACTAACTAATAATTATCTTTTTTCATTATAGCACTTATCCTAAAAATCCCAAAAATATCACACTAATTACCAAACATAACTATTATAAGCCCACTCGGCCAGATCTCTTGTTTTTTG
>Ga0265297_10010172_pt1 | contig 11894 bp, 19 predicted proteins | sample Munlanlwell13791_FD_192502 | JGI IMG/M metagenome (GOLD analysis project Ga0265297, IMG submission 192502) | Leachate microbial communities from a municipal landfill in Southern Ontario, Canada - Leachate well 137-91 | ecosystem: Engineered > Solid waste > Landfill > Unclassified | place...
GACATCTCTCATTGTAATATTGCCGACAAGTTCTCCGTCTATCAAAGCAGCGGGCGCATTATCGCACATGCCTATGCACCCGGTCTCTTTAAGGACTATTTTTTTATCTTTGCCTGCCCCGCCTTTTTTTATCTTCAAGGCCTTTTCAAATTCTCTTTCTATCTTCCTACTGCCTGCCATAATATTAGACATACAATTACTTATTCTGATCGTGTGCCTGGCTTTCGGGCCTGAAGTAAGAAAGGCGTAAAAGGTTACTACGGAATACACTTCAACAGGGTGTATCCCGAACCTGTCGGCGGTCTCCTGCATATCCTTATCCGATATATATCCCTTTGCCCGCTGTATACCTTGCAATACAGGCAATAACCTTGAGCGTGTCTCGTCACATATGACAACTTCTTTTCCATCCTTTATCGTCCTTTTGGCTACAGCACATTGCTTAACCATGACCTAAGCTCCTTGTCTATTTTTCAACGATTGAATTGACCTTATTTATAAGGTCTTCCGGACTGACAGGTTTTTCAAGAAAACCAGCGCAAGGCAATGTTTCATCACAACCGACATAATCATATCCAGTAACCTTGCTTACGCCGCTAAGCATTATTATAGGCGTGCGCAGGCCTTTGCTCTTAAGCCTTGCCGCAAAGGCTATTCCGTCATCGGCCTCCTGCATCATAATATCAAGAAATATAATATCAAAGACCTCTTTGTCTATAAGCGATTCGGCATCCGTTACATTGTGGACCATAAACACGCTATGCCCGTTTGCCTCAAGCACAGCCTTGCCTGCCTCGGTAAATTCCCTGTCATCATCTACCATTAAAATCCTGGCCATAGTATCCTCCTGATTTTCCACCGATACGATAAAACCCCGCCTCATATGCCAGCATATTACCCCCTGCCGGCAGGTTGCCTGCCGGTATCCATGCGCCAGGTGTAATTAGCGCTCTGTTCAGGCAAAAAAAGTAAGCGTCTCAAGCGCGCGGGAGAGGTCCACATCTTCAACCTTGACGTCCTCCGGCACATTAAGTTTAACAGGGGCAAAATTCATTATGCAATGTATGCCGGATTTTACAAGCATATCGGAAACAAACTGCGCCTGGCCGGCAGGCGTTGTTATGATCGCGATGGATATCTTCTTTGACACGACAGTATCGGCCATATTCTCTATTGGCTCAATACTAATACCGGCTATTGTCTTGCCTATCTTTCTTGCGTTGATATCAAAGGCGGCAACTATATTCAGCCTGTCCTTGGCAAAGCCCGGATATATCATCAATGCCGAGCCTAATCTGCCGGCACCAACAACGCACATGTTCCAGTCCTGGTTTTTTCTTAGTATAGATTCAAGGGCCTTTTTTAATTCATTGGCATTGTAACCAGCCCCGCTTGTGCCAAAGGAACCGAAAAAACCCAGATCCTTTCTGACCTGGGCATCGCTTAGGTTGAGCCTTTCGCCTATAGTAGACGAGGATACCGTGCGTATATTAAGCCCGGATAATGCCTTGACCTCTCTTAAGTAAGCAAATAACCTTGATATGGTCCCTACGGGGATCTTCTTTTCTCTCATATGAACCGCGGTTGGTTTCGAACTTGTAATTAATTTCACAAATTCTGTGCTTTTTTTCACGAATAGAGTTTTATATTACATCTTTACTCCGGCCCTGTCAAGAATAAAAAATAAAGGATAAAAAATAAATAAACCATATAAACCACAGGTTTTGCCCTCAATAAGCACACAGGTTGCGCTAACCCACGGTTACGTAAATTATAAGTTAAGAATTTATCATGATAACACGAGCGGTTATTTGAAGATAAAGCCCGTCTCGCGTGACCACAACAAGAGATCCAGCTCATCAAGCGGTATCCTGACGGTTTTGGAAAACTGCCTCATACGGTCTTCCAAATATAGATAGGTTTTTTTATTGATAGATGGGGGTATTTCTTTTATGACATTAAATCTTTTCAGGTTCTTCAATATATGCGTATCAAGTATAGCCAGGTTACGGCCAAGGCCTATATTGCGTAAAAAATGGCTGGCCTCCTTATACCCAATTCCTTTGATATTGGAGACCAGCCGCTCCCTTGCCTTGTCAGACTCGGCGTTAAGGATATTTTGAAACCTCCCACCGGGGCTTTTCAAAAAAAAATCCCTTGCCGCCGTCAGATACAAGGCCTTATTATTATGAAACCTGACTATGCCTTTTATGCTCGCGGCAATCTCTACCCTGGCCCCGCGAAACAACAGGCCTTCTGTTTTTAATTTCTTAACGGCCCTGGCCCCGTTTAATGCCTTGGAGCCTGGGGTAAATATGCAAAACGCAAGCTCTTCAAATATCTGTTTGGGCGTAAGCGGTAATGGCCGCTTGAAAGACTTTAGCCTTTTAACTATGCCTGTCCTTTTAAGCTTATATTCATCTAAAAGGTCTTGAATATTCATATATACTGCGCGGCCGCCTATGTTTTTTCAAAAATGGTTTACGATGTAATCAAACGCGGACAGTGCCGCCTTGGCGCCCTCGCCGGCAGCGATTATTATTTGTTTTTCGGGCACATCAGTTACATCGCCGGCGGAAAAAACCCCGCTTACGCTTGTCTGACAAGCGCAGTCTATCTCAATTTCGCCCAAACTGTTCTTTCTTATGTCCTTGGCAAAACCGGAATTAGGGGTAAGCCCTATCTCAACAAATACGCCTTCAAGAGGTATGCGCGTCTGCCCCTGCGGCAAAGAAACGTCTATACCTGTCACGAAATTATCGCCTACAATACCTTGCACAATGGCATCATTGTATATCGTGACATTCGCTGCTTTTTCGAGAGCCTCTTGTAAAATAACGTCTCCGGCAAGCGCCATGGTATTGTTGATAACGCTGACGCGGCCGGCAATCCTTGAAAGCGCTATAGCGGCCGAAAGGGCGGAGTTACCGCCGCCTACAACGGAGACCCTTTTGCCGGCAAAGAGCGGCCCATCACATGTAGCGCAATAGGCAACACCTTTATTCCGGAATTCTTCTTCGCCGGGGACATCCAGCATTTTCGGCGTCTTACCCGAGGCCACAATTACGGCCTTGGCGCCATAAGAATCTTTACCGGTTTTTACGGTTAAGATACCGTCGCGCTTGACAAGGGATTGGACAGCCTCGTCTTCGCTTACGTTTATCCCATAAACTTTTATGTGCTCTCTGAATTTGTCGGATAACTGCGCCCCGGTGACAATATTATATCCGGTATAATTCTCTATATCCGCGGTCCATAATGTCTGGCCGCCGATGTCCTTGCTTAATACCAAAAGGCTCATCCTCTTGCGGGACGCGTATATAGCCGCCGTAATCCCTGCGGGGCCGGCGCCGATTATTATAAGATCATACATCATCATATACCCAATTTACGGCTTATTGCGGCCTTGTCAAATCCGATTATAATATCGCCGTCTATATCTACTACAGGCACGCCCATTTGAGCGCTTTTTTCAACCATTTCATCCGCCTTGGCAGGGTCCGAGGCCACGTCAATATCCTCAAAAACTATACCATTATCTTTTAGAAAGGCCTTGAGCCTTAAACAGTGTGGGCAGGTGCGGGTGCTATATACTATTATCCTTTGTGCCATAAACGCCTCCTTTAGATATATTATCTCTTATGCCCCATATCTTTCTGACATGGCTTTTTTCCTGCTCTATTATCAACTCCAAAAGGGCCTTGTCCTTATCAGGAAGCATTCTTTTCATCTGCTCATACAGCAATATAGAATCCTTCTCCATCCCAAGGCTGAAATCAACGGCATCCTTTATTGAATCTATCATCGATGTCCTTTCCCTGAAATCATCATCCGATTTAAACAGGCAGCCGCCGGCTACGGCATTAAAATAAGAGAGATACTCCTGTCCATACGCCTCGCACGGCTCATGACCTGTTATCGAAGATAATATAGATTTAAAATCCCTCTCATGCCCCTTCTCTTCTTCCGCCATATCGCTAAAAAACCGGGCGACAGTCTTATCTGCCCATCTTTTAGAGAAACTATAATAAAAATTAGCACCATTTTTCTCGATCTCAATAGCAACTTCAATAATATCGCTTACCGAATATCTATTGTCCATATCAATTCCCTGTCTTTTCCATAGGCTGGCCGCAGCATACAAGCTCTCCGCCGCCTACCTTGGTTACCGTGACCTCATTGCCGCATATGTTGCACCTATAGTGTTCACCGGCCTTTTCGACAGCCATAAATCCTCCTTTGTCAGATAGCCTTTTTAGCGCCGCGATCGCTTGTTTGACGCGCGGATAGATATCGTCACTTGCAAGATATTAATATTTAACAACCTTCAATACGCCCTTTAAGGCGTCTGCGGACGCCTTCAGCTGTTCCTGTTCCACGGGGGATAATTCCAGCCGCAGTATTTTCTTTATACCTGACTTGCCTACCACGCACGGCAGGCTTAAACAGACATCCTTTATACCATAATAATTATCAATCAGCGCGGATACCGGTAGAACGGAATTCTCATCCCTTATAATCGCCTCAACGATCCTGACCAGGGCAAGGGCCACGGCGTAGCATGTGGCTCCTTTTGTGCTTATTATCTCATACGCGGCGTTTCTGACCTCGTCAAAAATACCGTCAAGCTCCCTGTTGTAATCGCATTTCGCGTTGCACAAAGGGCAATATTCCTTTAGTACCATGCCTGCGATATTGGCGTGGCTCCACAGAGGCAGTTCGGTATCGCCATGCTCACCCGCGATATAGGCATGGACATTCCTCGCGTCAATATTGCAATGCCTTCCTATAAGAAACCTCATCCTTGAGCTGTCAAGCACTGTCCCGGAACCGACAACCCTGACCGGCGCGAAACCTGATATCTTAAGGGTAATATATGTAAGAATATCAACCGGATTTGTGACAACAAGCAGGATAGCGTCTCGCGCGGCATTTACGATTTGAGGTATTATGCCCAAGAATATCCGCGCGTTGGCCTGAACAAGATCTATTCTGGTCTGGCCTGGTTTTTGCCGGGCGCCGGCCGTGATAACAACTATATCGGCGCCCCGACAACCCTCATAACCGCTATTGTATATAAAAACAGGTTTTATAAAACTCGCTCCATGGTTGAGATCCATGGACTCACCCCGGGAGAGATCGTTATTACTATCAATAAGCGCTATCTCGCGCGCTATACCGTTAATACTTAAAGCAAAGGCGAACGCTGAACCGACATTACCACAGCCCACGATAGCTATCTTTGGATTCAATGTCTTCACGCAAATACCTCCTGCCGGGACTAACTTATAATTTCCTTAAGTTGTAATATATCATCGATTATAAAATCTGGCTTGGCGCGTTCTATGTCGCACCTTTTTCCGATACCGTATGTCACCGCACAGGTTTTTATGCCCGAGGCCTTTCCGGCCAGGACATCAATATCCATGTCCCCTACCATCAAGGCGCGGCGCTTGTCCTTGAGGCATATCTTTTTAAACAACCTGTCAAATTGGCACCTGCTCGGCTTCAGGCAGCTCGTATCGTCATCGCCGATAATGTTATTGAAATAACGCTCAAGGGCCATCTTTTGCAGTATCATCAATGATGAATTGTGGTTGCGGTTAGTCACAACGGCCTTTTCCTTGTCATAAAAGAAATCAAGTGTCTCTCTAACTCCGGGATAAACATAGACATTATCCGCGGGATGCATCTGGTGATACTGTCTGTATATGTCAAGAGCCTTGTCCTTAAGCTTGCCGGCACCTTCTCCCAGGCAGGCCCTGACCAACTCATTAATACCATTTCCTACACAGGAGACAATATCGTCAAAAGACTTTTCCTTAAGCCCAAGGCGGGAAAGCATGTAATTAGCGGCATTGGCTATATCCTGCCGCGAATCAACAAGCGTTCCATCAAGGTCAAATATGATAATTTTTACATCGCGCATGACAGATATGAGATATATTGACCCGCCGGCAGACGGCTTATGTCAATAACCCGTAAAATCCTCTTTTATTATACGCCCTTCCGGCAGAGACATCCGGTCAATAAGGATTTTCCTTAAACCAGATACCATTGCAGGGGGCCCGCACAAGTAAAAAACCCTTTCGGCATAATCAGGCATCTCTTCTTTTATCATACCGCTGTTGATAAAACCTGTCCTGCCGCGCCATACACCAAGGCCTTCGTCACCGGCAGAGGTAAGGGTATATACTATCTTCAGCCCCTTGCCGCTTTGCGCGATCCGATCAAGGTCTTTCTTAAAAATAATATCACTTAGGGTGTTATTGCCGTATAAAAGAACCGCGTCGGAGGATATGCCTCTGTCAACAATATATTTGAATATACTTCTGATAGGGGTTATACCTATCCCGCCGGAAAGAAAGGCCGACTTTCTCGGAACACCTTCATAAATAAAATTGCCGAGCGGGCCTTTTATCCTAACGGCATCACCCTGTTTAAGCCCTGCCAAAGCCTTTGAAAAATCACTGCCCGTAAGGCGCTTGGTAAATTCAACATAGCCTTTTTCAGTCGGAGAATTTGAAAACGAAAAATGCTTGACCGCCTCCCTGCCGTTTACACTAATACCCACAAAAAAGAACTGCCCGGGCCTGAATACAAATCCGTCAGCGTCGGCAAACCTGAAGCTCTTGACCCCGGGGGCCCTATCAATAATATCAATAACGCGAGTATCAAACGACATCATATTTTATATTACCGTTTCATTGAACCAGGCGCCGTGTATATTGCATAATGCAATAACCTGTGCCCTTGTCCCGGGCCTTTTAAGGTGCAGGCAGGCGGCGGGATTGGGTATCTCCGGCATAAGATGCGCGCGTAGAACAAATCTTTTGTCCACATAAAAATCTATGTGTTGAATATAATGAACTGCCTCCATCGGGTGTTGGACCCGGCCCAATCTGGCGTGAACATCCAGGCACCCTTCAGGAACAATACCACATATTTTTTCCACAGCGACTACAGGTATGTGTTTTTTTTCAAGCTCCGTCTCGCCCGGCCTTTCTTCCGGTGAGCGCATAGCAGATACGTCTTCAATAAACGCCTCTTTCGCGGCGCCGCATACCGGACATCTTTCGGGTGCTAAGTCAAAAGCTATATACTTGCACACCTTGCAGACATAACCTTTCATTTTTCACCTCCGGTTTTTTCAGTTTGGCCCTTTCATATCGTGCCGGTAAAAACCGCCATGGCTTCTGGCATATCAATAATTTTCACAAAGCACTTCATAATACGCCTGCGGATGCAGGCAAGCAGGGCATTTTTCAGGCGACTGTTTTCCTTCATGCACGTAGCCGCAGTTACGGCATTTCCATTTAACTACATTAGGTTTTCGGAATACCGTATTTTCTTTCACATTTTTAAGCAGTTTACGGTATCTTTTTTCATGTTCCTCTTCAACCTCGGCTATCTCCTTGAATTGGGCGGCAATCTCCTCGAAACCCTCCTTTAGGGCCTCCTCTTCGGCATTTTTGTAGAGCTTTGTCCATTCCTCGTTTTCGCCGTTGGCCGCGGCGGCAAGGTTTTGGGCGGTATCCGCAATTATACCTGCCGGATATACGGCCTGTATCTGGACATCGCCGCCTTCCAAATACTTGAAAAATCTTTTAGCGTGTTCTTTTTCATTTTCGGCCGTCTCAAGGAATATAGCCGCTATCTGTTCATAGCCCGCCTTTTTCGCTATACCGGCAAAATACGTGTAACGGTTCCTGGCCTGTGATTCGCCGGCAAATGAGGCCAATAGATTTTTCTCTGTATTTGTCCCTCTAATGCTTTTCATGCCTCTTCTCCCTTCCTTTTCATATCATGTTTACCAATATCGGCCGGGGCAAGGTCAATAACCTTGTCCACATCCATCTCTATTATGTATTCCGGCTCGGGCAAAATGGCCTCCGGGTGACCGGCATGCCCCCTGTCCCCTTTTACGTTCTTCATCAGCCTGCCGGATAGCCTTGAGGATATTTTCTTGTTCCAGGCCTTAAGTATATCCTGCTGTATGTCCTTTTTATCCATTATCCTGGCATGCCCCTTTAAGGAATACCCTATAAACTTATGCTCATCAACAACCGTAAGGCTGATAACCGGATTCCTCTTTAGGTTTGCATGGGTCGCCTGCTTATAAAGGTCTAAGAGCTGTATATGCCCCCGCACGTCAATATTAATTATGCCTTTGCAGGAATTATGCACATAACCGTATTCATCGATAGTAGATATCACGGTGTAACCCTGCTTATTTAAAAAATGGGCCACCTCATCGCTTATGCGCATAGAGTCCGCCTTTTAATACAAAACAGGTTTAATCAGGTCAATATACACGGGCGAAATAACTGCAATAACAAAAAAAAGATATAAAAAATCCAACAATACTGACATACCAAAAGACCTTTGCCATAAGGGGATTTATGTCCATCAACAAATTTACCACCCTCATGGTTATAACCGATATAAATCCGATAAAGAACAATACCCGCGATACCAGCGGTTCTTTGCATTTTCTTAATATGGCACAATCATTGCATGCGAATCTGCCCTTTTCCTTCATGCAGACACCCTCAAACCGATACCACTTGCCTGACTTCCGGTATCCGCCTCTTTAATTCACTCTCGATACCCTGTTTCAGTGTCATCTGGCTCATAGGACAGCCTGCGCAGGCCCCTTTCAGCCTTACCTTTACCGTGCCGTCGCCGCTTACGCCAATCAGTTCCACATCCCCTCCGTCGGCCTGCAAGGCCGGCCTTATCATGTCAATAGCCTCTCTAATCTTTTTTTCAAGCATTTATATCCTCCTTCGCGATAAGCACGATAACCCAGATCAATGTAAACAATTATTTCCGGTTTAAAAGCGCGGAATCTATGACCGCAAGCGCCTTCGCGTCATTTTTTGCCTCTTTTATCCTTTTTAATATTGAGGCTGGTGTCGCTTCTTCTTCAACCTGTTCTTTTACAAACCAGCTTATGAGCCTAATAGTGTCTTCATCGCCCTCTTTTTTGGCGGCATCAAAAAGACATTTTATCATACCTGTCACAGCTCTTTCATGCGCGAGGGTCTTTTCAAAAAGCTCTTGGGCACACTGATAATCCTGGACAGGTGCCTCAATCTCATCCAATAAAACGCGCGCGCCTTTTTCCAGCAAAAAATCATACATCCTTTCGGCATGTTCCAGCTCTTCCCTGAACTGGCATTTAAACCAGCTGGCAAATCCTTTAAGGCCTATTGAATGAGCGTAAAAGGCCATGCCGAGATAGAGATAACCGGAATATATCTCTCGATTTATCTGATATATAATTTTGTCGGCTATATTCTTACTAATCATGATTTCCGCCCCTTTTCTTTGAGCAATATATATTTAAAAATGGGCCTTTTAAGGTCATGCCCGGGACTGCATACGGCAGCCCTCCTTGCAGTGGGCGACCTGTCTTAGCATCCACTTTTTAATATACATTATATCACCTCCTTTGGCTTAGAATTTTTTCCGGCATATTCTTCCAAAAGCCCGATAACCCGGTCTTTGCATTTACCGCATACAGTACCCGCCTTCGTCCTTTCCTTTAGGAGCTGGTATGTCAAGGCCCCTTTAAGAACGGCGTTTTTTATCTGTTCATCCGTAACATCCATGCACCGGCATATCACCCGTGCCCTGCCCGTTTTAATATTATTTATCATGCCGCTTCTTTTGTAATAATCGTCTATGGCCGCGCGCAGGGCCTTGTCTCCGAGAACGGAACAGTGTATCTTGTGCTCGGGTAGCCCGCCAAGCTGTGCCGCTATATCCTCGGGTGATATATTATACGCGTCCTCAACCTTCATGCCTTTTACCTTCTCTGATAAAATAGACGTGGAGGCTATGGCACTGGCGCAACCAAATGTCTTCCATCTGCAATCGGTGATCACGCCTCTTTTATCAACCTTTATTACCATCATCATCTGGTCACCGCATTTTACGTTGCCGACAAGGCCCTTGCCGTCTTCCGTATATGAGGCCTCGTCTGACAATATGTTCCTCGGATTGGCAAAATGATCCTTTACGATATCTGTATAGACCCACTCTACGGGTTTAGTCATATAGAATTATCCTGTTTTTTAAAATACGAAGACGACATATTACGCACCTTGTTTATTACAAGAAGGAGTTTTTCTGTTACATAATCGATGTCGGCATCCGTTGTATCTCTGCCCAGGCTGAAACGTATGGCCCCATGGGCGTCTTCAGCGGACATACCTAAAGCCAAGAGAACATACGAAGGCTCCAAAGAACCCGAGGCGCATGCCGAACCTGTTGAAACCGCTATACCCTCCATATCAAGATACAGCAGTACCGCCTCTCCTTCAGCGCCCTTAAATGAGACATTTAATGTCCCTGGAAGGCAATCCTTCGGGTGACCGTTAAAACTTACACCGTCTATATTATCCTGTATAAAATCCTTTAACCTTTGCTTTAGCCGCGCAAGCCGCCGCGCCTCCTGGGCCATCTCATCTTTCCTACAGGCTATAGCGGCCGCCATACCTATGATACCAATAGTATTTTCCGTGCCTGCCCTGCGGCCCTTTTCCTGGTGACCGCCTCGTATAAACGGACAGAAAGGCGCCTTTGATCTGGCATACAAAGCGCCTATGCCTTTTGGCCCATATATCTTGTGGGCGGAAAAAGACAAAAAATCAACCCCAAGCTCATTCACGTCAACAGGCAGTTTACCCACAGCCTGGACAGCGTCTGTATGCAGTAACGCGCCCATGCGATGCGCCATGTCGGAGATACTTCTAATATCCTGTATAGTCCCTATCTCATTGTTTGCCGTCATTATTGAAACAAGCATGGTCTTTTCGGTTATCATATCCTTCAGCCGGCCGAGATCAACCTTGCCGAACCGGTCAACCCCTGCCCTGACCACGGGCATTCCCTTTTGCTCTATGCATTTGGACGTCTCAATTATACACGGGTGTTCTATATCGGAGACAATAACCTCGTGCCTGCCGCTGCATTTGGCGCCACAGAGCGCGGAACAGCATGAAACCATATTTAATACGGTATTGTTCGCCTCTGAACCGCTGCCTACGAATATAATCTCATCTGGTTCGGCATTGATAAACGACGATATATCGGCCCGCGCCGCCTCTATCGCGGCCTTTGATTGCCTGCCGAAAAAATGAAGGCTTGAGGCATTGCCATAGATATCGAATAACCCGTTAATAGCCTTTTTTACTTCAGGATGAAGCGGGGTCGTAGCGTTATTGTCAAGATATACCTTTTTGTCTTTCATTTTTTAAACGCCTTTTCCTTTCTGCGTAAAAGCAAAAGTCCCTTAAGCGTATAAAGCTTCAGGTAATCCCCGATAACGGCCCTAAGCCCCAGCCAAAGCCCCTTGACCCTGCAATCATCAAAATGAACACAACGCCTTCTCCTGGCCCGGGGCCTTTCACAGACAAGCTGCAAAACACTTTTTTCTACCGCCGATACAATATCTATTGCCGTTATCTCCACGGGCCGCCTGGAGAGCACATAGCCCCCTTTTGACCCTCGGGCGCTTTTTACTATGCCGGATCTTTTTAGCGCGCGGAGTAATTGCTCGACATAATCATACTCTATGCATTCCCTCTTAGCAATAAGGCCAACCGGGGTAGGCTTATCCTGCTCATACCTATCTGCTAATATAACGGCGCATGAAAGCGCGTAATCCAGACGAGAACTTATTTTCAATGCGTCTTACCTCATGATGTGTTTTATAATCCCTAACCCAATGAATATACAATATCCGCTCTTTTTTGTCAAGTATTATTTTAATGAGCACATAAGTTACGCGCCCACAGGAAAAGCGTAACTTATAAGTGCGAATTAATCCTGAGGATACGACAGCCGAGAGTATCCGAAGGATCTAAGACTATGCACATAAGTTA
>Ga0265297_10010173_pt1 | contig 11894 bp, 11 predicted proteins | sample Munlanlwell13791_FD_192502 | JGI IMG/M metagenome (GOLD analysis project Ga0265297, IMG submission 192502) | Leachate microbial communities from a municipal landfill in Southern Ontario, Canada - Leachate well 137-91 | ecosystem: Engineered > Solid waste > Landfill > Unclassified | place...
GGTATCGATTGCACGGATTCTATGTCGGCCCCGCACCACTGGCAGAATTTTCCGGAGGCATCAGTCTCTTTTCCACATTTAGGACAGAACATTCGTTTACTCCTGATATGTAAAGTTAATCCGGGTGTCCTTTTTAATTTAACTGTTCTGTCCTGACCGCCCCCGAAGCCTCCTTCGGGGTGCCGCTACCCGGACCATCCCTCAAGCACAAAGCAGTAATATGAACAGATAAAAGAAATCTGCATGAACTCTGCCCTGATCTCACTCCTTCTCGCGGGACTCGTGCTCTGTGCGCTTTGTGCCGGCTGCACCAGCCCGACCGACGCATTCCTCAAGCCCGCCGTCACCACATCTCCCCCGGCAACCACACCTGCCGCCACAACACTCGCAACCACGGCAACCCCCGAGCGGCTGGAGACCCTGCCGCCCGAGCAGTTTGTGGATGTCCAGGTTACCAAGGAACGCCCGGACTATACGCTCCACCTCATCTACAATGGCGGCAAAGGGGAGATCAATATCCAGAATGTCCTGATGCGGGCCACCCTCTCTGATGGAACGGTTGTCGAACAGTACCTGAACAACAACGAGCGACACCCCCGGCGCGGGGACGAGCTGATTATCCAGGGTACGCGAGGGAGCGACCGGGTCGAGGTCTATGTAACGAGCGGGGGGCGGAGTTACAAGGTCTTTGACGAGTCGCTCGTCACCCACACCTTCTGAACCGATCCACCATTTTTTTCTTTTTTTTCTGGTTATCCCGTCTGGTTGATCCGGCTGATCCGTTCCGCATATTTCTGGGTTGCATACGCGAGCAGGACCACAACACCGGCAACTGCCGCGAGCACGAGCCACTGCTCCGGGCCGGCCATGCCCACGGAGAGCCGGGTCAACAGGTTCATCGGGTTGGACGGCAGCGCGAGCGAGAAGAGGATCACGACCACGAGCGCTGTCGAGAAGATGAACTGGGCCGCCGTCCGCTCGCGGTAATGGAGTGCGGTCAGGGCCCCGAGCAGGATCAGGACGAGCGAACTGATCGTGACATGGAGGATGATCAGCCCGGCATTCTGGATCGCAATCCCGTTCACCATCAAAAGGAGCAGCCAGATCCCTGCCTGTACGGGCACGAGCACCTCGCAGGCAAGGATCTTGCCCCAGACCATCTCGGAGAACGTGACCGGGGTCGAGACGAGCGTCTCCAGCGTGTCGTGCTGGTACTCCTCCGTGATCAGGTCGATGATAAGCGCCGAGGCGATGATCGCCGGCATGAAGACAAGCAGCGGGATCAACAGGCCGTACACGAACTCGAAGAATTCACCCGCCCCGCGAGTTGGGGGGATCTCAAGTGGCATCGGCTGCTCATTGAGACGATCGGCACGAACCTGCCGGAGGTCTTTCTCGTAATTCAGAAACACGTCCTTGAGCTTCACATCCACGATCGCGCTCTGGAGATCGTTCTGGAGCGTGTAGAGCGTCAGCTTCACCGGCTCCTGCGCATCGGGTCGGGTGTCCGGTACCCAGATCATCGCCGCAAGTTTGCGTTCCTTCAGTGCGGCAACACCGGTCGAGAGATCCATCCGGTACACCCGGAAGTCCGGGCTCTGGTACAGCGTATAGAGCAGGTCGGTATCGTTGCCCGCGTACCCGACATTGTACTTGAAACGGGAGTACTGCGAGAGCGATGCCGGGTCGTACATCGAGGTCAGGCCAACCATCAGGAAGGAGGAGAAGAGCGCAACAAAGAGCTGGAGCAGGACCGCGAGCAGGATCGTCCGCTCTGAAATGAGTCCCCGGAACTCCTTCTTTGCAATGATCGAGAGATGCCGCGATTTCATCCAAGCCACCCCAGGATGAAGTAGAGATTATAGCAACAATGTACGACCATGGCGATGCCAAGCCCAGGGGCAAACCCGTTCGGCCCCCATTTCTTTAAGCAGCAGGCCACGATGAGCACGCAGCCGAAGTGGAGGAGGAACGGGAGCCAGAGCGAGCCCAGCGAGAGGAAGAGGATGCTGCCAAAGACCGAGTCCGAGATCTCGGCGAGCGTGACAAAGAGCAGGAGCTTCTCGCCCACCAGGAACCCGAGCGCAGTTGCCCCGCAGGCAATGAGAATGTTCTTCGCGGAAAAGAAGCCCGGGTCCCGGACAAAGAGCGTGTAGATCCCGACGCCCTTTGCAATCTCCTCGACCAGCGCCGCGATGAGGAGGAGGCAGATGAGCGAGAGCGGCATGGGCAGGTTGAAGAAGAGCACGAGGCACATCATCTGCACCATGAAGACGAACGGGATGGAGAACCCTGAGAGCAGGAAGAGCGCGATGAACGGGTGGTTCCGCGAGAGGATCTCTGACAAGAACTCCCGCATCCGCGTGACGAGCCCTTTCTCCGAGAAGAGCCGTTCCTCCTTGAAGTTCCGGGCCGCGATGTAGAAGAGGACGGCCCCGGTGAGCCAGAAGAGCGAGGTTGAGTACAGGTAATCGGTGGCCGTCCACACGGAGCCCTGCATCGTAAGGACGATCAGGGTCAGGGGCGAGATGAGGCTTACCACGTGGACGTTGGCAAAGATGCTCGGGAAGAAGAGGTACGAGGTGGCAACGGTTGAGAAGAAGATCGAGATGAACGAGAGTTCCTTGAAACTCCGGGCCAGCATGCCGATGATGAGCGCGTTTGCAAGGAAGAAGAAGATCACCGGGATCAGGGGCAGGAGGATCAGCCACGGGGCCTTGATCCAGAGCGTGAGGGCCGTACAGATCGCGAGCATCCCGATGAAGTACGGGAGCATCTTGCCGATGATGATGGACGAGGTTTTTACCGGCGTCGAGAGCAGGATCTCGCCCTTCCGCTCGATCCGCTCGTTCATGATGCTCATCATGAAGAACTGGCTCGTGAAGTAGAGCGGGAAGATGAAGACGAAGACGAGGATGATCGAGTCGAACGGCAGGGGCGGGGAGAGCTGGGACGGGGTCTTGAAGGTGCCCATTGTTGCGCTGCCGGAGGAGAGCGCATCGGTGTACCGCGAGATCTGGGTGTCTTTTGACGTGGACTGGACTAACTGCCCGCGGAGTTCCTCTGCCGTTACCGAGAGGGTCGGGGACGGAGTCGCGATCTCCTCGATTGTACCTGAGGGAACCGGTGGCCCCCGTGACGGTGGGGTGCCGACCCGCTGGCCGCTCTGGGTGGCGGTGAAACTGAGTTCGCTCGTGATGCTCTGCGTATCGATCCAGAGCGGGTACGCGGCAAAGAGATCCTCCTCCCGGGTATAGACGCTGTTGACGTACTTGGCATAATCGCGTTCAACGGTCTTTGCCGCGGACCGGCCCTTGTCGGTATCACTGGGAATGACCTGCCCGCCCATCACGATCAGGTCGTACGAACTGCGGGTGGCCCAGAGGGGATTGTTGTCGAGCAGGGTGACCGTGAAGCGGTTGTCTGAGGCAAGGAGCGAGGCCATGGCAGCATCGTTGGTTGCGACATTGTACATCCCGTCCTGGAGATGCAGGCCGCTCTGGGCGGAGAATCCGGTCACGGCCACTAAGAGGACAAAGAGGATGATGGCGAGCGGCAGCACATCCCGGCTCATCATGGTGAAGGATTTCTTTACCTCCCACTTCGCGATGGTCCAGATATCGGCAAGTGCTCCCATGTGATCTACCCGCTCCTTTTTGGTTTTTGACCGGCCCTGCCACAACAGGGTCAGTCATGAGTACAGAATAATACCGGCTATCTGTCAAATACCCATCGTTCTTTACAGAGTACCGACAGGGGTCCGCATCCCAACATATATCTGGAACACCAGACAAGTCTGATTGAAGAGCAATTCCATGATCACCGCCCGCAACCTCCGGAAAGATTTCGACGGCTTCCTGGCACTCGATGACGTCAGTTTTTCGTTCGAGGATGGCGAGATCTTCGGGATCATCGGCCACAACGGGGCGGGCAAGACGACCCTCCTCAAGATCATGGCCGGTCTCATTGCCCCCACGTCCGGGGACCTCACGATCAACGATATCGATGTGGTCAAAAACCCGTTGGCATTAAAGGAGACACTCGGGTACCTGCCCGAGGAGTCCCGGCTCTACGAGACGATGACGGCCGAGAACTACCTCGCGTTCTTTGGCGAGATCTACGGGATCTCCCCGCAGGAGATCTCCGTGCGGTCGAACCAGCTCTTTGCGGCCCTCTCGCTCGAAACGGATGGTAAGAAGATCGGGGAGTTTTCTAAGGGTATGAAGCGCAAGACCGCGATCGCCCGCTCGCTCATCCACGACCCGAAGTTCCTGGTCTACGATGAGGCAACGAGCGGTCTCGACCCGATGACCTCCCGGTTCATCGCGGATTATCTCAGGAAACTCAAAGAGGATAAGAAGACGATCGTTCTCTCGGCCCACAATCTCTACCAGGTCGAGGCGATCTGCGACCGGGTGATGATCCTGAAGCGCGGGAAGGTGGTCGCGTTCGGCTCGATGAAAGAGCTCCGCGAAGAGTTCGGCACGCTCACGTACACGATCTTCTTCTCGATCGACGATCCCGGCCGGCTCGTGGGGCATGCAAAACCCTACCGGCAGGAGGACGGGTTCTTTGTCTGCGAGGCCGAGGAGATGAAGGAACTCAACGAGTGCACGGGCATGATCACGGAAGCCGGAGGCCGGGTCGAGAAGATCGAGTCCTCATACCCCTCGCTTGAAGAGATGCTTTTGAAGATAGGGAAGTAAATTCCCGCACATCTGTTAAAAAAATATTTTTGCTGATGCCGGAATTATACAACCCGCACCGCTGCCCCGCGGTTCCGGGCCGTGGTGATAAGCGTCGTCCCGCCACCGGCCTGCTCCTGCATGAAGGACCGGGCAGCCCGCTCAAGCTCCGGCATTTCCGTATCCCCGATTGCATAGATGGCAGGACCAAATGAGCTCATGCCGGCCCCGGCAGCGCCGGCTTCACGGAGCGTGGAGAGGAGCCCGTGCACAACCGGCGGCTGGAGACTGAGCTCGACCTTCTTGAACCCGAGGCCCTGCATGGTATTGACCGCAGAGCCGAAGAGATCGAGATCGTGCTCGACAAGGCCCGGCAGCATCCGCATCAGCACCTCATGACTCAGCGCCCTGACCTCATCAAGCGGCACCGGACACCGGGTCCGGAAGATATCCGCTTCATGGCTGCCGTTCGCCCCGGCCGGGACTTCGGGAATGGCGAGCAGGATCTTCCAGTCCTGCGGGAACTCGTGCCGGACAATCACCGGCGCGGGGCTGACACCCCGCGAGGCGGATGACGGGCGGAAGTCCGCCTTCTCCCCGCCTGCACCGAAGCGGTGACCGCCATCGATGATGAAACCCCCGTGATCGAACGCCGCAGTGCCGATGCCGGAAGTCCCGCCCCGGCCCACGAGCCGGGCAAGTTCGCGTGCGGGAATGTGCCGGTCATGAAGTTCCGTGATTGCTTTTGCCACGGCAAGCGCGATCTGCGACCCGCTCCCAAGACCGATGTGGGACGGGAAGGACTTCCGGACCGTGATCGCAACGCTCCCGCCAAGGCCGAGATCCCTGATCACGCTTGTTGCCACCTGCCCGATCCGCTCCTTCGTTGCCGGGTCGCAGCCATGCACGGCAAGGACCGGGGCGAGCTCGGCCTCGATCAGGATACCAGGTTCGTCCAGCGTGATGCCGATCCCGCCATCCACCCGGCCCGACCCGCCGTGCATATCGATCAAGGAGACATGGAGCCGCGAGGGCGTGTCCACGATGACGCGCCGGGTGTCGAGGAAACGGTTGTAGGGGAACTGCTCCTCGATGAAGATGAGCGGTTCGCCCCCGTGGATGATCTGGTACTGCCGGGCAAGGAGCGGCTCGTTCTTGCAGATGGAAAATAATCTGCCGGCCTCTTCGGTTGCCGGAAGGACGCGGGCGTTCAGGATCTCCCGCCGGGCCTCGATGTGGTGCTGCTTGATGATCTTTCCGATGGGGATGTCGGCTCGCAGCAGGTCGTCCCTGAACTCCGGGGAGAGACGGTTGACGGGCGTGTGCGAGACCGCGTAGATCAGCACCTCGTTGTTCTCTTCGGTTGTGATCTCCACGATCCGAAAGTTCACCGGCTCGCCTTCGGCTATATGGAGATTTCCGGCTGCTGTTGCGTTGGCCGGGACGATCTCCTGCACGAGCGTTTTGATCACGACTTTCTTTCCGGTGATCGATTCAAGGATCTGGGTGACCGAACCATCCGTGCCAAGGAGGAACTTCTGGACCGGTGAGATCCTGCCCACCTGCGCCTCCATCTCACGGATTGCCTCTGCGATGTCCATCCCTCCAACGTTATCGCAAGGAAAAGATAAGGATGCTGATGCACCGCTTCTGACCCGGTGAAAAATTTAAAAAAAATCCTGATTTGAATTAAAATCAAATGAATATCCTTAATCACAATCAACGGCTATCTGGTGATATATGGCGAAATTTTTAGATGGCCCGTCGGTTCAGGCTTCATTGACTGACTTAATAAAAAATACCGAAAAGGAACTATTCATCATTTCACCGTATCTCAAAATTTCAACAATGATGAAAAATTATCTCACCAGTATTGACAGCAAGAAAATTCCTGTCAGTATCATCTACCGGTCTGAAACCAAAATTAATGAGGATGATATCGCGTTTTTCAATACATTGAATTATCTGAAATTATACCAGTGCGAGAATCTTCATTCGAAATGTTATATCAATGAAAAAGACGGCCTAATTACGTCAATGAATCTTCATGAACACTCCCAGACCCATAACTGGGAGATGGGGATCCCAGTACTTCACTAATTTTTAGCTTGGGCTGAAGAGAACAGTAAGATTTAAATAGTCGGCGGGTGCCGAATATGGTCAAATACCAGCAAATAGCCCGTCGAATAAAGAATGAGATCCGAGCAGAAGATTGTTCCGAAATAGCAGTGAATGCAATCACCCGGCATCTCACGATTTCCATCAATGGAGAACTGAAACAAAAGACGCTCATCCAGTCGCTTGTCGGGATGTCAGCAAACAAACTATCCGTTCATTCCATCAATCAGGCCGTAGAAAAAGTCCCGTGTGAAACGTCGGTCAGATACCATTTGTCGAAGGTGGATCTGGACTCACTTCTCGAATTACAATCGAAGATCCTCACGTATGCAAACAACCAGATCCTTGTTCCCAGGAAATCGTATCATTTTGCCATAGACTTCACTGACGATCCTTATTACGGCGAGATTGTTGACGCGAACAAAGATTACGTCATAAAAAGTAAAATGAAGGATTCCACAACGACATTTTACTCGTATGTTTCGCTCTACATTACAACAAAAGGCCACCGTTTGACCCTCGTGGTCCTCCCGGTGAAAAAGGGAGTCTCAAAGGTCGAGTATATCCGGAAATTCCTGACTTTCATCAACGATGCAAACGTGAATATCGAAGTACTATGTCTTGATCGGGGTTTCTACTCAAACGATGTGTTCTCGTTTCTCCAGAAAGAGAATATCCCGCACATTGTTCCGGTGAGAAAACACGGTAAGGAACTCAAGAAAATACTCAAGGGGAATCATTCGCGGTATGCCCAGTACACGATGATGGGAACCTCCGGACCTCTGGATCTAACTCTCGCTATTGATGTCCATTACCTTCAGGGCAGGAATAAGAAATTCGGGAATGTGAATCTCGGTTACGTCGTGTATGGTATTGACTGGAAACCTCGAAGGGTCTACTTGGTTTACAAGAACCGGTTCGCCATCGAGTCTTCATATCGTATGCGGAATATCGTGAAAGCCAAAACATCTACCAGAAACGTTGTGCTCCGGTATCTCTTGACGATAATCTCGTTCCTCCTCAAGAATATCTGGGTATCACTTCAATGGATGTTCTTTTCTAAGGTTCAACGTGGGCCGAAAACGATCGACGAAGATTTGTTCCGTTTTGATCGCTTCCGGCTCTTCGTCTGGGAAGGTCTCCGAAAAAAACTCAAATTCATTACCGTTGTTTCTGTTCTTCGAAGTCTCAAGTGACAGGTGGTTGGGAAGGTTGTTGACTATCCAAAATGCATGGAGGAAAATTTAGAGAAGTACTGGATCCGGTTTTCCAAACAGGATGATATGGAAATTTATTCGGATGTCATAAAAGAACTGCGGCTTATGGGATCTCATCTGAAACTAATCACAGAAATGAAAAAAGTTGCTGAACCGCAACAAAAATATGAAGCTAAGTCCTCTCAAAAACATTCACATCATGTTGCCTATAAGCCAACGGAAGCCCCGAACAAAAGCACACTCCTGAAAATTCTCGATATTGTCAGTGGCGCTGAGGGATATTGCATCCGTTGTGGAACGGGATTGAAGACGTTCGATTTACAAAAACCCTATTGCGATAAGTGCTTCGCGAGCTGGGCACGATATAAGAATCCGCGATATAAGGAAAAATTCTGCCATGCGTGTGGATTGGATGATGCAAAGAATCCGACTTCGTTTGAAAAGCCATGCTGCAAGCACTGTTTTACCAAATTGTACAAATGACTTAATGACTTTTTTATAAGATCGCCATCACCAGCGTGTTATAAAAAAATCCGGACGATTAGCGGCGGGCCCGCGAGCTGCCGGATTTATTTGCCGGTTCGTTTCCTTTCGGCCCACCGGCCGGCACACTGCCGGTAATCTCCGCAAGCGATTCTCCGGTCAGCCGGCCTTTCTTGCCGATCACATCAGCGGACCGGAGCACAAGAACGCGGGATGTCATCACGTAACTTTCGCTGAAGAGATCGAGGCCGCCGTTCTCAAAATCATCGATCGTGAGCGGCAGGCACGGTGCATCGTTCGGCGCCTTGCTGCTCACCGGGCAGACCCGAATCGTGCCCGACTCTCCGGTCCGGATCACCACCACCGGCCGGGTCTTCGCTGCCGTCCGGTCATCCAGCGCCACCGTGGCCAGCAGGACATCGCCGCACGCGTACTGCCCCATGCCGGTAGTATCCGGCGCAAAACGGCATAAGGGATTGGATCGCCCCGGTCCGATCCTTCCGGGGACCAGTACTCAAATAAGCCCATAATAGGCTCCGTTTGCCAAATAGACGATTCACATTTTTGGCCGGAGTGGATCTTGTGTCCACGCCTATGGAAAATCGGACGGAATGGGGTTTATTTTGAAAACAAAACGATATTAACCCCGTTTCAACCTGCAAAATAGCGGGCGTCCAGCAGCCTCTGTTTTTCCACAGGTTTAGGGACGTGAAAAAATAACCGCTGACCGGCGGCCGCTATGACCGTTTTAGAGGGGGGTCTCGGATTTACGACGGTAAACTCCGCAGCAGGAAGAGTTCTTAATACAAAAAAGACAACGTGAAGATCGATGACCCGTTGCGACAACTGCGGCTGCGAGACCACGCTGCCGTTCACCTGCCAGCACTGCGGGGGAAAGTTCTGCTCTGACTGCCGGCTCCCGCCCAACCATAACTGCACGGGAATTGTAAGCTGGAACAAGAAGCCCCGGCCCGCGGTTGGCATGCAGTACAGCAGGGGCGGCGGAGTTTCAGTGACGGGCGGAGCGGTCGGGGATTCGCGGGACAAATCCCGGAAGAACGAGACCCGGATTCCCTACCTCTGGATCATGCTCGCAATCATCGGCCTCGTGCTGCTCGGGATCGCGTGGCTCGTGCTTGCCGGGTTCCGCCTTTGAAGACGGGAGCTCTCCATCAGGTGAATTGAAAACCTCAACCCGCCCGGAATCCCCGTGGGAATCCGGTGGCCATCCCGACATCCGATCCGTTTGTCTGTGCCGGCTTCTCGCTCATCGTTTTGGGATTGGTTCCGTGTTATGGACCAAAAAGGCTGCGTGAAAGGAATCCCTTTTTTCAGGCAGCAATTGGTAAAATTTTATCACAGAATTCGTTTAAGCCCGGGCATGCGAGTACACCTCATTCAGTCTGGCACCTGAACGGATCGATCCGGCCCAGGCGCCGGAGGTGTAGTATGGAACAGAGAAAAAATGTAGTTCTTGTTCTTGCCGTCATCATCGTGATGATCGGCATCTCGATAATTCTTGCAGAGCAGTTTTCGGTTGCGGATTCTTCCCGGGAGACTCCTGGCACTGACGGCGCCAGTATCCCGGCGCTCCCCGTTACAGCAATTTCCGTTTCAACAATGGCGGTTGCCACTGGCACAATGACAAAAACACCGGATGTAACGATCTCGCGGCAGCAGGCACAGGCCCTTCTGGATGAATGGGAAATGGATGAAGGGGTAATCCATGGCTATTTCGTTGCCGGTGTCTCCCTGACCGACCGGTATCCCGGGAAAATCCTGTACGAATTCTCCTTAGTACCGGATAACACCTCCATCCGCGAGACGAATGCAACACTCTTCATCGATGCGGAGACCGGCGATCCCTACAATCCCCTCCAGGATAAGGCAGGGATCACAATCGAACAGGCAAAGGCAAAGGCCCGCGGTGCATTCCCGGAACTTTCCGCTGACCGGGTCAGGATCCGGTTTAATGACGGATCGCAGTACATGCGGAGCTGGGCTTTCGAGCTGATGAAGGGCGAGGAGAAACTTGTCGAGGGCGGTCTTGATGCAGACACGGGCGAACTGAGCTCGTACTTCATTGGCATCACGCGTCTGGACCGACCCGAGACGCCATCTGTCACGATGGATGCTGCACAACAGACGGCGGATCGGGAGATCCGGGAACGCAACGGCGATATATCGATCGTCTTGGTCGATGCCCGGCTGGACCCGCTTGGGATGCCCGGCGAGAAGATTGCCGGGCAATATGTCTTTGTTTACAACCGGATCATCCGCGGCGTTCCCTGCGACAGCGACGGTTTCACCATCACGGTCGATTCCGTTGCAGGAAATGTCGTCAACTACCACAAGTCGTGGAGCCTTCCTGAGGATGCCGTGGCATTGCCGGCAGAACCGGCAATAACAAAGGATGCTGCGATAAAAACCGTGGAACAGGAGGCGGTGAAGATCTATCCGGCATCCACCGCCAGCTTGAAGATCCTCTCTGCCGATCTCCGGTGGAAGGACTTCCACAATCCGGACAAGGTCACCCCGGCACCCGGAAGTATCCCGCTTGCCTGGAAGGTGCAGTTCGAGGACGAGACGATCCGGGGCTGGCAGTGGCCGGTCCCGGCGAATGGCTGGGTGGATGCAAAGACCGGGACACTGCTGGACCTGTACTACCGGCACTGATCGGGCCCCCTTTTTCTCCAGGGAGCAACCGGTATATCGGAATAGTAAAATAATGACACAGAAATCGTTTAAATGCCCGTTCCGATACTAGTTCAGATACAATCGGGAGTTGAGGAAGATGGAATCCGGAAAAATCCTTGCCGTGAGCGTCATGGTGCTCATCGTTTTCATGGCCGCACCGGCAGCGGCCGGCCTGACATTTGAATTAAGCTGTCCGCAGACGATTGCGGAAGGGGACGCGTTCACGATCACCGGAACCGGTGCAACAAATGGATCTGTTACCCTCCTGGTACTCGGCCGGCACTATTTCCATACCTTTGCAGCAGATCCTGACAGCCGGGGCAACTTCTCCATAACCATCGGACCGGAAGAGACCATGAACTTCTCTGCCGGCCAGTACGCGTTCGTGATACAGGACCCGGGCGCGAACGGGCAGTTTGAGATCGCAACCCGCATTTCAGGTTACGGGAATATTACGGTCACGGACCGCGGCGTTACAGTTGCCGACCTGGGACCTTCCGCGGGCCTGAAACCGTGGGTCCGGTCCGAGGTCGAAACCCTCATGGCAGCATCCGAAAGGGCAGGGGTCGACGATATCTTCCGGGTGGAGTACTTCTTTGTCGAACTTCCCTCCCTTCATTTCGATCAGCAGAGCGATCCGGAGACCGGCCGGTTGATCCTGAACAGCAACAATCCCCGACGGATAATTTTTTCC
>Ga0265297_10010174_pt1 | contig 11893 bp, 19 predicted proteins | sample Munlanlwell13791_FD_192502 | JGI IMG/M metagenome (GOLD analysis project Ga0265297, IMG submission 192502) | Leachate microbial communities from a municipal landfill in Southern Ontario, Canada - Leachate well 137-91 | ecosystem: Engineered > Solid waste > Landfill > Unclassified | place...
TCCGAAGGTTCGCCCTGGTCAGTCCGCCTATCGCCCGTCTTTACCCCTTGGGGTATCCCCGCTCGTGCCCGGAGAGAGTCCGCGTCCCCGCTGGTCGGCGTCTAACGCTTCCATCCGTTGTCGGCGTGAGGGGGTGCCCAGAGGTTGCGACCCCGGCAAAGCCCTTGGCTTACCCCCCCTACCCCGGTAACATGGGTAGCGGAGGCTACGAGAGGGGGTGAGAACATGCCTCAGAGTCGTGAATGGCGCTGGCGCGCGAGCTCCGGACCGCGCCAGCTCTTGCAGCTGCAGGTTCTGGGAGAGCTTGGCTACCGCGAGGGCGGCCTGACCTACTACCCCGAAGAGGACGCGGTCTACACCCGCTCCAGGGTCCGCGTCCCTCTTGAGAACGCCCCGAACACCGGATGGTACACCATCTGGGATCTGCCGCTGATGCTTAACCGATTGCAGCACGCCGCCCGCCGACAGATCGTCGACCTGTTGCTCGATCGTCTGACCGAAGGAGAGCCGACCTGATGACTGAGGATCGCACCTGGAAGATCTGGATCCGCGCCAACAAGGGGAGTCACTGGCAGCTTGCCGGCCGGATAGCGAAGGGGCTGCCGCACGTCGCGGTCGCCACCGCTCGCGGGATCTTCCGCGACGGGCTGGCCGAGGCGGTCATGGTGGAGGCCGTGGCGCCGGCGCCGATCTTCATACGAGACAAGAAGGGGGAGCACGTCGCCGAGGGGTTCGACGTCCGCCCGGAGGGAGCGCCGTTCTGATGGGGGAGACGAGCGTTGCCTACCATCGCGACCTCAAGGGGCGGATCCGCGCCGTCACGCTTTGCAGCGGAGGCGAGCGGGTCGCGCACCTGGACTTCGCGCCGTTGCCGGACACCCCGGAGAATCGCAAGGCCTTTGAGTGGCTGGCCGACCAGTACGCTGAGCTCAGCGGCCACCCGCGCGAGAAGACCGCCCCCAACATCTAGTAGATGGGGGGGTCGCCGGCGACGTGCCGGCACACAACATCTTGTAGCTACCGACTGGAGGACTGAATGGATGCGATGTTTGTACGGGCGATGGTCGAGGACGGTGTGAAAGCGCTAGAGCACCTGTCGACCGAACTGGAGCGGCAGAACGACCTTGCCGCGCTTCGGCTGCTGCTGGAGCACGACGTAGGCATGACGGACGAGGACAGGCAAGCACTGCACCAGGCGACGCTGGACGGCGGCGCCCGGATGATCGCCCGGCGGCAGCGCCGGGCCGTGACGGAAGGGAGCAAGGCATGACGAGCATCGAGCAGGGCCGGCGGGCCGCCCCGGTGATCGCCGAGGCGATCGCCGAGCGGGGGGTCGCCTTTGTGTACGTCGCGCTGCTCTACGAGCAGGGAAAGGCGCGTCGATGGGCTCTCGCACAACGGGACGACATAGCCCAGGAGATCCGAGTCTTGTTCGCGGACGACGTCAAGGGCCTACAGCTGGTCGACGGCCCGGCCGGGTACGTGGTCCTGGCGGCCAACCGGCAGGACGAACTCGCCTTCTTGCGCCGCGTCCCGGAGCTCGCGCGGATCCTGGAGCTGGAGCCCACCGTCTGGGAGAAGGCGCCGAAGAAGGCGCGGGCGCCGAAGAAGCCAGCGGCCGCCGGAAAGATGCAAGGGTCCAAGCGTTCTATCCATCCGCCGGCGGCGGCCCCACGCGCTGACCAGGGACGGAAGAGATCGAGCAAAGCGATCGCGAGCTCGGCGGATATGCAGTCCACGGGCGGCAAGAAGGCAGGGCCGAAGAAGCCGGCCGGGAAGGGGAAGCGCCGTGACTGACGCCGCGCACGTGTTTTGCTCAGGTTGTGGCGCCGAGGATCCCCCAGGCGGGATCTCGCAGCGCGGCCTCTGCAAGAAGTGCGGCCGCGCCCGCCAGAAAGACGCGATCCGCCAACTACGGGAGAAGTCCGGGCCGGTGTACGACCGTTGGCGCCGGCGCCGGCGAAAGGAGCGAGACTGATGCCGAGACGGAAGCGTGACACCGCGAAGCGGGAGTGCGTCCGGGCGGCCGGCAACCTCGACGCTGCCCTGGAGCACGTCCGCAACCTCCAGGAAATGGGGTACGACACCGTGCCCGATATCTGGGACGGTCTGACCATGGCTGCCTCTACGATCCTGTCCGTGCAAGAGATCTTCCTGGCGATCGAGCGGCGGATCTGATGGCTAAGCTCTCTGACATTCGCGCGGCCGCGAAGCCCTTTATCCCGCACCTGGTCAAGCAGGGGCTGTCGGCCAACCAGATCCAGCACGAGCTGCAGGGGCTGCTCGGAGCGGCCCCGCGTCGACAATGGCTGCTCCAGGAGATCAGGGAGGTTGCCGGGCGCGAGGCCCGGATGCCCGGCATCAGGACCACGCCGGCGCATATGCCCGTCTCAGAGCGCCTGATAACCTCGACGTCCGACTGGCTCAAGGACAACTATCGTATGAGGTTCAGCGTCGTGACGCGGGATCCGGCGACGGGGAGCCTGGTCGCCCGGGAGCTCCACTGGACCCGGGGCGACATGCTGGCACGAGGCGACGCCGAGGCCGGCTTTGCGGACCTGCTCCAACGCTCGGACGAGGAATACATGCCGGGCGAGGTCGCCTCAGTAACGCTGGTCGGCGTCGACCGGCGATCCGGCGCGGCGCCAGGTGACGACCTGTCCGACTTCGATGAACCCTTCTAGGGGGTGTCTCAGGCATGCCGAGAGAAGGGTCTGAGCGGATCTCCCACGTCCTCAAGCCCGCACGATCGACGACGACCTACCGCGAGATCCTGTTCGTCGACACGGAAACGGAGATCCACGAACTCGCGGGCGGCGGCCAGCTGCACATACTACGGGTTGGGGTAGCGTGCTACCTTCGCCGGCGGGAGTCCGGCCGGGTTGACAAGCAGGAGTGGCACACGTTCCGGTCACAGGCCGCCTTCTGGGAGCTCGTCGACCGCTACGCCCGCGATCACGGCCGGCTGGTGCTGGTCGCTCACAACTGGAGTTACGACCTGCCGGTCCTCCACTTCGACGAATGGCTCTCGATCAAGGGCTGGGAGATCCGCAAGATGCACGACCGCAAACCGCTTTTCATCCTCCGGGCCCGGAGAGGGGAGCAGTCCTTGCTGGTCCTCGATAACTTCAACTTCTTTCCCGGACCGCTGGACGATCTCGGCGTGTCCGTCGGGCTGCCTAAGATCCCGGTTGACTTCAAGTCGGCCGGGATCCGGCAGCTGGAGGCACGAGCGCACCGCGACGTCGAGATCATGGTCCGCGCCTGGATCCGTTGGCAGGACCGTTGCGAGGCCGACGATCTCGGACCGGCGCCCACGACGATCTCCCAGCACGCTATGAACGCCTACCGTCACCGCTTCATGCCGACCAAGATCTACATCCACACGCGCGAGGCGGCCACGGCGATCGAGCGGGCCGCCTACGCCGGCGGCCGGTGCGACTGTCTGGAGCTCGGCGTCGTGAAGCGATCGCCGATCTACCTGCTGGACGTCAACAGCTTCTATCCGTCGGTCATGGCGCACCACGCTTACCCGGTGAAGCTCGCCTGGAGCGGGCAGCGCGTCTCTCCGGCAGGACTCGGCCGGATCATCGAGGACCATTCGGCAGTCGCTACGGTCACGCTCGAGACTGACCGGCCATGGTATCCGGTGCGAGCGCGGGAGGGCCTGGTCTTCCCCGTCGGCCGCTTCGACACGGCGCTCGCTACCCCGGAGCTTGACCTCGCCTTGCGCTACGGCCACTTGGCCGCCGTGGAGTCCGCGGCGGTCTATGAGCAAGCGGATCTGTTCACCGACTACGTCGACCACTTCTACAGCGTGAAGACCGAAGCCGAGAAGGCCGGCGACGCGCTGATGCGCCAGCACGCGAAACTGATGCTCAATACGCTGTACGGCAAGTTTGGACAGCGCACCGGCTTCTGGGAGGTCTGCGGCCCCTGCACGCCCGGGGAGATAGGCGCCTGGGAAGAGTACCACGGCGACGATCCGACCCCGACCAAGTACAGGAAGGTCGCCGGCACCGTCCAGCGCCTCGTACCGGGCGGTGAATCCTTCGACGCCTTCCCCGCGATCGCGGCTCACGCGACCTCCTACGGCCGCGTGAGGCTGCTGGAGCTGATAGAGGCGGCCGGCTGGGACCATGTCTACTACTTCGACACCGACGGCCTTTTCGTCGACGGCACCGCGCTCAAGCGCCTACGGCCCTTTATGGCGCCGGGCACGCTCGGCGGGCTGGAGATCCGGGCGAAAGGGCGCCGGCTCACGATCTGGGCGCCGAAACACTACGAGCTCGACGGGGAGCGGACGGTGAAAGGGATCCGGCGGAACGCCGAGGATCTGGGCGGGGGGGTGTATCGCCAGATGCGCTGGCCCGGGATCTCCGGGATGATCCGGCAAGGGTCCGTGAGGGACTACCGGATCACCCCAGAGGTCCGGAGGCTCACGGTCGGCTATCGGAAGGGGGTTGTGTTGGAGACTGGCCGGACGCGGCCCTGGATCCTCCCTGGGGAGGCTTCTTCTGCTCCCGCACCGCTGCCCCTGCCGCGCTAGCGGCCGCCCTTGCCCGCTTCATGCGGTCAACGGACGCCTCGAGCGCCTTAGTGGCCTCTGACACGCTCGGATCACCTCCTACGTCTCGGCGCCCTCGGTACTTTCGGGGGCGCCTTCCCCTTCGGTCGATGTTGCCGCCTGAGCATACAGCTCCAGGTACTCAGCTGCCACGCCGAGCTTGCGGAGCTCGTCGACGAACCGCTCGGAGTCGATAAGGCCTTTCTTCCTCCAGGCCTTGAGGTCCGAGACGGTCGGGCCGTGGACCTTCGCCGCCTTCTCGGCGATCCACTGCTCGATCAGATCCTCGCGTTCCTCGGCGGCGATCTTCAGCTTATCCAGCTCGACGCGGGCGGCCTGAGCGGAGATCTCGCCGCGCATGTACCGCGTCTTCACCGTCTTGACCTTCCGGTCCTGGCGCTCCACGGCCAGCTTGTAGTCGACCTGCGCGAGTAGTAGGCCGGCCTCGTCCGTGCTGTACCCGAGATCCATGAGCCATTCCAGGGCCTGAGGCCGCTTTACCCGGGCCGCCTTGTAGGCGTCGAGGATATCCGCGCGAGAGAGATCCCGCGCGTTCTCGTCGAGTGAGCCCACGACGAACGCGGTAAGGGCCTCGGCGTTCTCCGGGCTGTAGCCGATATCCAGGTGCGCGTTGTAGACGTCCTCGCGGCCCCAGATGCCGGCGCCGTAGAGCCGGCGGATATCGACCCTCGTCACCGGAGAGTAGGAGAGCTGCATGAGCTTGTCGCGCCAGAACGGCATCACGTCCTGGGTCCGCATCAGGAGCTCCAGGTCGGCCTTCTTGATGATGCGCCGGTGGAACATCTCATAGCCGGAGGTCAGCGAGGGGAGCTCCCAGTGGGACGCCCAGTAGGCCTTAGCCCACTTCTCGCTCAGGCCCTGTCGGGCCGCTTCCTGGCCGAACTCGGCCGGGAAGTCCTTGTGCAGCCCGAAGCGGTCTATGACGTCGGGAGAGAACGCCTCGCGCACCGCCATGGCGATCAGATCCTGGATACCGGGCAGCTGGCTCGCGAGATCCTTGAGGACTTGCCGTTGGGCGCCTCGGTAGCCGTGCCCTTCCAGCAGGTCGTCACAAGCCCCCTCGGAGATCGTCCCCCTCTTCCACGCCGCCAGGATCGACCCGAGATCGAGCCAGGGCCGCAACGCCTCTTCCCGGACCGCCGCCTCGGCGTTGTCGTAGCCCCAGAGCGTCCGGATCTCGGCGCACTGTTGGGAGCTGATCGCCCCGCGCCACTTGGCGACGGTGGCCTCGTCGGCGGTGGGGATGAATGGCCGCACGACCCGGGCGGCGTCCTGCCGCGCCCGCTCTCCCGGGATCGCGATATTGTGAGAGATCGCGGCGATGGTGGCGCCGATCGTGAACGTGAGCCTTGCCATCCACCTGTTGACGCCGTGAAGACGGTTTATGTCGTCGTGCAGGAGGCCGAACGCGGACCCGTCGTAGCCGAGCGTCAGCAGCGCGTGCTCGCCTGGGACGCTGCCGACGCTCAGGCCGTCCGCGAGCCGGTCCGAGAAGCCTACGAGCCAGTGCTCCAGCGGCCCGAAAACGACGTCGAGGATCCACCCGATAGCCGTCTCCGTCCAGGTCTGGAGCGTCCCGCCTACCTTCTCACCGAGCCCCATGCTCTAGCCCTCCCTCGTCACCATAGCGCGTCGACCGTGTCCTCCAGGAGCTCGTAGAGCCAGCCGGCTATCCGGGTCAGGATCGCCTTAACCCAGGCTTCCACGGTGTCCAGGGTGTCCGTGACAAGCCGCCAGAGAAGATCCGATCCGTGTTCGTGGATGTTGTGCAGCCACTCGTACAGGTCGCCTATAAAGGCCGTCAGACGGGCCCAGGCGGTCCCACAGTACCACCCGATCCGGCTCCGTAGATCCCGCAGGATCTCGATCGCCGCCTCCCATGCGTCGTCACAGAACCACTTGATCCGCCAGTACCAGTCTTCCGCGAGGGCGACGGTGCGAGAGTAGATGCTCACAGCGAGGTTGTGGATCCGGTCGTACCAGTCCACCAGCAGGTTATAGGTCGCTTCCCACGAGAGATTAAAGACCCTGTTGGCGTGGTAGTACCAGTCGTCGAGCACTACGACCGCGCGGTCGTAGTAGTCGCTAAGGATCCACACGGCGTGCTTGTAGAGGCTGCCCGCCAGGTGCGCGAGCTCCGAGTAGAGCGACGAGATCAGAGCGTGGGTCCGGTCCCACCAGTCGATCAGCGCGTACCAGATTCGGTCGTAGGCGAAGTCGATCAGATCCTGGAGCTTGTAGAACCCGGTGTAGATCACCCACCAGGTGTGGGTCCAGTAGCTGCTGACGGTGCTCACGATGCGCGAATAGTAGTTGACGACCAGCCGGGTTAAGCGGGTCGCGCCCTTCGCGTAAATGCCGTAGATCCATGGATGGACCCGCTTCACGTAGGACTCGACCCGCTTGTACCAGCCGCCGTTTACCAGCCACTTTAGCCACGACAGGGCGGACATTTGACCTTCCCCCCTAGAGGTCCATCACTTGCTCGTGCAGCGCCGCCCGCTCAGCAATCCGGGCCTGGACGTTCTCCGGGGTGTATTCGTCGGCGTCGACCTTCACGACGTCCCGGACCCCGGATCGCGTCGTGAAATAGACCTCGAATACCTCTCGGAAAGAGCCGGAGCGGTCCAGCGTCGTGCGAGGCGTGACGTTGTCGATCGTGTAGTCCGTAGCTTTTCCCATACCTCGATACACCCCCTTCCGGGCTCTAGGTCAGCTTGTCAGTGGCCCTTGGGCGCCACCAGCCGAAGAACCCCGGCCGGTGGGACACGGCCTGGATCTTCTCGGCGATCGTCCCGTAGGCAACGCCGCGCGCGTGTACGACGAACCCGTGCCCGACCATGAGCCCGACGTGCCGCACGCGGCGCCGGGAGTAGACGAAGAACAGGTCTGACTGCTTGGGGCTCGACACCTTCCGGCACTTGGACTGCTGGATCCAGGATCCGTGCGGGAGCGTGATGCCGGCGATTCTGTAGGCGATCCGCGACAGACCGGAGCAGTCGATGCCCGGCCACTTCTTCCCGCCCCAGACGTACCGCGTACCGATGTACCGGCAGGCCAGCGACGCTACTGCAAGGCGCCAATGCAGGCCGCCGACATGAATGGGCCGGCGCCTCAGATAGCGCCAGAGTCGCCGCGTGAAAAGGCTCCCGGTCGGCAGGGACTTCTTGGGCCCGAGCATGGCCCTCCAGGCGCGTCGTGCGGCGGCCGAGGTACGCGGCCCGAGCGCATCGTCGAGCACGAGCGGGAGTCCGTCCCCGTCGCGCACACCCTTTACGTTCAGCATCCCCTGCCAGCGCAGCACGGCGCCGACGCTATGGGGCTTGCCTTGCCGTAGGTTAGTCCATCTCACCGTCCGGCCCTCCTTCCTCGATCGTCAGCGGCCCCGCGTTCAGCTCGCCTTTCCTGACGGTCGCCGCCCTGTAGTTGCCCAGGTAGTAGCCGAGCACCGCGTACACCACCGGCATGAAGTCGGTAGCCGAGATCTTGTCGATGTAGACGAACCCGGCGCACAGCAGCAGGACGAAGGCCACGATGAAGACCTGGTACCCGTTGATCTTGATGGTCGCCATTAGCTCTACAACACCCCCCCTCTAAGTCACCGGCAGAGTCGGCTCTGCCGTGGTCAGCAGGTACGCTCCACAGTAGCCCGCCGCTTCCTCCGCGTCGAGCGATACCGCGCTCAGGCCGGCTTTCACGGCAGGCAGGCCGGTGTCGGCGGCCGAGGCCGTCGGCACGGCCGACACGTCCGTCTCCACACCGTTAACGAAAAGCGAGACGTACAGGCCGGCCGCGGGGTCGAATGTCACTTTGACCGGCACGTACCCGCTCAGGGTTGACGCTTGCGGCAGCACACAACCGGAGTCGACCAGGGCGCCGTCCGTCGAGATCAGCAGCACCTGTTCCGTAGCGGCATTCCACGCCCACCCCCCGGTCAGGCGCGACTGACCGGTGTAAACCTCTGCATAGGCGGTCATTTGCACGTTGAGGTATTGATCCTGGATCCAGGCCTCCACTCCCAGCGCCTTGTCCAGCACCGCGTACACCGCCGCCTCCATCCTGCAGCCGTCGGTGCCGGTGCAGTCGTCGGTCAGGATGATCGCAAACGGTGACGCGAGCCCTCGATTTGCGTCCAGGTACGCCGGCACGAGCGAGTCGCCCTGAGCACGCCGCCACCGGCCGAGCCCGTTTCGGCACACTTCGACCAGTAGGGCGCGGCCGGTCGCGTCGGCCCACAGCGGGCCTCCGGAGCGGGCGATCTGCTCCAGCACGTCCGGCGCGACGTAGCCGACGCCGGCCGCTTCGACCATGCCATAGTCCGGGTTGCCTCGCACTACAGGGGCTCCTCGTCTTCGGGGAAGGTGCCGGCGAACTCGTCGGCGATCTCGACCTCTGAGCTCTCGAGCACTGACGCCCGGATCGTCGGGCCGTGCTCGTATGTGTCGTCGGTGTTGTAGGCCTTGAGGATAAGCCTGGTGCCCTCGGTAACGACGTCGTGTCGCGCCGGGAAGGAGACGACCTGACCGTCCGAGCGGATCCACTCGTCAGGGTTGGTCGGGTACAGCTGCTGCTCGCCAAGGAACACGCGGGCGCCCACGAGGCCGGCGCATCCCCTCGGAAACTCGACGTCGACGCGCGTCAACGTGCCCGGCACGATCAGGATCTCGCGCTGAGCCGGCGACGTCGCCGGCGTCTGGGCCGGAACGACTAGGCGGGCCTCATACCACATGTTGTGGTCACCACTTCCGAAGCAGGTAGCCGGACGCCGAGAGGCGGATCGTGTCCCCGGCCGTGAGCCCGTAGGCCAGAGCTTGCAGCCTGTCGCCGTAGTCCAGGATCCACATCCCCTGCCGATCGAGTGATACGTCGGCGCCGAGCGTGGCCGCCATGGCGAGCAGCGACGCATCCCCCTCGGGGGCCGGCAGTACCTGGACGCGTACAGGCCCGCTGCTCCCGTCGAAGTTGACGTAGGAGCACCCGGTCACGACGATCAGCGCGTCGCGGTCCGGGTTGCTGAGCGACAGCGTATGAACCGACCCCGTGGCGTCCAGGGTGTCGATCTCGTGGTAGGACTCCCCGACGCCGAATGGGAAGTTTGCCAGCATCTAGCCGGCCTCGTAGTCGTAGAGCTCGCCATGGGCATACACGCTCAAGGCGTCCCCCACTTCTGCCCAGTTGAACACGGCGACGATGCGCTCGCGGGGTCCGACGTAGCAGTTGACGGCCTGGGAGTATTGCGCCCCGACCGTCGAGAGCGACGAACGGAACAGGGGGAAAAGCACGCCGGCGGAGTTGATGCAGATCTTGACCGCGCTGCCGTTGCTCGTGCCGTTGCTCGCCCCAACGTGGCGAAGTTGCATCACCTTGCCGTCCGGGATCTTCGGCAGCTCGATCGTGACGTCTGCGGCGGCGGCCACCTCGGCGCCCCACTGACGGTGTAGCAGCATCGTCTCGGCCATTCCTGCCTCCCTTCGTATATGAGGGGAGGTAGGGCCGGTGGGCCGGCCCTACCGCCCTACGTCTAGTGCAAACCTCATGGCCCGACGACTAGCGGCGGACCAGCTCCTGCAGCCAGACCTTGAGCGCCCCGCCGGCCGCTCCCTGCGTCAGCGTCAGCTTCACGCTGTCGAAGTCGGCAGACCGTAGGACGTGATCCATGGTCAGCATCTTGTCGAACGGGATGCACACGGCGTTTCCGACGCCGACACCGCGTCCGATCCAGTGGATATCACGCGCGGCCGCGTCCAGCGCGGTCGCCGCGTAAGTGGCCGATGCTTCGACCAGGATCCCCGCGAGTGTGACCGTCCCCCCAGCGATCGAGGAGATATCGTAGAGCGGGAAGTCGGTGGTGGCGGCGAAGTTGTGAACGACCGTCGTGTTGAACCCCAGGATCCGCCCGAGTCGTGTCTCGATCGTCTCGTTGTCGACACCGGCGAACACGCCCGACTCGACAGGGACGATGCCGAGCTCGTACTCGTTCTGCTCCTGCAGGTCCAACCATCGGCCGGTGTACGGGACCAACTCCCCGTTGTTCAGGGAGAGCTCCAGCTCCGTCACGTCGACGCCGTCCTCGATCGCCGTCTCGAAGCAGTAGGCATAGAGCCGGCGGTAGTCGTTCTGCCGCGGCAGCTCGATCACCGCGTCTCCAGACGCGGCCGTGGTCACGGCGTACTGCGAAGTCGTCCGCAGATAGCCCTGGTGGATGCCAGGCTCGCCGCCGTAGAACATCACCCCGATCACGTCCAGCACGCCGGTGCCCGTGGCGAAGCCGACAGTGGCGGATATGGTGGGTGAGTAGGTGATCTTCAGCTCCAGCGACGTGAAGTCGTTACAGCGCAGCCAGAGCTCGGGGTCGCCGAGGAAGCGGCCGAACATCACCGGGAACGTGCAGGACTGCACCGCTGAAGCGCCGAAGTGGCGATACTGCGGGCACCTGCGCCCCGTCTCGAAGTAGGCGTGCTTCGCCAGCTCCTCCCCGGAGAGCGAGAACAGCTCGTGCGACCCGTTGGCGATCACCTGGACCTTGTCGACCGCGTCGATCACGTCGGTCGCCGCCGAGTCGGTCGTGCCGTTGGTCCATGCAAGACGTACAAGAAGCCCCGACAGGATGTTGGACAGAGGCAGGTTCACGACCTCGGTCGCCGCGTCCGTCGTGAGCGACTTCTGCTTGGTTATGTAGCGCCTTTCCCATCTTTCCATCTTGGTAGCACCTCCTTCCGGAGTGGGATCACGCTAGACGCTTGGTCTAGCGGCGGTACTTGAACTTGGCCATCTCGCGGATCGCCGTGCCGGCTCGAGCGATTGAGTCCTCGATCGTCAGGTCGGGCATGCTCGCCACCTTCGCCGATACCTTGTCGACGTGCGGCAAGAACTGCTCCGCGAACTTCTGGACCTTCGGCCCTGCGGCCTCGATCCCTGCGGAGATCCGAGAGACCCCCTTCTCCTTCATGGAGGTCTTCCAGTCGTCCAGCGAGACGGAGCGCACGCGCTCGGCCCATTTGCCGGACTGCACGGCGTCTTGGATGCCCTTGAGCATCTTAGTCTCCTTGGCGGCAGCCTTCTCGCCTGGCGCCGTAGCGACCTGGTCGACCCCACGGATGATGTCTTCCGTCGAAGCCTGCAGGCGGCGCTTGTGCTTCTCGACGAACTGCTCGGGAGTCACTTTAGCCATGATGTTTGTCACCTCCCCTCGTTCTAGCGTACTGTCTCAGGGACAAGCGGCCCCTGAAAACAGGAAAGGACGCCCATGCCTGGACGCCCTCACCCGCCTCTGAGATCGAAGCTATCAGATACCCGGCAAGGTGT